>ENA-UOYL01000830-UOYL01000830.1-marine-metagenome-genome-assembly--contig:-NODE-830-length-10825-cov-3.362672_pt1 | contig 10825 bp, 14 predicted proteins | sample MGYA00238173_ERZ767189 | MGnify/ENA primary metagenome ERZ767189 (study PRJEB28943, sample SAMN06267163) | marine metagenome | isolation source: Columbia River Estuary | place: USA:Columbia River Estuary... | reverse complement strand
GATCTCCGGTAATGGTCTACGATCTCCGGTAATGGTCTACGATCTCCGGTAATGGTCTACGATCTCCGGTAATGGTCAAAATAATAAACGTAAAAAGTACATTTAAAAAGGAATACGGTTGAGCCAAATTAAACGGGCGTAGCCCCTTTTAACCCCCTCTGAGCAAACCAAGACCAAAACTACAAATACGTACGTATAAAAAAAGCAGCTCAAATATAAAATACTTACGTATTTTTTTATTAACTTTGTACGGTAAAATAAATGTAATGAAGATAAACAGGACTATATCGGTTGATTCAGACCTTTGGTTAAGGTTTGAGGTTTATTGCAATGAGAGGGGTTATAAGCGTAGTAATGTAATTGACAATCTTATAGAGAAAGAGGTATATGGAGGAAAAGAAAAAGAGGGGTAGACCTAAGAAGTACAGACCAGCTAGGAGGACTAGCGACCCGAAGCCATATAGACCAGGGATTGACCCGTTATACACAGACCCACAGGTGATGTTGGATAAGATTAACGAGTACTTTGAGAACGGTTCGGAAACGAAGCAGATAACGATTGGGAGAGAGCCGAACTTAAAGATATTGGAGAAGAAGGTATATACGATAATTGGGTTAGCTCTTTATTTAGGTTTTCCTAGTAGGGGAAGGATGTATGATTATCAGAGGAAGAATGACGAGTTTCACGATGTTATTATGTATGGAAGGTCAATGGTAGCGAAGCATTACGAGGGGTTGATGCAGGCGGGTGGTGTAAGTCCAGCAGGGCTTATGTTCTTATTATCGAACATAGACGGGATGACACCATTGAGTGATCCGAATGGTGGTGAGCATAATGACGATGCGATACAGAGGATAACATTTACTAAGACGATAAACAATCACTTACCGCCTAAAACGGAGAAGGTGATAGACATTACGGAGAATTTCGACAAGCAGGAGAAGGAAGTAGCTAAGAGTTTGAAAAAGAAAAGGGTTTCAAAGAAGGACATTGACGATTTATTAGATATGTATTAATGGAGGCATTAGAGATTTCAGAAAAGTACGAGAAGTTATTTCAGTTACCGTTGGCGAAGAAGGTTGTCGATGGCAAGAGTGAGGAGATACCTAAAGAGTTAGCTGAGGAATTATTCAAGATAGACACTATTATTGTTACGGGAGGTAGGAATAGTGGTAAGTCGTTTGTGATTGCGTTGGCGGCAGCGTATTGGGCGAGGGAGTTCAACTATCGTGTGTTATTCACTAGATATACGATGCGTACATCTGACGATACGACAATACCTGACTTTATGGAGAAGGTGAATATGTTGGGGTATGGTAATATATTCAGGATAAGGAAGGACAGGATTTCATCGAAGGTAAGCAGAGCTAAGATAGTGTTCAAGGGGATTAAGACGAGTGCTGGTAATCAGACAGCATCACTTAAATCGTTAAAAGATTTCAACTGCTTTATTTTGGATGAGGCTGAGGAAATGCCGAACCATGAGGATTGGCAGAAGATATATCTTAGTATGAGGGCAACTGATGTTCAGAATTTAAGTATATTATCCATGAACCCATCAGATAAGGAGTTTTGGATTTATAAGAAGTTCTTTGAGGAAAGGGGAGTAGAGGAAGGATTCAACGGGCAGGTTGGTAATGTGCTGTACATACACACCACTTATGAGGATTTGAACGAAAAGTTTGTGCCAAGAAATGTTAGGGTTGAGTTTGAGAGGTTGAGAGTTGATGATCCTGATGCATACAATCACATTGTCTTAGGTAAGTGGGATGATAATACGGAAGGGGCTATATTTAAAAGGCATGAGGTAAACTGGTTTAAGATGGCTGACCTTAATACCGAGAATGTAGAGATGAAGATAGGATTTATAGATGTTGCAGACGAGGGTACTGATAGTTTATCAATGCCTATCGGTTATTTGGTAGGAGATATAATATACATTGTCGATTGGTATTTTGCAACGGACAATACAGATATAACGATACCAACTTCATGCACATTTTCGGATTACCATAAACTTAATTACTTAGGTGTGGAAACGAATGGTGTTGGGGCGGTATTCGCTAAGGAGGTGCTAAAGAACATTAGGTCGAACACACAGATGATGTTCATCAATCAGAAATCAGGTAAGCACACAAGGATTATTGCTAATGCAGGAGGTGTTAAGAGAAAATTCGCGTTCAGGGAGGATGTGATATTCGGCAGCGACTACGATAGAGCGTTAAGGGAAATGTTCAGATACAATAAAGATAAGTCATTGAACGACCACGATGACGCACTAGATAGTATAACAGGTCTTAAATTACTATTCGAGGACTTAACAGGAACGTAACTGTTAAAAAAACTTTACTTTTTTATTCGGTAGTAAATAAAAATTAAGTAATTTAACTAAAATTTTTGGTTATGTTTCAGGAGGTAATAGATCGGTTGGAGAATATCTACGGATATGACATGGATGCTTGGTTTGAAGAAGAAAAAGAAGCACCTAAAATATTGCAAGACATAATCTCTGCGACAACAGAAATGCTTGTCTTAATGAATTAACTTGCAAATTACAAAAAAAATCATAATAATAACCAATTATGTGGAAAATTTATCATAATTTTGAAATGTAAAAATATATAATGGGATTACTGTCTTTTTTTGAGAGGTATCGCAATGGATCGGTCTTTTATGCAAGGCTGAATAATGGGAAATTACTTACAAGCGACCTGAGCGATAAACTAGAGGTGGCAAGGACAAATCCTGTTCTTATGCCAGCAATACAACTGATAGCTACGTACTTTGCAAGTGCGAAATTTTACGAAACAGATAATAGTGGGAAGTTAGTAAGTGAATCGAAGATGATAGGTTTATTGAACAGACCTAATCCACTTCAAAATTCAGATGACTTCCTAAAACAATTTATTTGGTACAAGTATGCAGCAGGTTTCGACTACATTTATCCTGTTAGCTCAGGTGCGGACAAGCAAAACATCAACAATATACAATATCTTTACAATTTAAAGCCAGATTTAATAGAGTTTGACAAAGATTTCGAGAAGGGATTTATTCGTTCAAAGAGTGATTTAACGAAATTTAACAGTCAAAAGATAATTTACGACAAGGATGGGCAGAATATTAAACTAAGTGTGGGTGATATTCTGCCTTTTTATGATTTAGCAAATGGTCTTATCGATAACCCAATGATGTCGCCAAGTAGGATTGACGCATTGAAAATGCAGATAAGCAACATTCAGAGGGCTTGTGATGCTAAGAATATAGTAATACAGACCAACGGAAAGGAGTTAATCACTAACGAAACGGTAGGGAATGTAGCAAAATTACCTCTTAATCCGCAAGAAACGCAGGAAATAAAGAGGTTATTAGATGCAAAAGGTGGAGAATATGGTGTTGGAAGCAATAAATCACGATCAATCGTAACAAATTCCGCTTTAAAGCACCAATCGTTACATATTCCGTTAAAAGATTTAGGATTAGATGAGAGTGTGATAAAAGACGCACAAACAATCATAAATGCGCTGAATATACCACCTGAGTTGTTTTCACTTGATGGAACAAGTGCTACTTTTGAGAACCAGGAGAAAGCTGTGATACATTTCTTACAAAGTAAGATTCAGGTTGAGTTGGATGACTTCACAGACACATTCAACGATGTATATAAGACAAGGTTGGTCGCAAAACTAGACCACTTACCAATAATGAGGTCTAATGAGAAGGCAAAAATAGCATCTCTTAGATCGTTAGCTTTTGGATTGAAGATATTAGTAGAGGCAGGAATACTAAGCGTTCCAGAAGCAAGGGATGAATATTTTAACAAAGTAGATTTGATATGAAAAAAGTCAATAACTTAGATGATTTATTAAAGAAGTTTGATAAAAAAGACGATAAGTTAAAGAAAAAAATTGAGTTAAAGAGAAAGAACTTCAATAAAATACAGAAAAAATGACGATAGGTGAAATGGTGGCTAAGAAAGCCGAGTTGATAGAGTTAAAGAAAGCTGCGATAAAGTACACAGACACAAGTCAAGGTAGTGTTATAAAGACTGGTTCTATTGGAAAAGCAGACAATAAGTTTAAAGATACAGAAGATACGGTATATAGAACAATTATTGGAAATACTTATAACTGGATGGACAGCCACGATGACGTTCATGTTAAGGGTTGTTTTTCTAAGAGTATAAAAGAGAGGTCAGATAAAGTTTTTCACTTACACGACCATGAGTATAAATTAACATCTAGGGTTGGTGAACCACAGGAAATATTAGAAAAAGACATTTCTTGGAAAACGCTAGGTGTTGACATGGAAGGAGAAACAACATCACTCTTAATGTTATCGAAAATAAAAAAGAGTTACAACGAGATTATTTTTAATGACTATAAAGAAATGAAGATAGACCAACATAGTGTTGGTATGAGATATATAAAGGTTGAACTTGCTGTTAATAACGAGGAATATGAAGATGAGTATAAAAACTGGTCGCAATATTACGGTTCAATAGCTAATAAAGAGCGAGCAGATGAGGTTGGCTATTTTTGGATTGTCAAAGAAGCTGCATTAATTGAGATTAGTGCTGTTTTAATGGGTAGCAACCCAATCACAGGAACACTACAACCAGAGAAATCTATTGTAGAGAGTAAAGAAGAAGTCGCTGACGCACTTCATAAGAGTATTAAGGAATATTATAAAAATTTAATTTAGTATGAAATTTAAGGAATTTTTAACAGAAAAGAACATTTCTGAGGATGCGTTCAGCGAAATGACACCTAAAGAAATGGCTGAGTTGCATAACGAGTATGCTGATAAGCGTTATAGCGAACTAGAAGAAAAATTGAAAACTGCTGACAAGAGCGAAGAATTAGAAGCACTTAAAGCAGAATTGGCAAAAAGCCAAAAAGAAGTGGGAGAGTTAAATGAAAAAGTAATTGAAAACGGATTAGAGATGAACAAGATTAAAGAAAGTGGAGATGCTGCTAAAGTTGAAACTTTGGAACAAGCTCTTAAATCTCACTTCGAAAAAATCGAAGATGTGATGAAATCTGATTGGAACAAAGTTACCAATTTTACTGTAAAAGCTAACGTACTTGCAAGTACAGCTATTACTGACAGCACTATTGCAATGAGAGATACAACTTTATCTCCACTAGCTTACAGAAACCTTACAATGTACAACTTATTCAGAAAAGTACAAGTAGGTGCTGACAACGGAGGTATTGTAAGATACATCGACTGGGATACTGCTACTACTGCTAGAGCTGCTGCGATGGTTGCTGAAGGAGCTGCTTTCCCTGAATCAACTGCTGCATGGCAAGAGTATTCAATCGCTTTGAAAAAAGTTGGTGATACTATTCCGTTATCAGAAGAAATGGCATTTGACCATGCAAGATTTGCTGGTGAATTGGAAAACTTCCTAAGAGTAAACGTTGAGTTGGTAATTGACGATGAATTATTGAATGGAACAGGTTTAACCACTCATTTGACTGGTCTTGACACTTACGCACCAACATTTACTGCTGTTGCAAGTGGAATCACAGACGCATCATTCTATGATTTAGTACCTGTTGTTGCTGCTGACATTACTTTTGGAAAAGGAAGTAAATTCCAACCAAACGTTATCATTCTTAACTTGAAAGAAGCTAACAAGTTCAAATTGAAAAAAGATGCTAACAACAACTATATCATGCCACCTTTTGCAAGTGCAAGCGGAGCAATGATTGATGGACTTAGTGTTGTAATCAATAACAATGTTGATGATGATGTAGCTTATATCGGTGATTCAAGATATGGAACTATCTACGAAGCTGCTGAGGGATATTCAATCACAGTTGGTGAGGTTGACGATCAATTCACAAAAGACTTGAAAACTCTTAAAGCAAGAAAACGTATGGCTTTCTTGATTAAAGAATCTGAAAAAGCTGCTTGGAGAAAAATTGATGGAATTGCTGCTGACTTAGTAACTTTAGCAAGCTAGTAGAATAACAATAAAGTAAAAGATGTATATAGACAACACATATTTTAATGGTGAGTTGACGATACCAAACTCACAGAGTTACCCAAACAGTACTATTGACGGTAATAAAGTAAGTCTTTCTCAATTTATTGAAGAATATGAGGTTGAGCTAATGACATACGCTTTAGGCTACGATTTATACTCTGAGTTTATAGAGGTTTTCGAGAATAACGGTGAATTAAAACCAGGAGTTGACCAAAAATGGATAGACTTTGTTAATGGCAAAGAATACACAATAGATGGTAAGAAATACAAATGGAAAGGATTACGTTATTCGGAAGGAACTATGAAAAAGAGTTTGATAGCCGATTATGTTTATTGTAAATTCTTAGAGAACTACCAAGTTACACTTGCAGGAACAGGTATGCAGTCAGAGAGTTCAAAAAACTCTTACAAAGCGAGTGCAATACCTAAGATTGTGAGTACATGGAATGGTTTTATGAATAAATATCAAGGAGAGCAAGGTGGTATATACCCTAAAATCGTATCTACCACCTATGGCTCATCTGTTGGGATTGACTGGATGACTAATAGAACTGCTGGTTACGTTTCGATGTATCAGTATCTAATGGACATGGAAGAAGATTTCCCTAACTTAGAAATGGGATTGTTTAGTGCTAAAAATAGCTTTGGTCTATGATTGTAGTTGAGGAATTATTAAAAACACTATTCTCACAGATACCTAATGTAATTGTTGATGGAGAATCTTTTGAACCTGTTTTCGGATGGGGTGATTTGAAGGATTTAAACATTTTCCTAAAACAAGAGCAAAAGAAATATCCTCTTATTTGGCTTGAAACAGGCTTTAGTGAGGATTTCTCGACAGAAGGTGTTAGAATAAGTCCTAACATAGTAATTGCTACATATGGATTAGATCAAACATACAGTAATGAGCAGAAGCTAGATTTAAGTTTTAAGAAAGTGCTTTTTCCTTTATTGGATTCAGTTCTAAAGACATTCACAAGGTCTAACGTTGTGAATTTCGATGGAGAATCATTTAAGATTATGAAGTATTATAATTACGGTGATGGTTCTAAGCACGAAACAACAGATATTTGGGATGCTATAAAATTAGAAGTAGATTTGGTATTATTAGAAGGATGTATAAAAGATATAAATTATGGTTAAAAAAGTAGTTAAAAAGTCGTATGTTGCGAAAAGACCTTTTACTTTAAAGGGGAAGTTCTACGCAATAGGCGATAGAGTTAGAGTAACAGAAGAACAAAAGATAAAATTAGTAGAAAATTATTTAATTTAGAAATATTATGGCACAAATTGTAGATATTATGGGTGTAACAACTGCTTGTCAGTCTACCGTTAGCGGTGGAACTGGGTCTTTCGGTTGTCCATTCAAATTCCAGTTGCCTGACGGTATGATCCTTATCAAAAAAGGGTTTTATATTCCTGCTGCAACTGATGTAACAAAAGCGTATATGCAAGAGCTTGTACAAGCTGGAACAATCGTTCCTTTACTTGATGCGTTTAACTTTGAACCAATCAATGAGGATGACGTTCTTGAAACAAGTAATACGGGTGTAAATTCGTTAGCTAGAAAAGGACTTACTTCTCTTAGATTTACATACAAAAAAGGAATCCAATATGAGAAAGCGTTAGAGGCTTTACAATCATTTGGTGTATTTGACGTATGGGTAGTTGACAAAGATGGTAACATTTTAGGTGTAGAAAAGAGTAATGGTTTTGGTGGATTCAACGGAGGTTTAGTACTTCCTAAAGCTAAGATGTGGAATGACGGTAGTGTTTCCGAAGGAAAAGCTATCGAGGTTCAATTGACACAACCTGGCGAGTTCAAGTACATGACTTGGATTGAAGCATCACAAATCGACTTCTTTATCCCAACAGAGATTGACGGTATTAACGTTGCACAAATGTCTTTTGCTGATGCAAACGGGGCAGTTGTTCCAGCTGATACTGACACTTCTTTAAAAGTTAAAGTTTTCGCAAATGATGGTGTAACACCTATTAGTGGATTAGCATTAGGAGATTTCAGTTCATCTAACGCAGTATCGGCTGTTGTAGAAGATTCAAGCGGATATTACACACTTACTGTGGCTGCTGTTTCATCAGGAAACACAGTATCAGTTAAGTTGTATGATGTAGCAGATGACTATAACTCTGTAATTGTAAATGAGATTTTGTTTAGCGGTAGCGTTTCTGCTGTTGCTACTGCATAGTTTAGTTTTGGTGTGTTATGGTAACGGTGGTTGACTTCTTAGATAATTTGAAGATGGTTGATGTAAAGTCAATCACCGAAACCATAATTAGTGAAAACGAGCATGAGATAGTTGACCTTAACAGATACGATCAGATATTTGTTAAAGGAATAGATGCTGATGGAAGAAGTTTAGCTAATTACGCACCTGCAACACAGGGTATATACGATTCAGACCCACCATTAGATTTATTTGGCGAGAACAAATCAACAGCGCAAACATACAATATGTTTTGGACAGGAGATTCGTATCACGCATTTAGAGCGTATGTAAAGGGAGATAAGTTATATATTACAACAAGTCCAAGAGGAAGGAAATTATTAATACAGAATCATAATGATTCGATTTTTGGTTTGGTAACAGAGAACCAAGAAAAAGTAAATTACGAAATAATCGCACCAAGATTAAATGAAAAAATCAGAGGCATACTATTTTAAATCGTGTGATACTCTACCAATATATAATTTCTATAAAATATTAAACACAAAAGAGCTAAAGTGGTTAATAAAAGACTACGATGAGGATGATGAGATAGAAGATGAAAAGCTAATAACATTATGGGAAGATATATACGAGGAGTATATAGATTTATTAGGTGAAAAAGCAGTAACGAAAAAATCTGTGGCTATAAATCAGTTACAGAAAATGGAACTTGAAATACGAATTGTGTCCTCACTCATAAAAATGTATATAGACAGAAAGTTTGATGAAATAGGAGAGCAGATAGATGAGTGGGGATATGATAAGAATGACTTAGAAAAATCCATAAAAAAATTAGAATCACTTAAATTTAGAATGGATATTCTAAAATCAAAAACAGACGTAAAGGAGGATGAAGAAGTAAAATACGATTTATATAATGATATAGTTTCTATTGAAACAATATTAGGAAACGGAATAAATATAGACCCTCATAAAACAGTTGTTTCAAAATGGGTTAGTTACATTTTAATATCAGAAAAGAAAAATGCCAAAAGGAGCGATTAATTTAGTAGTTACAGATGACGCATTAAAGCAAGTAAAAGAACTTAATGATGCACTAAAGGAATCAGCTAAAAGCATTGCTGAAATTTCCAAACAAGCTATTGGAACGAAACAAACAAAAGGCTCTACAAAAATGACAGCCGAAATGCGAGAGCAAAAAAGACTGTTAACAGCATTAGAAAGAGAACAAGCTAAGTATAATGCAAGAAATTCAGAAGCAGCAGCAGCATTAAGAAAAGTAAAATCAGAGCAGCAGAAGTTTAATGAAACAATGCGAAAAGGTGCAACTGAATCAGAAAGACTAACTGTTCGTGTAAAATCATTCTTCAAAACACTTGTATTATTTGATGTTGCAAGGAGAGCTGTCGATGCTTTTTGGGGATCGTTTAAGAAAGGATTTCAAAACTTAAAACAACTTGATACTGTAAGATTACAGTTTAAATACATTGTTAATGATGCGGAAGAAACAGCAACAACAATGGCTTTCTTAACAAGAATTTCAAACCAATATGGTGCTGAATTATTATCGTTATCAGAAAGATATATAAAATTTAGAGCCGCATCAAAACAAGCTAATTTATCAGCACAAGATTCTAGGGATATTTTTGAAAGTGTAACTAAGGCTGCTGGTGTATTAGGTCTTAAAACACATGAACTTCAAGGTATATATTTAGCATTAGAGCAAATGTTATCTAAAGGAAAGGTAACAACAGAAGAACTAAGGAGGCAGTTAGGTGAAAGATTACCAGGAGCTTTCGGTATTATGGCTAAAGCAGTTGGAGTAACAACTACTGAGTTAGACGGTCTACTTAAAAAAGGTCAGATTTTATCAGCAGACGTATTACCTAAGTTTGCAAAAGAATTAGAGAAAGCGTATGGTATAGAAAACGTAACAAATGTAGATACACTTGTTGCCGCAACAGTACGATTAGATAATGCTTTTACTACTGCTGTTCAAAACATGGAAGGTGGCTCATCAAGAATAAGTAAGGCATTGATTTTTGTTTACGATGTTGCAAGAGAATTAACAAAACAATTTGGTGAACTATTTTTAACTATTGAAGAAAAAGGACAGATAAAAACTAAGTTTGGTTTTGAAGGTGGTTTAAAAACAGCACAACTTACTTTAGATGAATTTAAAATAAAGTATGGCGAAACAATGAGTGAGATTAAGCGCACACAAATTGGATGGCAAATACAAGGTAAGATAGAAGATAAGTCTAGGATGGAAAAACAACTGAAAGACTTAGAAGCTATGGCTAATAATGCTGAAAAAATAATGGAATATTACTCTAGGAAAAAGGATGATTCATTAGATTCAGTTGACGAAGTAAACACAAAGATATTATCTTTAAAAGAAGGTATTGGAGCAGCGGAGGGATATATTTTTGGGTTAAATAAAGCATTTGGAGAAACAGAAAAGGCAATAATACAAGTAGGTGATGAAGAAGAAAGAAATAAAGAGAAATTATCAGACTATTTAGATTTAAGAAGGGGATTATTAAATACATTGAAACAAGAGGTTGATGTTCTAAGAACAAGACAGCAATATACTGACAATGCAGAAGAAATATCAAGACTAGAGGAGCAAATAAGGAA
>ENA-UOYL01000827-UOYL01000827.1-marine-metagenome-genome-assembly--contig:-NODE-827-length-10834-cov-2.538998_pt1 | contig 10834 bp, 10 predicted proteins | sample MGYA00238173_ERZ767189 | MGnify/ENA primary metagenome ERZ767189 (study PRJEB28943, sample SAMN06267163) | marine metagenome | isolation source: Columbia River Estuary | place: USA:Columbia River Estuary... | reverse complement strand
CAGTCCCGACCGTGATGTCGTCAATGATCAAAGAGGTCGGTGGATCACCGGCGGGGACTGTAATGGATGGCTTTGCTAGTTCGGACGACATCTCCATGATGCTATTGGGCGGGGTTCTTTTTAGGACGCGCATATGTGCCTTGAGCGACCGCTACGGGCTTGGACTCGTCGTCGGTATACGCCACAACCGAGCCAACGATGGAACGTGATCCGATGCTGTTGAGGGTGGCCCGAGCACGGATCACCTCTCCCCTTGCGGGACGGAGGAAACGAATAGACATTTCGCTGGTGAGGGTCATTGGCTCCATCCCCGTGGCAGAGAGTGCAGCATAAAAAAGAGCAGCATCACAGATACTGAAAACTGTTGGACCACTAATAATTTTTCCAGGTCGCAATGAAGCTGCGCTTGGAAACATCACCGCTACCGCCATTGCGAAACTCATTTCTTCGCAGGCATTTTGATTGCCCCCAAATGCGCCCCCGATGAAGGCGTTCATTTCTTCGACAGAGACTAAAGATGGTGATGAATAATCGATCATTACTTAACCGTAGTCAAGGCACGGCTCTGTTTCTTGCCTAGAGTTCTAGATCGTGGATGATGTCGCTCAAAAAGTTTTGCGCCAAGTTGCAGAGATCGGGGCCAAGGACCTGAATTGGAAACAGGGTCGGGCCTTCTCGCTTGCCTATTACGCGGGTGCTGATGTGCAAGAAGTTGCGGATCAAGCGTTAGCAATGTATGCCTCAACTAACGGATTAAACGCAGATGCTTTCCCTAGTCTGAAAAAGTTTCAGAGTGAAGTTGTGCAGATGGTGAGCACTTGGGTGCATGGTGGAGATCAAGCTGCTGGATTCATGACCAGCGGTGGCACTGAAAGCATTCTCTTGGCAGTCAAAGGAGCTCGTGAGCGAGGTCGCCGTGAAAAGGGAATCACAAATCCAAATGTTGTGTTACCGACATCAGCACATGCTGCTTTCGAAAAGGCCTGCTATTACTTTGGTTTGGAGACTCGGCGAATTGCGGTGGACACCGAGTGGCGTGCCGATGTCACAGCGATGAGCGCTGCTATTGACAGCAATACGGTTTTGTTGGTTGGTTCGGCTCCGCAGTATCCGCAAGGTGTCATTGACCCAATCACTGAGATCGCCTCTTTGGGACTGAGCCTGGATATCAACGTTCATGTTGATGCATGTATGGGTGGCGTGACGCTCCCCTTCTTAGAGCGTCTCGGGTTGCCGATTACTCCTTGGGATTTTCGTGTTGATGGAGTGACGAGTATTTCTGTAGATCTGCACAAATACGGTTACACCGCAAAGGGCGCATCAGTGATTTTGCACCGTAATAAAAAACTCCGCTCGTACCAAACCTTCGTGACTGATAACTGGTTAGGTGGCTTCTACGGATCTTCGGGTGTGCTGGGGACAAAAAGTGGTGGTCCCATGGCAGCTGCTTGGGCAGTGATGAATTATCTCGGAGACGACGGATACCTGCGACTCACGAAGGCTGCTTATGATGCGTGCCAGCAGTTAGCCGACGCCATCGAACAATTTCCTGAACTGCAATTGCGGGCCCGCCCGGATAGCACGCTGTTGTCCTTCGGGGCACGAGACACACATGACGAGTCATCTCCGATGTTTGATATTTACGCGGTGGCCGATCTTCTCGCACAACGCGGCTGGTATGTCGACAAACAGTCCCCTCCTGCGTCTCTGCACTGCACGGTTAATGCCGTTCACGGTGCCGTGATTGAAGATTTCCTCATTGACCTGCGTTGGGCAGTTGATGAGGTCGTTATAAATGATTCACGAGGCGAGCGGGGTTCGTACGGCACGATCGAATAGATCGTCATGTGACAGTATTTCGAGATGAGTCTTCGCTTCGGAATCTTTATGCCCCCCATGCACAAGACGGGCGTGAACCCGACGCTGGCTCTGCATCGTGATCTACAACTTCTAGAACATCTGGACAAACTGGGCTACCACGAAGCATGGATCGGTGAACACCATTCTGCTGGATCTGAACTCATCGCTTCACCAGAGGTCATGATTGCCGCTGCCGCCGAGAGAACCAAACACATCAAACTCGGTACGGGAGTGAACTCACTTCCCTACCACCACCCATTCATGCTCGCTGACCGAATCGTGATGCTGGATCATCTCACGCGCGGTCGAATGATGTTTGGTGCGGGCCCAGGACAGTTGACATCTGATGCGCAGATGATGGGAATTGATCCGATGACTCAGAGACCCCGCATGGAGCAGTCGCTCGATGTCATGATGCGCCTCTTTCGTGGAGAAACAGTCACAGAAAAAACGGATTGGTTCACCTGCAATGAGGCCGTCCTGCAGGTCAAGCCGTATAGCGATTTTGATATTGCAGTTGCCTCATCGATTTCACCCTCTGGTTCAAAACTGGCTGGCAAATACGGTGTCGGGCTGATTTCGATTGCCGCCACTGAACCGGCGGCCTTTCAAATGCTGGATTACAACTTGAAAGTCTGGGAAGAGGAAGCAACTCTGCACGGTCATGTTGTGGATCGTTCAAAAGCTCGTCTCATGGGGCCAATGCATATCGCCGAAACAGTTGAGCAGGCTAAAGAAAATTGCCGCTATGGATTGCAATGGGTCTGGGAATACTTGAGTCACATCATTCCTGTGGGTGATCCCAATGGTCCTCCCCCACCGACCGACATTGACGAGTTCGTGGATCAAGCCAATGAATCTGGGCGCATGGTGATCGGTACCCCAGAAATGGCGATCGCGCAGATTGAACGACTACAAGAAAAGACTGGTGGATTTGGTTGTTACCTTTTCCTTGGTGCTGACCTTGCTGATTGGCATCAAACATTACGAAGTTACGAACTATTCGCCGAGCAAGTCATGCCGCACTTCACTGGTCAATTAGCCGGCCCTCAAGCCAGTTATGACAAAGTCGTTGGTGCTGGAAGTCGCTGGGTCGATGCGACTTTGGGAGCGCAGATGACGGCAATCGCCGACTATGAAGCAATGAAGGCGGCCCGTTCCTGATTCGGTGAATCACGGAAATAAAATGGAGTGCACTTCGGTGACTAATCCGAGTAATTCATTTTGCTCAACTGTTGTAAGAACGCTGAGATGTTGAGCCATCAAAACATTCGTCAAATTTTCTGCCGCTAAAAAGTCCTCATGTAGATGGTCGACATTCTCAAATGGACCAGACCAACCGAAACGCTCGGCCGTTTCAGACCCATTATTCTTCGGGTTCGCGAGTAGCGCTTGAAGTGGCGTCACACCATGAGCAACGGCAGCCGTGATGTGCACACTGCCCCGAAGTTCGCGCAAAACATTGAGCAATTGATAGCAGCGACCTTGTGGGTCGCTCACCCGAGTCTGACTTTGCCAGCCTGCGAATAAACTCAATCCCGCCGATTCGGCTCCGTCAACCACTGCAGTCACGAGTTCAACGAGGCGATCAGCTCGATCAAAGGCACCCAATCTTGAGCGACCCCAGTCAGCGCATGCCAACGCATAGCGATCAGCACCAGCGCGAGCTCCTTCGACAACAACTCCCGCCTCCCAAAGAGAACGCACTAATGCAGGAGCGAAGAAAGCGAAGCCACTGATCACTACCGAGGCATCAACATCGCCGAGTACGCCACCGCGGCCAACCACATAGTACGAAAATCCGCCTGGATAACCCGCCTGCTTGCCAGGGGTCAAGGTTTCGGGATGAAGCATGAAAGCTCCCCCGATGGCACCCACTGATTGGCCTAAGAGTTTGGCGAGTTGTAGGTCGCTGGATTCAGGGTCGGGAGAGTTGGTGATCACTGGCACACAAACATTCTATGAATGTGCGCTTCTTGGTGCGGAGACGAACTAAGGTGATTTTGTCGTTAACCCCGACCGGAAGAGTTGCAGTGCATCCAGCACCGTAACGCCGAAGGAGCAACCTCCCCGGAATCTCTCAGGCACACGGACCGGACGGGTGAGACAACGCTGGAAAGTAGATCTGTTATTTGGATCTCACCGACGGGGAAAGGTTGGTGTCGCACAGACATCAATTGAAGCTCTCAGGTCTGCCCTAGGCAGAGAGACAGCGGGGGAAGCACAGGAAATTCATTATCTGGAGGCTTCTATGACCCGTTATTCCCTTGATGATTTGTTTGAACGTGATGCGTTCGCGCGTCGCCATATCGGCACCCTTGTGGCCGAAGATTTGGCTGATATGTTGGCCACGATTGGTGTTGCTTCGCTTGGCGAGTTGATTGACAAAACAGTCCCTGAAACGATTCGCTTACGGGGCGACTTGAACCTCCCCGAACCGATGGCGGAGCATGATGTGACTCGCGAACTGAAGCGCATCGCAAGTCTCAATCGGCCTCGCCGGAGCATGATTGGTATGGGCTACACAGGCACCATCACTCCCCCAGTCATTCGGCGTAATGTTCTTGAAAATCCAGCGTGGTATACCTCGTACACCCCGTATCAGCCAGAAATCAGTCAGGGTCGCCTGGAATCATTGTTGAATTTTCAAACGATGGTCAGTGACCTCACGGGATTGCCGATCGCTAACGCCTCGTTACTGGATGAGGCGACTGCAGCCGCTGAAGCAATGACAATGGCGCGTCGTGTGAGCAAGGTTGCCAGCAACAAGTTTTTTGCGCACCGCGATACACATCCACAAACCCTTGCGGTGATGGCTACTCGGGCCGAACCTTTGGGCATTGAATTGATAATCGACGACGAGACTGCACTCGTTCCAGGCGACGTCTTTGGAGCGCTATTTTCATATCCCTCTTCAAGCGGTTGTGTAAGCGATTGGTCTGAGACGATCAGTGCAGTCAAGGCACTCGGAGGTATCGCTGTCGTCGTTACTGATCTTTTGGCCTGTGTCCTTTTAACATCACCAGGTGAATTAGGCGCTGACATAGCCGTGGGATCTGCGCAACGCTTTGGGGTGCCTATGGCTTTTGGTGGTCCACATGCAGCGTTCATGGCAACAACGCAAGCGCACGCTCGAAGTTTGCCAGGTCGCCTTGTCGGCGTGAGCACAGACACCGCTGGCCGACCAGCCTTACGCCTCGCGCTGCAGACTCGTGAACAACATATTCGACGCGAAAAAGCAACCAGTAACATCTGTACTGCTCAAGCCCTGTTGGCAAATATCGCTGGCTTTTACGCCGTGTGGCATGGGGCCGAGGGACTACAACGCATTGCTCAGCGGGTGAATCGCTTGACAAGCATCACGGCTGCAGGGTTGCTCAGTCGAGGACTTGAGTTGCGCCATACGACGTGGTTTGACACTCTGGCTGTCAATCTCCCCTCTGGTTCCGAGCAGGTCCTGCGAAAGGCTCGTGACCTGAATATTGATCTGCGAATGATTGACGAGTTGACGGTGGGACTTACATTTGATGAGACATCCACTTTGGAATTAGTGAGCGAGATCTGGGAAGCCTTTGGATTCAACGACATGGGCGCTCCCGATTCGTATGACGGCCAAGCGCTAGGAATTTCTTCGAGTTCATTGCGCACCGATGAGATACTGACAGCAAAGATTTTTCACAACTGCCAGACCGAGCATGAAATGCTGCGTTATCTGCGACGCTTAGCCGATAAAGATCTGGCCCTGGATCGAACGATGATTCCACTTGGGTCGTGCACCATGAAACTCAACGCCACGACGCAGATGGAACCCATCACTTGGCCTCAGTTCGCCGATGTCCACCCGTTTTGTCCAGTTGATGAAGTCGAGGGTTATCTTCAATTGATTCACGAGTTGGAATCCATGTTGGTAGCCGTGACTGGTTATGACGCGGTAAGTTTGCAACCCAATGCGGGTAGTCAGGGTGAGTTAGCCGGACTCTTAGCGATCCGTGCCTACCACCGCAGTCGTGGTGATGAGGCGCGAACAGTCTGTCTAATTCCGTCAAGTGCACACGGTACAAATGCTGCTAGTGCGGTGATGGCGGGGATGTCCGTGGTCGTTATCAATTGTGATGACAGCGGAAATGTTGATCTTGAAGATTTGCAACGCAAAGTTGACACTGCAGGTTCTGCATTGGCAGCAATCATGGTGACATACCCCTCAACGCACGGAGTCTTTGAGGACGGCATCACGGAAGTGTGTCGCATCATTCACGATGCAGGTGGACAGGTGTATGTTGACGGCGCAAATCTCAATGCCCTTGTTGGTCTCGCTCAACCAGGTGTCTTTGGCGCCGACGTCAGCCACCTTAATTTGCACAAAACTTTCTGCATTCCGCATGGCGGCGGAGGTCCAGGTGTTGGACCTGTGGCAGTACGCCAACATTTGGCTCCATTCCTGCCGGGGGATCCTTTGGCTCCCATCGGATCACAAGCGGTCGGACCAGTGTCGGCATCCAAGTATGGGTCAGCGGGAATTCTTCCAATCTCATGGGCTTACATTCGCTTGATGGGCGCACAAGGTGTGCGCTTAGCCACGGAAATGGCGATCCTCAACGCAAACTATGTAGCCCGACGTCTTGATGCCCATTTCCCTGTTCTGTACACCGGAACACATGGCTTCATCGCCCACGAATGCATTATTGACTTGCGTGGGATTACCAAAGACTTTGGAGTCACAGTGGATGATGTGGCGAAGCGTCTGATGGATCACGGTTTCCATGCACCAACGATGAGTTTTCCAGTCTCAGGGACTTTGATGATTGAGCCAACGGAAAGCGAGACCAAAGCAGAGTTAGATCGTTTCTGTGATGCCATGGTTGCGATTCGTGCGGAAATTGATCAGATCGCAGATGGCACTATTGCTGTGGCGGACAGTCCGTTGCGCCACGCACCCCATACCGTGGCCGATTTAGTTGGTGATTGGGATCGCATGTATCAACGCTCGCACGGCACCCCGAGCCTGTCGAGTTCAACGGGTTATCACGCCCCCGTTAGCCGTATTGACGCGGCATTCGGGGATAGAAATCTGATGTGTACCTGCGCTCCCCTTGAGGCCTATGCCGAAGTGTGACTGAATCCAAGTCGAAAAAGGTTGTGGAATCGGTAGTTTGGGCTCGTGACCGATGAACAAAATGAATCAAACCAGACGAAGTCCAATCCTGGCGTTGGCGATTTTCTTGGGATGTTGGGTGGAGCCAACCCGATGATGGCCTTTGGGCGCGCTCTTGAAGGTGCGATGCAACTGTCCGGCGAAATTAAAAAATCTGTGTTGACTTTTAATGACACGATCACCGAATTGAATAAAGTTGCCCGTCGAGTTAACGCAATTCTTGATGAGATTGAAGGACCGATCAAAGAGATCGTTCCTTTGGTTCAGGCTTCTGCTAAGCAAGCCAAGTCGACAATCAAAAAAGCAGATGGTGTTTTGACGCAGGTCAGCACCCTTCCCGCAGAGGTGACTAAAGCCATTGGCACATTGGGCGACTTAGCTAATCGGTTAGCTCCGCTCACACAGTTCGCCGAAACTGCAGGTGCGATGTTTGGGATCAAGCCTTCAGGAAACTGAAGTTATTTCTTCTGAATAAATGGCAGATTAACAATCTGACCACTCAGTGGCGTACCACGTACATCAATAGTGACGAAGTCTCCTACCTCAGTCGTCGGGTACACGAATGCCAAAGCGATCCCATGCTCAAGTATCGGAGAGTAGTTTCCACTAGTCACACTCCCAATAATCTCATCGTTCATCAGTACCGCGCACTCTGCTCGAGGCGGTCTGCGTCCTTCGGTTGCGATACCGCGCAAGATGCGCGAAACGCCCCGATCCTTTTCAGCGGCTAAGGCAGTGGAGCCGCGAAACTCGCCCTTAGTCCACGAGACCACCCATTCAAGATTGGCCTGCAAGGAAGTAATGCTCCGTCCCAGTTCGTGGCCATGCAGTGCCAATCCAGCCTCAAGGCGCAGCGTGTCGCGTGCACCGAGTCCCGCAGGTTGCACGCCCGATTGAAGAATCGCTGCCCATAGGGCCGAAGCGTGGGCATTTGGCACCGCAATTTCAATCCCCTGCTCGCCGGTATACCCAGTGCCTGCCACGGTGCACTCAATGCCATTCCATTGACATTTTGCGACTTTGAACTTGCCGACTTTGGAAGCCTCTGGGAAAAACGTGGAAATTTTTTCCAATGCTGCGGGGCCTTGTATCGCCAAGACAGCGCGTGATGAAGTGATGTCCTGACCTCCAATAGCGGCGATCACTTGATCAGTGTTTGATGCATTTGGCATCACATCAAAGACTTCTTCGCTGACCCACCAAACAATGATGTCGTCAAGCACAGATGCATCATGTGTGTCGAGGAGATGGGTGTATTGCGCTCGGCCTGGGTCGATCTTTTTGAGGTCATTGGTAAAAGCAAACTGCAACTGAGAAAAGGCTTGCGAACCTTCAACGCGTACCGTACCCAAGTGAGAGACATCAAAGACAACTGCGTCTGTTCGACAAGCAAGATGTTCGGCAAGCGTCCCCTGTGGGTACTGCAACGGCATGTCCCAGCCACCGAATGGTGTTAACCGTGCTCCAAGTTCTCGATGCTCTGCATCAAGGGGTGAGTATCTCACAGTTAACCAATTTTACGAATACGAATATCAGATGGTTGCGCGAGTTCCGGATAGAGCGCGACGAGTTGTCCATCTACTTCACTTTTTACTTGAGCCAGAGGAAGGAGATTGAGAACTCCCTGTCCGCGACGCACAACATCGACTAATTCATCACCTTCACAGAGAAGAACTGATGAACCGCTAATCACCAAATGCGCTGAGGTGATATCAGCCTGAGTATTTTGCGCGAGGTAGTTGAATACTTCCCTGACTGATTCAAGTTTGATTCCAGCGTTGAGGAGACTTTTCACCATGCGTAATTCGAGAAGATTGCGATAGCTGTAATGACGACGACTTCCACTGCCTGTTGCGTCTGTAATGGATGGACGAACGAGACCTGTACGAGCCCAATAATCAATTTGGCGGTAAGTGATTCCCACGATCTTGGAGGCTTGAGTTCCACTAAAGGTTGAGACTCTGGTGTTCATCTTGCTCCAATCATGAGTTCGGGAACGACAAGATTTGCCGCTGGTGCTTTTCTTCTAGGGTTAGGGTACGGCGGAACTTGACGAGCGTCAACGTTTACCGGAGCAATCCTGCTTAGGGTTGAAAATCCTCAGGGTTGATGCTCTCAATGAAATCTCGAAACTCATCCACGAGGTCGTCAGTAGAGGCCATATCGCCTTGCAGGCTTGCCTCTAGGTCATCGGTGTCAGAGCCTTCATCAATGGTTTCGTCCTCAGCAACGATCTTCCCAGCCACATCAAGTACCTCTGAGTGGCAATAGATGGCGCAACCTGAGCGAACAGCGATAGCGATGGCATCCGAAGGTCGGCTGGATACGACGACTGATCCAGTACGTGACTGCAGATGAAGTTCAGCAAAAAAAGTGCCTTCGTTGACTTCGGTAATCACGACACGCTCAAGAATGGCCCCTAATGCTCCGAGCAAGTTAACAACTAAGTCGTGAGTTAAAGGGCGAGGTGACTCTTTGCCCTCGCTTGCCCACTGAATGCTGCTGGCTTCGGGGGTACCGATGTATATCGGTAGCAGACGTCTGAGGCCTTCGCGCTCGCGCAGAAAGAGCACGGGAATATTCCCCGCTACATCAAGACGAACTCCGATCAATTCCATGGGAGTCATCGTTGGTCTCCTGAGCGCGTATCTCGTAGCGTGCCAACAGCACGCGCTACCAAAATAGCCCGAAGTCGGGCGCCTAAATCAACAAGATCATCAAGCAACTCATTTGATTCCTGACGAGATTCTGGGGAACGTCGACGAAGAAGCGGTAACACGCGCTGTTCAAAGAGACCTGCTTCTCTTTCAGCCGCGGTTTTCCACGCCTTGAGGTGGCGAACGTCGACGCCTACCTCGGTAAAAGCCCGAGCTACCTCGGCAATTGCCAAATCATGTTCGTCGTATAAAGCCTGAGAACCCGTCTGATGAGCCGTCACCATGTGGAACGATTCCAGTTCCACCAGCACCGCTTCTTGAAGATCAGATAACTGAAGTAATTCCGCTCGTGTGTATGTTGCCGGACGACCCACTGCGTCAGATGGATCAGGCAGTGCCGGTCGTGCCGAGTTGCGCGCCGTTTGTTGTGGAGTCACTTTGGCCGTTCGTGCGGCAGGGTGCTTTGCCACATCATGGTTACTCGCATCTCCGGAGTCCGTAGATATATCTTGCTCAAGATCCTCTTGTGCATTGCCGACGTTCTTGATCCCCCGTGGTTGCGGTCGCTCATTTTTGTTAGGTCGACTGGTGCCAGAAGGTGGAGTGTCAAGGCGATCTTTGATAATCCGCAAGGGCAAAAAGTGATCTTTTTGTTCACCCAAAATAAAGCGCAAACGCTCAACATCTTCATCGTAAAATTTCCGATAACCAGATGCTGTTCTTTCTGGAACAATCAGACCCTGGCTCTCAAGAAACCGAATCTTGGAAATAGATACATCGGGAAAATCTTCTAATAACAAGCCGAGTACTTCACCTATTGAAAGGTATGGGCGCTCATTGGCAGGATGGGTCGCCACGATTATTCAACAGGTCCAAGAAAAATCAAACGAAAACGACCAACGAGAATCTCATCACCTTGTTGCAAGACGACGCCATCTACGCGCTTCTGGTTGACATAGGTTCCATTCATTGATCCAACGTCGCGCAGAACATACTCAGTTGACTGGCGTTCAATTTCGGCATGGCGACGCGAAACCGAAATATCATCTAGAGAAATTTCGCTGTCAGGATGTCGCCCAAGTTTGGTTAAAGAGGCGTCCAAAACAAAGCGCTGACCTGCCTGAGGGCCTGAGCGCACCATCAGGGTACCGAAGTGTTGCGGCAA
>ENA-UOYL01000825-UOYL01000825.1-marine-metagenome-genome-assembly--contig:-NODE-825-length-10837-cov-2.251580_pt1 | contig 10837 bp, 10 predicted proteins | sample MGYA00238173_ERZ767189 | MGnify/ENA primary metagenome ERZ767189 (study PRJEB28943, sample SAMN06267163) | marine metagenome | isolation source: Columbia River Estuary | place: USA:Columbia River Estuary... | reverse complement strand
GCCGCAGTTGATGCAGGGTTTGTCGACGCACCAGTTTCTGGTGGCCAAGCAGGTGCCGAAAATGGCCAGCTCACCGTCATGTGTGGAAGCAATGATCAAGCATCATTTGACCGCGTGAACCCAATTATTGATGCCTATGCAAAGCGTTGTCAGCTGCTGGGCAATGCAGGCTCGGGCCAATTAGCAAAGATGGTGAATCAAATTTGCATCGCTGGCATTGCGCAAGGCTTGTCTGAAGCGTTGAACTTCGCCATGCGCGCCGGATTAAACCCAGACGACGTGGTGGACGTCATTTCTAAAGGCGCTGCACAGTCGTGGCAAATGGAAAACCGTGCAAAGACCATGGTTCGCGACGAATTTGAATTTGGTTTTGCTGTGGAATGGATGCGCAAAGACTTGGCGATTTGTTTCGATGAAGCCAAGCGCAATGGCGCACAGTTGCCAATGACCGAAATGGTCGACAAGTTTTACGAAGAAGTAATTGCCTTGGGCGGCAAGCGCTGGGACACCAGCAGTTTGATTGCTCGTCTTACGAAAGACTGAGCTGCAACTGGTTTACGCCTCGAATAGTGAGGCGATCGCGCCACGAAGGCGTGCCGACGATTTCTATGTTTAGAAAGCGTTGAAACAGCGATCCAACTGCAACTTCGGTTTCCAGTTTGGCAAGTGCAGAACCCAAGCAATAGTGAATGCCTGAAGCAAAAGCCATGTGGCGGTGCGAGTTGGGGCGGTCAAGGCGCAACTCGTGTGGTGAATCAAATACTGCTGGGTCGTGGTTGGCGGCACCTAGCGAAGTGAGCACCACAGTTCCAGGTTCGATGGTGAAGGTGTTGCCCTGTGCTTCGTACTGCACTGGCTTCAGCGGAATACGCACGGTGTGTTGCACCGGTCCGTCATAGCGCAACAACTCATCGATGGCTTGTGAAGTCAGACCATGTTGATGCACGAGTGCTGCTTGGTCGGGGTGGCGCAACAACGCAAGCGTTGAATTGCCAATGAGGTTCACTGTGGTTTCGTGACCAGCGATGTACAGCAGCACAAGAAATGCCATCAGTTCATCGGTGGTCATTTTGTCGCCGGCCTCTTCGGCGGTAATGAGGCTGGACAACATGTCGTCGCCCAAATGCTTTCGACGATCTTCGATAATGGAAGTGAGGTAGGGCACAAGTTGTGCAACAGCATCATCGGATTGCGCTAGTTCTTCATCGGTTGCAGTTGGCTCCAGCGAATTGGTAATGATCTGTGACCATTCGCGCATTTCTTCGGCGCGTTCGGTGGGCATAGCAAGCAGGTCGGAAATCACCTGAAACGGCACGGGGAATGCAAGATCGTCAATGAGTTCAATGGATCCGCGTTCTTGTGCGGCATCGAGAACGGTATTCACGAGTTGCTCAATGCGACCGCGGAGTTTTTCCATTGCGCTTGGCGTAAATGATTTCGACACAATACGGCGCAGGCGAGTGTGGTCTGGCGGATCAAGGTTCAAGATTGACTTGGTACGTTCGCGTTGCATCTCGCGTCGGCGCTGGCGCGATTCAGATGTTGCTTGCGTCGAATACTTTTCAATGTCGCGGCTGAAGTCTGCGCTTTTCAGCGTTGTCGATACATCGTCGTATCGCGTGAGCACCACCATGCCGAATTCGGTGGTGTGCACTGGTTCGTGCAGGCGCAACTCGTCGTAAAACGAGTATGGGTGAGCCCGAAACTCTGGGTTAAACGGATTGAATTCTGGTTTGCTCACGCGCTTAACCAGCGAATGGGTCTTTGTGCTCGTACTGAGTAATTGGGAAGCCAGCCGAAACCACCCACTGCGAACCGTTAATGCGTTCGGTGAGTGCGCGCATTGCCAAGTCGCCTGCAATTTCTACTGGCATAACACCCATGCTGAAGACTGCAGCGAACTCGCGAGCTTGCGCGCTAACAAGTGGAGTGTCGAGGAAGCCAGGGCACAGTGCGCTGATGCACACACCGTGTGGCTCCAGTGCCGGGCCCATGCTCTTTACGAACCCAACCATTGCATGCTTGGTAAGACCGTAAATTGGGTCTGGAGCAATTGGAATAATTCCGGCAAGTGATGCCGTGACCAAAATGTGTCCGCTCTTGCGTGCAACCATGTGCGGAACAATTCCGCGTGCACCAAACACCACACCATCTACGTTGATGCTCATGATGCGGTAATACGCGTCGTTGTCTACGCGCTCAAGCGGGTAGGTGGCTGGGTCGCCAACCACGTTCTGGTGTGTTGAAACTCCAGCGTTTAAGCACACAATGTCAAAGTTGTTGTCTTTTTTGTACAGCTCTTCCCAGGCCTGTGCGTTCGTTACGTCCAGGTGCACATATTCGCCGCCAACTTCGGTTGCAACTTGCTTGCCAAGCGTGTCGTTCACGTCGGCAAGAACAACTGTTGCACCTTCCTTAGTGAAGCGGCGCGCCATTTCGGCCCCAATTCCGCTTGCTCCGCCAGTAATAAATGCACGTTGTCCTGTGAGCTGACCCATGGTGTTCTACTTTCCTTGTGCTGCTGCGGCAAAGATGTCGAGCAGTGTGTCTATTTGTTGATCGGTAATAACGAATGGTGGGCAAAACGCGTTGGTATCTGCGTTGATTGAGCGCACGATTGCTCCGCGCTTAAGCATGGTGTCGCGAATGGTTAAACAGTTTTGGTCTGGTTTTAAGCCTGCTGCCCAAATTGCACCAGCACCCCGAACCGAATCGATAATGCCGTCTGCTGCAAGTGAGTGCAACCCATCGCTTAAGCGCTTGCCAACATGTTTGGCGCGCTCAATCAATCCGTCGCGTTCAATAATTTCTAGGTTCTTGAGTGCTGCAGCGCACACTGAAGAGTGGCCCGAGTATGTGTAGCCGTGGCGCAAAAAGAAATCGGGGTCGCGCTCAAGTGCGTTCAAGGCAGTGCGACCAACGAACACTCCACCGAGTGGTTGATACCCAGATGTCACGCCTTTGGCGAAACACAACAAGTCGGGCACAACGTTGTAATAGTTGGCGGCGAACCACGTGCCAAGACGACCGAAGCCGGTAATGACTTCATCAAAAATAAGAAACGCACCGTGTTGGTCGCACAACTTGCGTGCACCTTCTAGGTATCCGTCTGCTGGTGGATACACGCCGCCTGCGCCCTGTAGCGGTTCGGTGATGATTGCTGCAACACGCGCGCCGTTGTCTTTCATAAACGATGCAAGGTCTTCAATGTTGTCGCTGTCTACTTGCACCACTTCGGGAAGCAGTTGTCCGTAACCAATTTTGTTCAGTGGCAAACCTTGCGCGCTGGTGCCGCCGTAGTTGGTTCCGTGGTAACCGCGGTTGCGCGAAATGATGATGGTTTTTTCTGGGTGTCCTGCTTGCACGTGAGCAACGCGCGCAAGTTTCATTGCGGTGTCAATTGCTTCCGAACCGCTGCCGCATAGAAACACGCGGGAGTCTGGAAGTGGAGAGAGCGTTACCAACTTCGCAGCCAGTTGCTCGGCCTTCTCATTCGTAAACGGATCGAAAGTTGAATACGTCTCGAGTGTTCGAATTTGTTCGGCCACAGCTTCAGCGATCTCTGCATTGCCGTGACCAACTTGGCTGTACCAAAGACTGCCGATTGCATCGATGTATTCGTTGCCTTTGTCGTCCCACAACAAGGCTCCGCTGCCGCGCACAATACGAATGAAATCGGTCTTAGTGGGCTTGGCAAAGGCGTGAAGCAGGGGTTCGGCCATGGAGATGACGCTAGTTCGCCTAACCTAGAGGCGTTATGAAGGGCCTCATTCTTTCGGGCGGCGCGGGCACGCGCCTTCGGCCCATCACCCACACCAGCGCCAAGCAGTTGGTGCCAATTGCCAACAAACCCATTCTGTTTTATGGCATTGAAGCCATGGCCAAGGCGGGCATTCGTGAGATCGGCATCATCATTGGCGAGACGGGCAAAGAGATCCGTGCAGCAGTGGGCGACGGCTCGCAGTTTGGCGTAGAGGTCACCTATATTCCGCAAGACGCGCCGCTTGGTTTGGCGCACTGCGTATTGATTGCCCACGACTTCTTGGGTGACGAAGATTTCGTCATGTACCTGGGCGACAACATGCTCGAACAAGGCTTGAACGAATTCGTAGACGAATTTGAGGCTGCACGCAAAGCGGGTGGACCACATGCACCGACTGCACAAATTTTGTTGTGCCATGTTGATGACCCGCGACAGTTTGGTGTTGCTGAAGTAACAGCCGAAGGTCACGTTGTGCGGTTGGTGGAAAAACCACAGAACCCGCCGTCAGACCTCGCGCTCGTTGGCGTGTACTTGTTCGACAAAACCATTAACGATGCAGTGCGCGCAATTAAGCCATCGCCTCGTGGCGAGTTGGAAATTACTGACGCCATTCAATGGATTGTTGAACAGGGCTATGTGGTGAATCACAAAGTGCTTGAAGGTTGGTGGATTGACACCGGCAAGAAAGACCCGTTGCTCGAGTGCAATCGCTTGGTGCTTGAGGTGTTGGAGCCACGCAACGAAGGCGACGTTGATGCTGCATCGCAAATTGAAGGTCGCGTGGTTATTGAAAAGGGTGCGGTTGTTCGCAACTCACGCATTCGCGGACCAGTAGTTATTGGTGCGGGCTCAGTAATTGATCACGCATACATCGGGCCGTACACATCGCTTGGTCGCAACTGCAAAGTTGAACACTCCGAAATGGAACACAGCGTGGTGTTGGACGGCTCGAGCATCATTGGCATCGAGCGCCTCACCGATTCACTCATTGGTCGCGACGTGCAAGTAACACGTTCAGAACAAAAGCCGCGCGCACTTCGCCTCATGTTGGGCGACGACTCGAAAGTAGAACTTGAATAATGGCTGTCATTACTGAATCAACCGTCATTAAAGATGTGCAGATTGTTGAACCTGCCATGTTTAAAGACGAGCGTGGCTTCTTTATCGAAACGTATCGCCGCCAGTGGTTTCCACTTGGCCGCGAAATGATTCAGGGCAATCGTGGCGATCGCCAGGCTGGTTGCGTTGTTGGACTTCACTATCACTTGCATCAAAGCGACTACTGGTACGTGCCATACGGTTCGTGCCGCGTGGTGTTGCACGACTTACGCACGGGTTCACCAACCGATGGCGCAACTCAGGTAATCGATTTGGGAACACAAGCAGACGGCTCGCATGATCACCGCGGCATTTTCATTCCGCCAGGTGTTGCGCACGGTTTTGCTTCGCTTACCGACATGACCATTACCTATTTGGTGGATAGCTATTACAACCCAGCCGACGAGCGTGGCCTTGCATACAACGACCCAGCAGTGAAAGCCGACTGGGGCTTTGCAAACCCAATTTTGAGCAAGCGCGATCAAGACAACCCAACTCGCGGAAACATTGACCCGCAGTTTCAGCCACACTTCTCGTTAAGGACCTGATTCAACGCATGAAGATTTTTGTTACCGGCGGTGCTGGTTTTATCGGTTCGAACTATGTGCGCTGGGTGCTTGCCAACACCGACCACGAAGTGACTGTGTTCGATTCACTTACGTATGCCGGAAACCTCAGCACGTTAAAAGACGTTGACGACAACAAGCGTTATTCATTCGTGAAGGGCAACATTTGTCAGCCAGGTGATGTTGATGCCGCAATGCGCGGACACGACGCGGTTGTGCACTTTGCCGCTGAGAGCCACGTAGATCGGTCCATTGAGGGCAGCGAAGACTTCATTCTCACCAACTGCTTTGGTACCAACGTCATCATGGACGCCGCGCGACGCTTAGACATGCAACGCGTGGTACACATTGGCACTGATGAGGTGTACGGCTCGGTTGAAGTTGGCTCGTCGAAAGAAACCGATGGGCTTGAGCCACGCTCGCCGTATTCGGCAAGCAAAGCGGGAAGCGACCTGATTGCGTTGTCGTATCACGCAACACATGGTTTGCCAGTAACCGTTACGCGTTGCACCAACAACTTTGGTCCGTACCAGTACCCAGAAAAAGCAATTCCGTTGTTCACCACCAACTTGCTGGACGGTAAACAAATTCCGTTGTATGGCGATGGACTGAACGAGCGCGACTGGCTGTATGTAGACGACCATTGCACCGGCGTGCACTTGGTATTGGAAAAGGGCAATGTTGGTGAGATTTACAACATTGGTGCTGGCAACGAAACAGCTAACCGCGTGTTGGTTGACAAGCTGCTTGCACTGCACGGCAAAGATGAATCAAGCGTGCAATACGTTGAAGATCGCAAAGGCCACGACCGTAGGTATTCGGTAGACATTGCCAAGATTACGAAGTTGGGTTGGAAGCGCGAGCGCTCACTTGACGAAGCACTTGAAGAAACAGTGAAGTGGTATCGCGATAATCGCTGGTGGTGGGAGCCCCTCAAGGGCAAAAAGTAATGAAGCTGTTTGTCACCGGAGCAGGTGGCCAGCTTGGGCATGAACTTGTTGATGCCATTCGTGTTGCAGGGCATGAGGCACTTGCCACCACGCACGCACAACTAGACATCACCGATGAAGAAGCGGTGCGCATTGCTATTGGTTCAGCAAAACCTGATGTTGTAATTCATGCAGCAGCGTGGACTGCGGTTGATGCCTGCGAAGGCGATGTTGCCAAAGCCATGAACGTAAATGGAACTGCATCGCAATATGTTGCCGATGCCGCGCATTCAGTTGGTGCGCGAGTGGTGTACATCAGCACCGATTATGTGTTTGATGGCAGCAAGCCAACGCCATACAACGAAGACGACGTACCTAATCCGCAAAGTAGTTACGGCGCTTCAAAGCTTGCCGGCGAGCGTGCAATGGGTAGCGACGACGCAATCGTGCGCATTTCATGGGTGTGTGGCTTTCACGGTGCCAACATGGTGAAGACCATTTTGAAACTCGGCGCAACTATGCCAGAACTGAAATTTGTGGACGACCAAATTGGTAACCCAACATTTGCCGACGATGCAGCGCGCGCCATTGTGCACATTGCAACAAGTGGACTTGGTGGAACGTGGCACGTAACGAACCAAGGTGTGGTCAGTTGGTATGAGTTTGCGCGTGAGGTACTCCTAACTGCAGGTATGGATGCAACAAAGGTGAAACCAATTTCCACAAGTGACTTGCAACCACCGCGTCCTGCACAACGTCCGGCCAACTCTGTTTTGCATAACGGGCGCATGATTACGGAAGGTATTGAATTATTGCCAGATTTCCGTGAGCCACTTGCACGTTTAGTGCGACGCCTTCTGGCAGAAACAGGCGAGTAAGGTTGACATATGAATGACCTCACGCTGATTGCTGAACTCGAGCCAGTTGCCGAGAAGTTGTATGAGCGTCACATGGGTGTTGCTAAGGAATGGTTTCCGCACGAAATGGTGCCGTACAGCCGTGGCAAAGATTTCGAACCAGGTCATCAATGGGTTCCAGAAGATGCCGACTTTGGCGCTGCAGGAAGCGACATTGACGAAGCAGTTCGTGGTGCGTTGTATTTAAACCTGCTCACCGAAGACAACTTGCCGTATTACTTCCGCGACATCGATCGCTTGTTTGGTAGCGACTCTGCATTCGGTGCATGGGCTCGCAACTGGACAGCTGAAGAGGGTCGCCACAGCATTGTGATGCGCGACTATTTCACCGTGACTCGTGCAGTTGACCCAGTGCAACTGGAGCGCGCTCGCATGATTCAGGTTCGCTCTGGCCAAGTGCCAGCGCCCCAAGACGCATTTGAAGCTTTGTCGTACGTGAGCATGCAAGAACTTGCAACTCGAGTGTCGCACCGCAACACGGGCAAATTTATGACCGACCCAATTGGCACCGACATCATGTCGCGTGTGGGTAATGACGAGAACTTGCACTATTTGTTTTACCGTGACCTCACCGCTGCGGCATTTGAAATTGATCCGTCATCAACCGTGATTGGTCTTGACCGTGCAGTCAGCACGTTTGCAATGCCTGGACTTGGTATTCCCGACTTTGATCGCATTTCTAAAGCCGTTGCCAAAGTTGGCATCTATGACTTGCTCATTCACCACGACCAAATTCTTGAGCCGTGCATTAGGCGCCACTGGAAGTTGGAAGAAGTGACAGGCCTCAGCGATGAGGCAGAGCGTGCCCGCGAGAACATCTTTAAGCAGATGGCCCGCACGCAAAAAGTGGGCAAGCGCCTTGCGGGTGACCGCGTCGACGCCTAAAACGCACCCCAGACCTTCTTCGCTTGACTCGGTGGCCAATCACTGGTGAACTATGTGCATGGCTAATGCAACCTTCACCAGCATGGATGTGTCGACAAAAGAAGAGTGGCTAAACATTGGCGCGGAGACCGCGAAAAACCAGCCGCGCGTTGCCGAAGGAATTTTGAACATGTTGCGCGGCATGGACGTAATTGTTGATGGTTTCGTTACCGACCAACTGACGCACGCATTGCAAACTGCCACCATGGCAGAGCGCGCAGGAGCGGACGATGAAGTAGTGGTTGCTGCGTTGTGTCACGACATTGGCAAGGCAATCAGCGTGCCGAACCATCCGGCAATTGCTGCTGCAATTTTGAAGCCATATGTTCGACCAGAAGTGCACTTCATGATTGAGGCGCACCAAGATTTTCAAGGGCGCCACTATTACGGTCACTTCGGCATGAACCCCGATGCGCGCACGAAGCACGAAGGCAACCCTGCATACGACTTGGCAGCGAAGTTTGCCGACGAATGGGATCAGAAAGCATTTGACCCGAACTACGACACGTTGCCACTTGAGCACTTCGAAGACAGAGTGCGTGCAGTGTTTGCAAAAGCAAAATTTGTTGCGGCTGACTAAATGATGCGCAGCAATTCGCTGCCCATGTATGACTTCCCAGAAGTTCAGTCTTCAACGAAGGCGATACTTGACGCGCTGAGCGAAGCATTCACCAAACTTGGCGACTTATCGCAGGCGTCGTTTCCTGAAAGTTCTATTCACGCTTACTTGATGAAGATGTGGAAGGACGAAGAAACCTTGTTTAGTCAGTCATGTGGTCTGCCGTTTGTGGAAGACCTGCACGACTGCGTAGACATTGTGGCCACATTGAAATGGACTGGCATCAGCGATGAGCGTGGCTGGTACCGAACTGTGATTGTTGCTCGTGAAGAACTTGGCGTTGCATCACTTGCTGAAGTGGGCGGAATGCAACCCGTCATCACCAACCAGCAAAGTTTGAGTGGTTGGTGCAGCCTTGGTGTTGCGTTGAGCGATATCGGTGCAGATGCTTCATATGTGTTGCCATACGTTGAAAGTGAAGGACACGCCAAGAGCCTGCAGTTTTTGCAAGACAAGCGCGCCGACTTTGCATCTATCGACCCGGGTACGTTCCAGTTGCTGCAACGACATCGCCCGTCACTAACAAACGGTTTGCGAATTATCGGGAATGGCCCACATGTACCTGCCACGCCGATGCATGTTTCGAAAGTACGCAAGGCAGAATTCGATGCGCTGCAGGCTGCAGTATTTGAAGTATTTTCACGGGCCGAATTGGCAAGTGCGCGAGCCGACATTGGTGTTGATGGCGCAGTGGCAATAGGTGTCAGCGATTACGCGCTCATACCTGGGCTGGTTGCTCGGGCGAATGCCGTATTGCCCCGACGCTAGGCAATAGGCGAGACTAGAAGCCTCATGTCCGGACCTCGCCCAGTAGTTGCCCCTCGCGGAACCGAATTGTCGTGTGCCAACTGGCAGATTGAGGCTCCGTATCGAATGTTGCAAAACAACCTCGATCCTGAAGTTGCCGAACGTCCAGATGATTTAGTGGTGTACGGCGGAACAGGTCGCGCAGCGCGCAGTTGGGATGCCTACGACGCCATGTTGCGCACCATGCGCACCATGAAGCCAGACGAAACCATGTTGGTGCAGTCGGGCAAACCAGTTGGTGTGTTCCGTACACATGAATGGGCGCCACGCGTGTTGTTGGCGAACTCCAACTTGGTGGGCGAATGGGCAACGTGGGACGAGTTCCGACGACTCGAACAAATGGGACTCACCATGTACGGCCAGATGACTGCTGGTTCGTGGATCTACATCGGCACGCAAGGAATTTTGCAGGGCACGTACGAGTGCTTCGCCGAAATTGCTCGGCGCAAGTTCAATGGAACGCTCGCTGGCACTATCACGCTGACTGCAGGTCTTGGTGGAATGGGTGGAGCGCAACCACTTGCTGTCACCATGAATGACGGTGTTGCATTGTGTATTGACGTTGATGCATGGCGTGTGAATCGTCGCGTTGAAACGCGTTACTTGGACGAAGTTGCCGACTCGCTTGAAGATGCAGTTGCACGATGTGAAAAAGCAAAAGCAGAAAAGCGCAGACTGTCGGTTGGGCTCGTTGGCAATGCTGCCGACATGTTTCCAAAGTTGTTGCAAATGGGTTTCCCTGCCGACATCGTGACCGACCAAACCAGCGCGCACGATCCGCTGTCGTACATGCCGAACGACTTAAGCGACGATGCCGCAAAAGAAATGTTGAAGAAGAACCCAGAAGAATTCATTCGCCGTTCGCGTGCAGCAATGGCCGCACATTGCCAGGCAATGGTGGGCTTCATGGATGCAGGCGCCGAAGTGTTTGACTACGGCAACTCGTTGCGTCGCGAAGCACAACTTGGCGGATACGACCGCGCCTTTGACTACCCAGGTTTCTTGCCTGCATACATTCGTCCATTGTTCTGCGAAGGTCGCGGGCCATTCCGTTGGGTTGCGCTTTCTGGAGACCCAGAAGACATTGCAGCAACCGACAAAGCAGTGCTCGAAGAATTTCCAGACGACGACGGCTTGCATAAATGGATGCGCTTGGCCAAAGAGCGCGTTGCGTTCCAAGGCTTACCTGCGCGCATTTGTTGGTTGGGTTACGG
>ENA-UOYL01000819-UOYL01000819.1-marine-metagenome-genome-assembly--contig:-NODE-819-length-10883-cov-4.805571_pt1 | contig 10883 bp, 9 predicted proteins | sample MGYA00238173_ERZ767189 | MGnify/ENA primary metagenome ERZ767189 (study PRJEB28943, sample SAMN06267163) | marine metagenome | isolation source: Columbia River Estuary | place: USA:Columbia River Estuary... | reverse complement strand
GACTGAAGCACGAAATTTCGTGACCCTCAGGAAATTTCATTCATGCTTCGGTGCAAGCACAGAACGCCCGCATTCTTACCTCGTGCTCGCGGCTAAGCACGGAATAGTAATGAGGAGGTTCTATGGTTAATTATCCCAGGGTTAGGATAATTAATGAGGAAGTTAAGCGCGCAGCGCTCGAAGAGCTCTTACTTCTGTAAGGTCGTTAACTTCGTAGTACTTAGGGCTAGCTTTACCTTCTCCGTCTACGCAGTAGCTCTGCCTTATTACTACGTGATTGTAAGACTTGAACTGCCCCGGACTGCTTTCTACTAGTCTGCTAGGATTCGATAAACACGCGCACACGAAATCGTAATCAGCTCCTACTCCTTTGCACGTATCCTTAAGAGTGCCTTCAGGAGCGGCCGTTAGTATTATCCAGTTAGCGCTCGATCGTATTTCGACTACTCCTATTCTGAGCTTATGAGAAATGCACACTACGGATTCGTTCAGATGATGAGAAGCTACCGTGAATCGTTCGACTAACCACTTCGGAAGAACTACCGCGTCGTCCAGATCGTCGAAAATTATAACCCTTTTTATTCCTTCGGCCGGATTAGCAGGAGCTTCCGTCCTTTTAGTCAGATGCCTCGCTTCGAACGCGATTCCTTTTTCTTTCAGAAGATTCCAGCATTTCTGATTCAGAGTTATTTCAGAAGGAGAGTAAAGCAACACTTCTAACTCACTCTTACGCCCGAAATCACATCTGAGTATCATCTTCTTAATCAGTTCAGTTTTTCCGGTGCTGCTAGCACCTATTAAACAAATTCTTGTCGGAAGTTCTAAGAATAATTCACTCATAGTTTTAATTTACTTTTTAATTTTTCCGCTCGCGGTTGGACGGAGCTACACCGTCCAACTCAGCTCGCTCGCTTGCTTCGCCTGCTCACGCTCGCGCTGCGCATGGAATGCGCTCGCTTCGCGCTGTGAGCTTCGCTCGCTCGCTTCGCGCTGCGTGTGGAATGCGCTAGCCGTCGAATATGATACTCTGCTGATCCAGAGTGTTGTAAGTTAAAGCAGGTCCTAAAGATCTCGTAACGAATATTTTGAAACCCTGAGTCTGATAAGGATCCGCTCCTCCAGGAAATACTCTAGTCACTAGCGTGAAAACCGTTTCCTGAACTAAAGCGTTATTAGTTAATCTGACGTAAGGAACCGAAGTTATTACAGTAACTCCGTCCGCTCTGCGTATTTCGTAAAGATATTCGCTATCCTGATTAGTCGCGTAACTTCCGCTCGCTCTGAAAGTGATCGTGAAATTATACAAATCGTTAGTCGAAGGATCCCATTTGTAAACCTGATTACCGGAGTCGTAGAATATTTTACTATCGAAACCGGTAACCGGAAGAGCGGCTAATAAAGGAGTCAGATCTAGCTGAGTGTTCACCGTAGCAGGAGCCGCTAACGTTCCTCTATTTATGTACGCGAAACTCATGTAACCTCCTGTAGGTCCCGCAGGTCCCGTGGGCCCGATAGGTCCTTCAGGTCCCTCAGGTCCTGTAGGTCCAGCAGGTCCGTCAAGTCCCGCAGGTCCCGTGGGGCCAGTAGGTCCTTCGGGTCCTTGCATTACGTTATAATCATTAATTTTATAAATAGTTAATAATTGATCGAATACGATAGCAGGAGCTAGGAGCACCGATCCTAACGTACGTAAAGTAGCCGTGCTCGTGACGCTGATTAAACAATGTAAAGAATTTCCGCTAGAATCAGTAGCGGAGCTGCTGACAGGAAGAGCTAGACAAGGAACTCCGACTAATCCTCCGTTCACGTCGAATCGAAATTGAAGAGGCGACCCCGGCGACGAAACGTTAGCTATTTGATAAAAACATAAATAATCACCGGGCTCCAGAGAAACCTCGGTGTTTGATATTCTCTGAATGTCAGTTCCTTTCGTTTTGAGCACTGTTGAAACGACTTCACATGTGAAGGGACCGTCAGCGCTAAGGGACTGATCCCCGCTGCTCGAACTTTGAAAATAAGATGAGGTAACGGGAGACACGGTTGCGTTTATTAAATCTACTACGTTCCCAGGCTCGAAATCAGCGCCTGTCGATTTTCTCTCTAATGAATACGAAGAGGGCGGCAGACTGTTTGTAAACCCGCGGACGTTGATAAGATCATCCAAACTCAACCTCTGGGTTTTTGATCCTGATATTGAAGTTGTCATTTTTATAAGCGCAGAGAATTCTTAACAATTTTATTACCGCGTTCCGCATTTAATCCGCCGTATTTCTCCGTTATGATATTTTCGAATTCAGTCATTAAGCTCATTATGTTTCTGAACTCGCTTTCGTCCAGCACTCCGTCGTTAATGCTTTTCACGTACAGAAGATGCAATCTGGTTCTAACGTCGTAAACGTTTTTCAACTTAATCAGCTTATTCATCATATTCTTCGAAATGTTATTATTCAGAGCTCCTAATATTCCTCCCACTAATCCGCTAGCGGCTGCCGTTATTCCTAATGGTACTGAAACTATGATTCCGATTCCGCTCAAAGCAGATACGAATCCGGCGCTCGTAGAACTCACTCCTAAAGTATTCAAGCACACGCTGGTATTGGATAGAGTCTTAGTAGTTTTTCTCATCTTTTCAACTCTACTTTCTACCATCAGAATATGCTTATTAAGTCTTTTCATATTTTCATCTATAACGTAGAGCATGAAATCTCTACGATCGTTCCACGCAGAATTCTCGCTCGCTTGCTCACGCTCGCCTGCTTCTGGAGCGGAAGGCATTTGGAGCGATCGCACTCTCGCGTGATAAGTAGGCTTCTCCAGATTAGGATATATTTCCTTAGAATCGGTCATTTTTACATATAAAAGATAATTTTCAAATTATATTTTTGACTTTTATTTCGTCATTATTAGGCTAGTCCTAACATCGCTCGTATTCTAGCGCTCGCTAAGCTCGCTTCATCTTCTTTCTTCTTAACGACGTCTTTCTTCGGAGCAGTCTCCTTTCGACCTTCTACTTCTTCTTTATTAAACATTTCCAAAACTCTGCCTAAATGATCCATTTTTAAAACTGTTTCTGCGTGCGTTTTGCTAACGTCGTCGATCTTCTTGCTGTGATCTGACATTTTGTCTTTAACCATTAATGAGGTTTGCAGCGCGTTATCGGAATTCTTATTCACGTCTTTTATTAAATTCATAAGAATGTCTATTTTACCACTCAGCTTACTTATTTCGTCAAATACGCGAGACATGTCGGGATCTTCGTCGTCAGCATCTTCGTCAGCATCTTCATCAGCGTCAGCATTTTCGCCAGCATCTTCTCCAGCGTCAGCGTCAGCATTTTCGCCAGCGTTCTCAAGACTTTCTTCTACGAATTTTTCTACCGCGTTTTCTATTCCGTCTTCTATCGCATCTTCTACGATGTCGTCTACGGCTGAAGGCTCGCTAGCGGCGCTCGCTGCGCTTGCTGCGTTCGCTGCTGCAGCTGCGGCCGCTTCTATCTTCCCGTCAATTTGATTCCTTATCGCGATTCCTTTCTTAGTATTTACCATGTTAGTGTTTAATATATACTCGTAGAATTTTTTACATTTCTCTCCACATTCGTCATTTACCGGAAGATCCGGAATCAGATTGAATAACATTTGTCTAGATATTCTCTTCGGATTTTGTTGATTCAGTTTGACTAGCGAATCAGGAGAATCATTCGACAGAGAGGATTCTAGCTCGACTAACTTCTTCTTAATGTTCGACATTTTAAAATAAGAGAATAAAATATATTCGATATAAAATGGCAGCAGTATTAGCAGCAGAAGCAACAGAAGCGTCAGAAGCCGGAGAGGCTGAAGAAGTATTCGAACAAGATAGCAAAGAGAACGCAGGTTCTCAAGGCGTTAATTACGAAGGCTTCGCGAAAGTAATCGGATTAGGAATGTCGATCAAAGATCTGATCAGGAATGAGCAGAAAGGAGCTGAAGAAGAAGAAGACAGAAGAATCAGAAGATACGCGTTAGGAATCGTGTACCCTTCGGAAAGTAGAGATGATCTTACGGCGAAAGGATTAATTCCTGCGTATTTTTCTAAATCCAACATTCGCGATCTGATTAAGAAATCTAAACTTCCGTACGGATGGAGCGTAGAAACTACGGTTAATCAAGGATTCGGTAACGAAATCAGATCCATGCTATTCAGGAAATCTCTGAAGAATGATTCTGACGAATTATTAGGAAGAATCAGAAGGGAGCGTGAATTAAGAAGAGCTATTCAAGGATCTGAAAATATTCAGAAGAAGCTGCGTCTCAATAAATTTTTAGAAAATTCGGCGGCTAACATAATGTAATGCATTTTTCTGACGAAAAAAATATTTGATTTAAAAAAATTATCTTCATGTAATAAAATCAAATGGCATTCAGAAATGTTTTCAGCAAAATCGGATCCGCTGTAAAATCAGGATCTAATTTTTTGGTATCGGGAGTGAAGAAAGGAGCTGAACTAACGTCACGAGCTTTACAGAAGATCGGAGACGCGAGCACTCGCAGTGCTGAATTTTTCGCAGATTCGCTTTTACCGGCTTCGGTATCGAGAGCGAGCAAGGATCTTATTAACAGATTCAATCCATTCGCGGCTGCGGCGGCGGAGCCAGAAGTATTACCGATAGAAGAAGAAAAACCCGCGGAACCGGAGGAAGAGGTTCGTTCTAAATTCGGAGAGCTTCCTCCGGGATTCGTCGAAATAGATGAACCAGTTCCTAACGGATTCGTCGAATACGTTCTGAAAGACGGAAAAAGCGTATGGCGTAGAACTGACCAAAGATTATTTGATTTAATTGATCAGAAAATAACATCACCTAATAAAAGCGACGCTATGACTCTTTCTCTTGACTCAGACGTAGGTATTCCTAGGAGGTTCATTAAGAAAGTAAGCGCTAAGGCGAAATCAAATGTAAATGAGGGAGCTTGGTTCCCGTATCTGCTGAAGGACGAAGTTCCTATGGATCTTTCCAAATATGGAATATTCAAGAAGCATCAGATACCTAAAGAAGTTAATAATTGTCTTCTTCACATATTCAGGAATCATCCGAAATACGAAACGTTAGCTAGCATTCATCACGGAAGCTTCACAGGTCAGTGCGAATTGAAATCCATTTGCTCGCTTCTGGGCGTGAGAATTAAACTATACAAATACAGATCCGAATTGAGGCGCTGCATCGAATACGGAGATAAATCATTAGGAGAAGAAGACACGTATCACGTAGCTTTAGCATGTAATCATTATTTCAAATTCGAAATGACCAATTTCAAATCAGCATGGATTAAGAAAGCCGCTTGGAGTAAACCTCCTAGAAGCTGCGACATCAGGAAATCGTCTCCTATGATTAATTCGCTGCAGCTGGTGATTGAAATATTCAAGCAGAAGGAAATTTACTTGCAGGAATTCGGTTCTGAGATTTACGATCTGCATTATCAATCCAAGTACGAAGTTAACGTAGAAAAACCCAAATTCGATTTTGATAAAGATTGTAAGAAATGCGAGCCTGAGCAGCCTAAAGGACCTTCTGAGGATGAGGTAGGATACAGCGACATTCTGTACGCGGATATCGAGACTAACACTTCAGGAGATCATGAGCCTTACATGTTCTGTCTCATGGATGAAGCCAGCTCAGACAGATGGTGCTGGAAAGGATCTGACTGCGTCGACAGAGCTCTGAATAAACTCAGCTATTTCAAACGCCCTCTCGTGTATTTCCATAATTTAGGATACGACAGCAAATTCATAGTAGATAAGCTAATTAACCCGTCGTCCGTTGACATAAGCACGTCGAACTGCGTATCCCTTACCGGATACAAAGGTAAAACTAAAATTTCTTTCCATGATACTTATGCGTTCCTTTCATGTCCGCTTTCTTCGTTCTCGAAAATGTTCGATCTTGAAGAAGGTAAATATGAGAATTTCCCGCATTCGATATTCAGTAAGAAATCAGTTACCGACGCTACCGAAATTAAACTAACTCCTCGTCTCAGGAAGATCATTCCGGAGCAGTATCACGTAGCAGAAACTAAAATGGTAAGGCACATGGATTACGCGGAGGATTATTGCGTAAGAGACGTAGAAACTCTGAAGAAAGGATTCGTTACTTTCAAAAAGTGGATAAGAGACGAGTTGAACATAAATGTAGATTACATTCTAACTTCAGCTAGCCTAGCTCATCATTATTTGAAATTGCAAGGATGCTATGAAGACGTGTACAGCGTCGGAGGAGTTACTCGCGCTTACATGCAGAAAGCAGTAGTAGGAGGTAGAACTATGATTTCTTTGAATGATCAGTATCAGAAAGTCGTGAAGAAATGTTCGGAAGCAGTTTATGATTTCGACGCGGTGTCGCTTTACCCGAGCGCTATGATGAGAATGAGCGGATCTCCGAAAGGACCTCCTAAAGAAATGACCGAATCAGATCTCGTCGCTTCGGCTTTGAATAAATTCGACGATTACTTCGTCACTATTAAGATCACGAAAGTAGGTAAGAAATCTAAACTTCCATGCATGAGTAAACTAGCTGAAGACGGAAGTAGAATTTGGACTAACGACATGGTAGGAGAAACTACCGTAGTTAATAAGATTATGCTGGAAGATTACGTGAAATTCCATAAGATACAATACCAAGTCCTGGCAGGAATTAAATTCGACGAAGGATTCAACGACAGGCTAGTAGAAACTATGAAAAATATGTTCGAGCTCAGGCTGAAACTGAAGAAAGATAAAAATCCAGCCGAAAAGGTGTACAAGCTGATTATGAATTCGGCTTACGGAAAGACGATCGAAAAAGCGCATAACGTAATGACTCGATTCGTAGATAAGGATAAATTCAAGGACTTTATGGTTAAGAAAAGCGGAAGCGTTAAGGAAGTGTTCGAAATGGATAATCATTTCAGAATAAAACACGAAGTAGGAATAAAAGGACATTTCACTTTGCCTCACGTAGGATGCAGCGTTCTGGCTATGAGTAAAAGAATAATGAACGAAGTATTCGAAGTAGTTGAAGACGATGTTTATTACACGGACACCGATTCCATGTTCGTGACTCAGACAGGATTAAATAAATTGAAAGAAAGTCATCCTCAGCTAATAGGATCGAACCCTCAGCAATTCCACATAGATTTCGAAATGTCCGGCGACGGAGTGAGAGGAGTTGAAGCGTTATTCCTAGCCCCGAAAACGTACTGCGTGAAATTAGTTAACGACGCCGGCGAAGTTGATTATCATCTCAGAATGAAGGGAATATCTAAGAACGCTATCGACGCTAAAATTCAGGAATTCGATTCTCCGTACCAAATGTTCGAAAAACTTCTGCAGCAGGAAATTAGGTTCGATCTTCTCGCAGGAGATCGAGTTAGATTTGAATTTCAAGGAGATCTTAAAGTGAGAAATGTTAAAGATTTTCAGAGAAGCGTAGGACCTTTCAAATTAACGAGCTGAGCGCGAAGCGCGTAGTGCGAGCGCGTTCCGCGCCGAGCGAAGCAAGCATTCCATGCGCATTCCGCGAAAATTTATAATTCAGATATAAAATGGATATTTTGAATTATAACTACGACGCGAATTCGAACGTAGCGGCGGCTGATCCTGCGCCGCCTAGCAGCACTCTGACCGTGTATAGCGTTTCATATCCTATGCTCGCGAAGTCAGTAAGCAAAGCAGGTCCAGAAAGCCCTACCGGGAATAGCACTAATAAGCTAGTTGTTAGCAGAGACAGCAACAACATAATGGATTATGATCTAGACGTCGAAATAGCGGAAGGATTCCCTTCGACTTCCACGCTGATTAATTCGATAAATAAAGCGATAGCCGAAACATTCTCGACGGCCACTAATCCTCTCAGACTCGTTCAAGAAGGAGATTCTCAAATACGATGGGTGAATGATGACATTTACGATTGGATAGTTCATTACGAGAATCTAGAAACTAAGCAGCTGATCAGAGGAGAATACGAAGGATCTCTTTCGGAAACTATAGCGCTCGCAAGTAAGAGTGACGTGTTCGAATGTGATTCTAGATTAGGAGTATCGCAGCTAGTATTAAAGCTGACTAATGGTCAATCGATATCAGTATCTTCAGAAGGAAAGTGGTTGGATCATTTATTGTTCAGCTTCAATCTTCCTATTCTAGTCGATTTTTCGGCTAACCGAGAAGTTCGCGTAATAGCGCATTACAACTCACTAAGAGTAACTAAAGAATTATATTGTCCTCGAAGAGATGGAATAATCATTTCGACTAACTAATTATTTAATGACATACTCGGTCATTAAATATACGAGCGAACGTAGTGAGCGGAGCGAGCGGCTGAGCGCAGCGGAGTTGGACGGAGCTACACCGTCCGACCCACGTGAAGAAAAAAAAAATATCTATTCGTAGTAAAAATAATATGCAATCATTATTACCTACGAATAAACATATCAAGACTTTCGGGTCTAGAATGGAAAGTGGCGTTAAGCCTGGAAGCGATCGCTACGACGTTTACACCAGAACTCTGAATACAGAAAACTGGGGAGGTCGACGAGTTGATTTCCAAGTTACGAACACATCTCTGAATAAACTGATCGTCGGATCGAAATGCTATCTTAACTTCAGATGCACAGCTTCTAAGAGTGACGACTCGGCGATCGGCGCTGCTGATCCTATCGAGCTTCGTGAAGGAGCTGGTAATCTTTTCGTTACTAAAGCCGATGTCCGAGTAGCAGGCACTACCGTATTCTGCGACGGATTTAATGACATAACTCGTCATTGGTATGAGAGACTCGCTAACACTAACGAAGTTCGTTCCGGAGGAAGCGAAGAGGATCGTTTCATCACTTCTGACGAATCCGTATTCGGAGTAGCCGCTAATACCGTTATCGGAAGCGGAATCAGGAAAGAAGCTATTTCAGAAGGAAAGGAATTCTCCATAACTCGTCCTCTTACCGAAATGGCTTTTTTCGGCCCTCGCGATAGCGCAATTCCTGCTTCTCTTCCTATCGTTCTTAATACGACTCTGAACAGCAGACCTGCTCGCTTATTCAACACCGATAACACTATCGTAGCCGCACCTAAGCTTAAGATTATCGACGTAGAGCTATACGTGTACACTGTAGAACTAGAAGATGCTTTCGCAGAGCAGATTAAGGATGCTCTTCGTTTAGGAACTCTTTCAGCCGTTACAGATAAATGGGCTTCTACTACTTTAGGTAATGAAGTCACCGCAGGAAACACTAGCTACAGATCTTCAGATTCTACTTTAATTGAAACTGTTCCTGACGTTCTAGGAGTTGCTTTCCTTCCTACTGATTCTTACAATTCGGCTACTCCTTGGAAGGGAGTGCATCCTCTGACGACTGATTGGTTGAATACTAATTGTATCGACATTCAGGCTTACGGATGCAGCTGGAGATGTTACAGAAATCTCGGAAGTAACGCTGACGTCGGAAGCAAAGCAGTTCTATCCAGAGAGCTTAAGGAAGTCGCAGGAGGAGATACTATGGTCGGAAGCGGAAGGTCTCCTATTAACACTAACGTATTCTCGAGAGGAGTTCTTAGCTTCTTCCCTGCAGTCTCTAGGAGCATCGACGAAGAAACTGTCGTCCCACCGAAACCTATTAGTCTTACTTTCCATAACGTAATGAGCCCTAACGCAGGTAAGCAGGCTCAAGGTCACGTATTCTATAAGCTCAGGCATCAATGGAATCTGTCTACTGAAGTCGGTCAGACTATGATCGTGAAGTAGGAAAGAGAATCTGTCGGAAAGATGTCAGAATTCGGAATGTGATGTAAACGAGAATATGTCAGAAAGATGTTAGAATTAGGAATGTGATGTAAACGAGAATCTGTCAGAAAGATGTCAGAACTAGGAATGAGAATTAGGAATGCAGCGAAAATTTAAAATGTCAGAAAATTTAAAATGACGAAAAAATTTGAAAATTTGAAATGTCAGAAAAATTTAAAATGACAGATTCGTCAGAAAATTTAAAATGACGAAAAATTTTAAATGATCAAAAATTTAAATGGAATTTAAAATGGGACTGCCTCATTTTAAAAAATCTTCGAGTGAATAAAATGGGACAAGTATTATCGTTCGTTACCGGAATCATTAACACGGTCGCGAAAATAAGATCTGAGGCTAAGCAGGATAAGATCGACGAGGACCGCAGGAAGTTAGACAAGATCAAGACTCCGATCGAACCTCCGAAGTTCTACAGGAACATAGAAGAAAGAACTCAATCTGTGAAAGACGAAAGAAGCCCTTACAGCGTTCAGAGCATAAAGAATACTCTTCAGAGGGACGTAGTTCCTACCGGGTATTCTCTGGAGCAGCTGGCTTCAGTAGGTTTCAAGGACTCTGTGGATAAATTCAACGAAAGGAAGGAAAGCCGAAGGAATGAGCTGAAGAAGGAATTCCTGAATTTCGCGGGGCTCATCGAGAAAGAAATTAACGAAGGATTCGAAGATCTGTCGAAGGAGGATCGAATGCTTTTCGAGAAAGCAGGAGTACTCGGAGACGAGGGCAGAGATAAAATCCTTAAGCAAATAAGCGAATGGAAGAAGCAGATTCAGGAAGGCACGGCTTCCGAGGAAGTTCTGGACGACATGATCGACATCCTTAAAAGCCGAGTGGATTTAGTTCAGGATATTTTCTCTCAGGGTGAGTTCGAGCAGAAAATCAGAGAGAAAACGGAACAAGCTGAGAGCATGAAAACCAGTCAGGTTCTTAAGCTAGTCAGAAGAGCTCTGCAGGTAGTTTAGGGTTCAACCCCATTAATTATCCTAACCCTGGGATAATTAACAACGCCGTCGTGCTTCCCTGAGAGCATAGAACCTCCTCATTACTATTCCGTGCTTAGCCGCGAGCACGAGGTAAGAATGCTGGC
>ENA-UOYL01000815-UOYL01000815.1-marine-metagenome-genome-assembly--contig:-NODE-815-length-10907-cov-3.166205_pt1 | contig 10907 bp, 14 predicted proteins | sample MGYA00238173_ERZ767189 | MGnify/ENA primary metagenome ERZ767189 (study PRJEB28943, sample SAMN06267163) | marine metagenome | isolation source: Columbia River Estuary | place: USA:Columbia River Estuary... | reverse complement strand
GGTTCCGCACAGCGATTTTCCCCTAGCTACGAAAATGCTAAGAGTGAACGATGATGCAGCTTTTTTAGCACTTGGTTTTGCTCACGATTTGAGCAACAGTGTTTGCGGGAGATTTGGGAAGAATGTTTTAAGTTCGCTTGCGTTTCAACGAACGGGCGCGACCCGTAAGGCAAAAAGGAAATCGTGTCAAGATTATAGCAATTTTACAGAGAAAGGTTTTGACACCAACTTGCAAGTAGTGCATTGGTTCGTCGTGCGCCCGCTGAGTTCTTTGTGGTGTTTTTCATTCTCGGCGGGCGCGCCTCTCTTTCCAATCCAACCAATTTTCAATATGAATCAAAGGCAACGGCGTAGATTTAGCCCTGTTTCTTGGCATTTCCGAGACGGGCTTTTTTGGATGCGGATATTTGGCTTAGGGATTAGCATAAAGAACACGAAAAAACACCCTGCTCTATTTAGCGAGCGGGCCGGATTCGGCTCATTCGTGCGCGTTGGGAAATGGATAATCAAGCCGCTTTCTATAAACTGAATATGGAATACCTTGGAGTAAATGAAGCCAGCCGATTAACGGGCAAGTCGCCGACTACGATAAAGAAGCGGGCGACGAATCTTCCTTTCACGATGGGCGGGGATCGGAATACAACTATGCAATACGAGGCTCCGGCGTTGTTAGAGGCTATTTACTGCGGCGGGACGGGCGGCGGAGATAGTTCAACCGTCACAACTGAGCAGGCGCAAAAGGAACTGGCGATTGCACGGAAGCAACAGATTGACCTACAAAACGAAGTGCTCCGCAAAGAGCGGGTGCCGCTGGAAACCTTGGAGCAGATTAACGAGGAAGCGTTCGCAAACGTCGCGGCGATGCTAAAGGCGCAGACAGGCAAGACGCTGACGGAGGAATTGATCAACGACATATACTCACAGTTTCGGGACATCGCGGCTAAGGTCAAAGAGAAGGCATGAACGACCTGATTTCAGCCGCATCCTACCGCCAGAGCATCGCGCTACAAATCGAGAAGAACTTTGCGCCGTGGAGCAAGATGGCCCCAGAGGAATGGGCTGAACAAATCTACCGTTTGCCGAATGGCGCGCGGTTCAAATGGGATTACGCGCCATATTCTAAGGCGATGTTCCTATCCCTGTTTGACCGCAGCACGATTGAAACCTCCTTTATGCTGTATTCACGCGGCATGAAATCCACGGTTGTCTTGCTTGCCATTGGATACTCGATTGACCAGCAACCACGCCGCATCCTTTCCCTTTGGCCGACGAACAGCAACGGCGAGAAATGGAGCAAGGATTGTTTCGTTGGCGAGCTGGCGGACACAACACCTTGCCTTCATTACCTTGGCAGTCAGTCAAAGAAACGCACTGGCGACTTGACGATGTTGCACAAAAAGTTTCCCGGTGGGCTGATTGACATTTTCGGGGCAAACGCGCCCGGCGACATGAGGCGCGCAAAGGGATCGCTTCTCTACGCCGACGAGATCGACGCAATCGAAGAAATCGAGTCCGACGAAGGCGACCAGCTTATCATCTTCGCTAAGCGCGGCGACGAATATCCCGACACGATCCGCGTGTATGCCAGTTATCCCGGCCTTTGCGTTCTGGATTCCAACGGAAAGCCCGCGAAAGGTCACTCGCGCATTGACTCCAAGATGCGCCAAAGCGACGGCAATCAATGGTTCTCTACGTGCGTTCTTTGCGGCGGCGAGCCGTTCGTGATGCACCGCTCAATGCTTCGTTACGAAGAGGACAAGACGGAGCTTGCGCGGCTGGAGTGTCCGAGGTGCAAAGGATTGTTGGACGACTCGCAACGCTACGCAATGGCGCACAAGCAGGGATTCAACAACTGGAAACCTCAACGCGAGTTTCGCGGGCGGCGCGGATTTCACGCGAACGCAATGCTTTGGCCGCATCCAACCGACCCCGTGAAATGTCCCGGCGGCGCGTTGCAAATGATAGCCGATCAAGAAATGGCAGCAAAACGAAGCGACAACCCGCAACGCTCATTGCGAGTCGTTGTCAACACCGTGGACGCGGAACCGTTCAACCCCGACACGAAAGACGAAACTCCGCCAGATTGGACGGCTATCTACAATCGGCGCGAGGACTACGCCACTGATACAAAGATACTCATGCCAGAGGGCGCGCTTGTCCTTGTGGCAGGCGTTGACGTTCAGCCTGATCGCTTGGAGGTTCACAAAGGCTGCTACGGACGCAAACAAGAGTATTGGGGAGTGGAACACGTTGTCATTCCCGGCGACATCAAACGCAGCGAGACATGGGAAGCGCTAGAGCAGGAGCTTTTGCGAACCTACGACTCGGCAATCGCGCCAAACGCCAAGCTATCGCTTTCATTTGCTCTAGTGGACGCAGGGCACGGCGCAGATCACTTACTTTGGTGGCTGGCCGCGCTTCAAAAGAAAGGTTCGCCATTATGCGGGCGCGTTCGTGCGTGTCGCGGAAGTTCTCAATACCCGCATCCCGTAGTTGACAACCGATATACAAAAATTGTCAAACAGCTACACGGGCATTGGGTGGGCGGCGATGAGGCAAAGTCGCTGATTTACACGCGCCTACGCATGGAAGAACAAGAGGAGGGGTATCGGCACTATGGGATTAACCACGATGAGAAGTTTTTTCAGCAGTTGACGGTAGAAAAAGCCACATTGGAGTTTAAGAAAGGCGAAGAGCACAGGCGATTCCGAAACGAAGAACACGCCCGCAACGAAGCCCTCGATTGCAGCGTCTATGAAATGGCCGCGTTTCGGCTTCGCCAATGGAATTTTGACGCGCTGGAAGCGAAGATGCGCGAAGAACTAGAGCCTAGACCATCGGAGCCAGCGCAGATAAAGCAAGCTACAAGAGTTTCGTTTATCCCGCAGACAGCTGGCGCGTGGATTTAAGCGCGCCGATGTTCAAAGCATGAATGTCCGCTGTATTGCGTCGGCCATGCCTTCGATGGCGCGTTATGCTTTAGGCAATGTCCATCAAATCTAGTTAGACTGGCTACTTTAGTCATCGGCCCTCGCTTGAAATGGCGGCAATCGTTACAGTCGGCATCTATGGTTTGCATGGCGATCACATCGGCATCATCTAGCTTCGCGTCGAATTTATCAGCATCAATCAACTCTTGTTTCGTCATTCTCTCCTTTTGAGTAACGGTTAATGTGCTCCAATATCTTTTCATTGTGGGATTGGTTTTGCTGAAAATAAGACACCCCATCGGCGCAGCGCAAGTGAAAACGGTTAATTTATCCTTTACAATAATCACAAACCAACCTATGCGCTAATTCCATGACGAAAGAAACACCCGTCAAAACCGAGGCCGTCAATCTTTGTCGCCGCTTCCCCACTCTTCCGGCTCGAACGCTTGCTAGGATGCTCAATCGAGACTTCCCGCAGCTTTATCCAACGGTGGAAAGGGCGCGCTGCACGGTGCGCGATGTGATGGGGCTTCGCGGGCCAAGCAATCTTCGCAAGTCGGTTGCTGATATTGTTCGCCCGAAGCGCAACGCGGGAGAATGGGAGGGCGTGCCCGTTGGCTCGCGTGAAATAGACTGGCGCACGTTCGACGTGGACGGCAAATCGAAGTGCCTTGTTCTTTCCGATATTCATATCCCGTTCCACGATGAGACTTCGCTAGTGCTCGCGCTTAAACAAGGCAAGCGCGATAAGTGCGACGTGATACTTTTGAACGGCGACTTGATGGATTGTTACAAGCTGTCACGATGGGAAGTTGACCCGCGCAAGTTTCCGTTCCACCGCGAAGTTTCAGACACCATCGCTTTCTTAGAGACTTTGCGCGAAAACTTTCCAAAAGCACGAATTATCTGGAAACTCGGCAACCACGAAGAACGATTTATGAACGTGATGAAAAAGGATCACGCGGTCTTTCTGGATGTGCCGGACTTCGACCTTGCGCGCCTTGTTCACGCCGACAAGCTCGGCATTGAAATCGTGGATGATATGCGCCCCGTTAAGCTCGGCAAGCTCTCCGTTCTCCACGGTCACGAATACCGATTTAGCATCAGTAATCCCGTCAATCCGGCACGCGGGCTTTTTATGCGGGCCAAGGTTTCCGTGATGTGTTCGCACTTTCATCAGACTTCACAGCACAGCGAAAGCGACCTAGACGGCAAGGTTGTCAGCGCGTGGTCGCTCGGCTGCTTATGCGACCTTCACCCGCGCTATATGCCGCTGAACAAATGGAACATTGGATTTGCCAAGGTGGAGACGGACAACGAAGGACGCTTTGAGGTAAGCAATTACCGCATCGTGGACGGGAGGATATACGCATGACGAAAGACGAACTATGGACGGCGTTCGTGAAGAAAAATCCCGCATTGCTTGCGGCGAATGTCACGTTTTCCGCCGCAGGTGTTCGAAAGTTCTTTGACCGCACTTTCGAGATTGCGCTGGATGAAGGCGAGTATGACACTATCGCAGGCGAGTCGCAACGCCCGCCGCATCCATCGGACTCCATGCCTGATTTCCTTAAACAATTCCTACGACGCAAGCCATGAACGAGCCGGGACTACCAGAAGCAATCACAGCGGGTTCAATCGTTCTCGCCGTGTTCGTCGTCGGTAATATGATTTTCCGCATCGGCAAAAGCGGGCGCAAGCGAAATAAAAGGCGCAAGCCGCTTCCATGAGCTATGAACGAGGCCGCCGAACAAGCACTCAGGAAAGCCGCCGACATTCTAGGCGAACACTTTCTTGAGTTTGTCATTGTCTGCGCGCAAAAGCAATCACGCGTCCCGATACTAGAGCACAGCGGCAGCATCTTCGCGGCTCACGGACTAGCGGAAGCCGCCGCCTACGCACTTGACGTTCAAAACATTCCAGACAAGGAGGAGGGCGATGACGACAACGACAACGAGGGCTGGAAAAAAGACGACGGCGACGATTTCACAGACGGAGACCCGAAAGTGAAAGCGTAGTCAAATTACAAACACGCCAGCCGATTCCCGCTCACGCTCTAGCGCGGCAAGAAACGCATCCTCGCGGCGGGCACACTCAGCTTCATCAGCCAAGGCGTCCAACTGCGCGTCTGTCAGCGTATCAGTTAAGATGGAAGGTAGTTCCATGCATTTTATGTTAATGAGTGTTTATGATTTGTAAAGCTAAAATAAAACAGGTGATTCTAAGTGGCCATTCCACTCATTCTCTGCTTAACGATTGGATTGGACATTCGCTCCACGGCGGAGGCCGCGCAGGGCGGCAGAGTATGTGGCAGAGCGCATAGGGGCGGATTATGCGTCGGAGCGCATAGCGCCGCAGCAATCCGATGGCTAGCTAAGGGCAAAACGGAAAAACGATTCGAGTAAGGGGAAGCGCCTGCTTTCAGTTGCCAGCCTTGTGCCAAGTGCCGGAAAAGATTCCTTGCCGGGGCCTATGGCGCTGAAATTGTTGCACTCGATTGCCTGTCGTGCTATGCGGTCGTCATGACTACCGAGATTGACCCGATAATGTAATTGACTTGCGTTAGTGTTTCGTGCATAGCAGCACGGAAATGGCCGTTCAGACACTTCAACAAATGCCCGATGTCGTAGAGTGCGGCGATACCTTGCGCGTCCAGCTTGGTTTTGGCAGCTACCCCGCAACTTCCTACACCGCCGCCCTCAAGTTCAACATCGCGGGCACAGCCCCAACGAGCGTCACCGGCACCGCAAGCGGCAGCGACTTCGTGTTTGTTTTGTCAGCCGCAACGAGCGCGGCAATGGCGGCGGGCACGTATGACTATGCGATCCGCGTCACGGAAACCGCGAGCAGCGAAACGGCCACCGCGCAAACGGGAACCATCATCTTCCTGCCGAACCTTGGTGCAACGCTGACAAAATCCACGGTTGAACAGCAATACGACGCGGCAAACACCGCGCTTCTCTCATTGCTGGCCAACAAAAACAGCAGCGTTTCGTTTAATGGGCAATCTTTCACGAAGGAAAATCAAATGTCCCTTGTGGACATTATATCTCGCCTAAAAGCAAGACTAGACGCCGAGAGAGCACAGCAAGCCGGATTGCGCGGACAAGCAAAGACTCGCTCAATAGCTCCGCTCTTCCAATAATATGCCATCCAAACCGAAAGCTCAAAAAGCCAAAGAGGCATCCACTCAGGAAAAACCGCTCGTGCGCGATTACAGCGCGCTTATGACTCAGCTTAAAAAGCTAAGTCCAGACTGGAGCGTGAATAATATCTCGATGGAGTCGGACATTTTAGCGAATCAGTTGGATTTGCTGAATTACTCCCGCGACTTGTGGAAAACAAACCCCTATCTACAAGCATACAGCGATGAAATGGCAGTAAATGTCCACGGGCCGCAAGGAATCCGCCTACGCATGAAGATTCAAGAGGAATCAGACCGCGTAGTTTATGCAGTCGAAGAGAAAGAGAAAATTAAAGGTCATTGGCAACGCAGAGATCGCGTGAATAAGCATCTTGTCAAGAAAGGCGAGCGCCCGTTGTTCCTAAAACATTACGAAGAAAAGCGCGACAAAGCGACCATCAAAGCAGGAGCGCCAGACATCTACGCCAACAGTTACATTGAGCGGGCATGGCTAGACTGGCAGCGCAAAGAGAATTGCACAATCACGGGGCGTTTATCCTACAATGAAAGCCGGATGTTGCGATTGCGTTCTTGCGCTCGTGACGGCGATCATTTTATCCGATTTCTGCGCGACCCGAAATACAAATACGGAATCAAGATTCAGCACATCAACACGGAATGGTGTGACTGGCGTTTGAACCAAAAGATTGCAGAAGGAAAGCCGGGCGCTGGCAACACAATCCGCATGGGCATTGAATACGACGCCAGTGGACTTGTGCCGGTTGCGTATCACTTCCGTCGCCCATCGTTCAATCAATGGCAGGGCGTTGTTCCAGTGTCTTACGGCACGAACGGCAAAGATACGCACGAACGCATCCTTGCCGATGACATCATTCATTACGCAAAGTTCGACAACAACTCAGACGTAAGCCGTCCCGTTCCTTGGGCGACGGCTATTATGAGCAATGCACGGCAGTTACAGAAATACACCGAGGCGGCAGTTGTATCCGCTCGCGTCGGCGCTTGCTCAAATATCTTTTTCGAGTCTGAGCTTGGCGGCGAGGATGGCACTACGGTTGCACAACCAGACCCTCGCGACCTAAATCAACTGGCAATGCAGATGAACCCCGGCGGCATGATAGGATTGCCGCCCGGCATTAAGGCCACCATCAACAACCCTAACAACCCAAATCAAAACTTTGGGGCGTTTCGCAATGAGAATCTGCGCGAGTTCTGTGCGGGATTGCCGGGCGCATCGTTTCCCGTCATTGGCCAAAACTACGCCGAGATCAATTTTAGCGCGGGGCGTTTAGATCGTCTTTCGACAACTGGCGCATGGCAGATGCTTCAAGAGTTTGACATTGAAATGGCTGAACGTCGCATTTTTGAAGAGTGGCTGAAAATGGCGCTTATCACGCAAGCGGTGAAACTGCCAATCTCCAAATTTGAGAAGTTCAACAAGCCTCATTTCCAAGCCCGCCGCTGGCCGGGAGTTGACCCGATGAAAGAAGTCAACGCAGCAGCGTCCGCAATTTCCAACAAGTTCACTTCGCGCACCGCCGTCATTGAAAGTGGCGTATGCGGCGAGAGCGGCGACTTTGAGGACACAATCATTCAACTAGCAGAGGAAGAAATGATGCTGGAAAGCCTTGGTATGTCATGCGCGACCACCGCAGACACAATGGAGCAAGTCAATCAAACCGCCGAGGAACTAGACGATGAAGATGCAGCCGCAACCAATCCAAAACCAGAAATGGAAGAAGAAGAAGAAGATTAAATTCCTGCCAATCCCTAAACCATTACTCACGCAAGAAACCAAACTGCTAACACGATGAAAACTCTCAAGATTCCAAACCAACTATTCCGCGAAGGGATGTCACAAGTTGACAACGGCACTTTGCGATTGAGTATTTGCAGCGATCAACCGTATCTCCGCTATAATTGGGCAGACGGCGAGCAATACTATGAAGTGCTCGATCACAGCGAGGGAAGCATTGACTTGTCCCGACTTAGTAACGGCGCGGCATTGCTGTTCAATCACAAGCGCGACATTCAAATCGGCCTCATTGATTCGCCCTCGATTGAAAACGGGCGTTGCTATGTCAATGCCAAGTTATCAAACGCGCCCGATGTTGCCAGCTACAAGACTCGCGTTGAGGAAGGCATCTTGAAAGACACATCCATCGGCTACGAGGTCACGGACGATGGCACGCAGATTGGAGAGATTGACGGCATACCAGCATACAAATTCAAGTTCGCCATTCACGAAGCATCCTTAGTGACTATTCCCGCCGATCCTACGGTTGGCCTTGGACGTTCGCGCAGCGAAGAACCGAAGGGCGGACTAAAAGAAATCAGCATCGGCGTGAAAAAGGATATTGACTTAACGCAAGTAAGTTGCAATAAGCCGTCCATGACCAAGGAAAACGAAGTCGCAGAACCGCCAGTGGAAACACCCGAACCCGTTGAAACTCCCGCGCCAGAAGTTGTGGAAACACCTACGGAAACGCCCGTTGAAACTCCCGCGCCAGAACCAACCGCAGAGGAAGTGAAAGCAGCCGCCGTGAGCGGCGAACGCACCCGCGTTGCTGAACTCCGCAAGTGGGCAAAAGACATTTCCTCGTTACGCAACATTGATTTAACCGAGCCTCTTTTCTCTCACATCGAAAGCGGCAAATCACTTCCTGAGTTCAAGGAATGGGTGCTCGAAAACGAGTTCAAATCCAAACCAACCGCATTTTCGTCCGAAACCAGCAACGCCAACACGCTTTCGCGTTCAGCGTTCTCCGCGCTCTCTCCCGCCGAACAATCGGCACATTGCGCGGCGGGCGGGCGAATCAAAGACTAACCAATCCAGTTCACACTCACTCACACAACTCTTAAATAACTAACTCAAATGCCTAATACGCTTACTAACCTGATTCCTTCCGCTTACCGCGCACTTAATGTTGTGTCGCGTGAACTGGTTGGCTTCATCCCATCCGTTCAACTTGACCCTAGCGCCGAAATGCTCGCCGTTGGTCAAACTATCTACATCCCCGCCGCTCCCGTCAATTCGGCAGGCAAGGACATTACGCCCGCAATGGCGTTCCCAACTGCCGCCTATCAAACCATTGGCAGCAAATCGCACTCGCTCACCAAGCAGCGCGCTTTCCCGTTCTCTTGGCAGAACGAAGAGCGCAAAGCATTGGACGCCGGACCCGGCTATCTCTCCATCAACGAGCAGCAGATTGCCCAAGCAATCCGCGCTTGCGTTAATGAAATGGAAGTTGACATTGCAGTTGCAGCTAAAAATGGCGCATCCCGCGCTTTCGGCGCAACCGCTGGCACGGCTCCCGTTCTCACTGATTGGGCGCAGGCCAAAAAGATTCTCGACGACAACGGCGCGCCTTCCACGGATCGCACGAGCGTATTCGACACCACGGCTGGCGTTGCTCTCCGTTCGACCAGCAACCTTTACAAAGTGAACGAAGCTGGCGACGGCGGAAGTCTCTTGCGCCAAGGTTTGCTCGGCAATCTCTTTGGCTTCAATCTCCGCGAATCCGCGCAGATTCAGACGACCACGAAGGGCACTGCGGCAAGCGCCACCACGGACAACGCGGGCTACGCAGTCGGCGCAACCGTCCTCACGCTCGCCTCGGCTGGAACTGGAACCATCCTCGCGGGCGACATCATCACCTTTGCTGGCGACAGCAATAAGTATGTCGTTGCAAGCGGCGATGCCGATGTTTCCACCGGCGGAACAATCACGCTGGCTGAACCCGGCTTGCGCGTTGCAATGAGCGCGGCAACAAAGGCGATTACCGTCTTTGGAACCAGCGCCCGCAACACGGCTTTCAGCCGCAACGCAATCCTCCTGTCCACTCGCCTTCCCGCAAGCGTGTCCGGCGACTTGGCAACTGACCGTCAAGTTATCACCGACCCCGTTAGCGGAATCTCGTTTGAGCTTTCCATGTATCCCGGCGACCGCATGGTTCACTACGAGGTTGCCGCTTGCTGGGGCGTCACGGTCATCAAACCCGAACATCTCGCAATCATCGTTGGTTAATCAACGACCATGCAAGCTCCGCGCAATCAACTTCCAGCGGGCTACACCCTAACCATCATCGCGGACGCTGCCAGCAACGGCAGCGTCCGCAGGTTGGCGCGAAGCGGCAGCGCGACAACTTACGCCGCCGCCGACATTGCCGCCTCCACAACTACGGTTATCGGGCCGTTCCCGACTCCGCGACAATACGAGATTCTTTCCAGCGAGGGAGAATTGACGTATTCAATCGCGGAATCTGACACAAGCCCGCGAACCAGCGAAAACTTTGCCGATGAAATCAGCGATGAAACAGGAACGGGCGCGGCAGTATTCGGAACCGCTCCAACTCTCGCCGCACCAGCGATTACTTATGCAGTCGCTACGGCATCGGCTAACGGCGCAATCACGATTACGTCCGGTATTGTCAACATTACCAAGGCTGGAGTTTGCGCGCTGACATTAGCCGCCCCGACAACTGACGGAATCACTATCACCTCCACATCATCCACCGCCAACGCGCATACGATTACAGCCACGGGCATAATCAGGAACGGCGTTGCGGGTGGACATAAAAGCCTAATCACATTTGCCGCATACGGAGGAGCAAGCGTGACGCTTGTTTCGATAGACGGGCATTGGAACGTAGTTTCACAAAACAACGTCACAATTAGTTAATTTTACAAATGAGCCAGATCACTGACGCATTTGATTCGCTGGTGACGGCCATTAACGCCGCTCGCGGATCTTCGCCAACGCTGACCATCGGCGCAATCACCGTTACCAGCATCCTTGTTGGCGACAACCCGATCGACCAACAGATATTTGA
>ENA-UOYL01000814-UOYL01000814.1-marine-metagenome-genome-assembly--contig:-NODE-814-length-10911-cov-3.919974_pt1 | contig 10911 bp, 9 predicted proteins | sample MGYA00238173_ERZ767189 | MGnify/ENA primary metagenome ERZ767189 (study PRJEB28943, sample SAMN06267163) | marine metagenome | isolation source: Columbia River Estuary | place: USA:Columbia River Estuary... | reverse complement strand
GAGAGGAGCCGGTCTATGGTGTAGTGCTTGATGGGCAGCGTTTTGATGCCGAAGGTGTCAACCCGCGCAAAAAATCGGCCGTAGTCTGCAAACAAATAGGGCAACACAGCCGCCTCATTGTTCTTACCGCGAATCAGGCTTTGGGTGCCATACACCGCGGCACCCACCTCGCCCGTGAGTTGATAACTAATGGAAGCCGGATTCGCAGCAACGCTACCCGATATAAAAAAAGAAGCTGATTTTATCGTTACCCACATGCTTAATCCGTGTTATCAAGATTTAAAAAATCTACTTGATCACCGCTTAAAATTTATTGAAGTTGTTCGCCATCCACTGCACTTAGTTACGCATTGGTCGAGATTTCTTGAACCATCTCGTTGGCGTCGTGTTCGCGAAATCAATTTAACTGTTGATTGCAACGGATACAAAGTGCCGTGGTTTGCAAGCTCATGGGCCGAAAAATTTTCGCAAGCGAAAACTTTTGATCAAGCGCTAATGAGTGTTGATTTTTTGTGTAACTGGGTAATTGATGTTGCGCAAGCAGATAAAAATTTCGGTTCAAAGTTTCACTTCATTCAGTTTGAGAAACTTGTACTTGACCCGACAACCGAGTTGACAGCGCTCGGCGAATTTTTGGGACGATCTCAAATAAAAGGAATGAAGAAAATAATGCGCCAGAACGCAATTCCGAGAAAAAATATCGCCGATGGCCCCAAAATGGGGCAAAACTATCGTTGGACGGCTCTTGAAAAAGATGAAAAGGTCTACGAAGAAGCGATGACGATGATTCATCAGCAGGGCAGCGCCGATCTTGTTGCCTCATTCGCCAAGACCATTAGTCGTTATAACTCAATCTGGAAAGGTCCATTAGCCAGGTTTGAGTAATGACCGATAGGCTGAAAAGCCGATATGTCAATGGATCTCAACCGTCAACAGAAGCGCGCCATGCAAAAAATGGGCGAGGTTAACGAGCAAGGTGCACCGATTCGCCAGGCTCGACCGACGGTTGCCGCCCAAGTTGCCAAAGAGCGAGTTGGTCCTATCCAATACATCCGCGAAGTTCGCGACGAAATGCGCAAGGTCGCCTGGCCAAAATTCCCTGAAGTTCGCCGTTATTCGATAATTGTGCTGGTCACCGTCGTAATTGTCACCGCCTTCGTGGGGGGATTGGACGCTGCATTTGGCATACTTTCAGGCTGGCTTTATAAAGATTAGGCACCGATCAAATGACTGACGACACCACCACAACCCAACTTGAGCACGACCAAACGACCGAAGAGTCGGCTGTAGTCGATGCAACATTTGATCTCACCGAAAACGGCGAAGGCGAAGACGAAGAAGTTGATCGCCCGTGGTTGCGCCCAGGCAAATGGTATGTCGTGCATTCGCAGTCGGGCTACGAGAAAAAAGTTGATGCCAATCTCAGAGCGCGCATCGCTTCATATAACTTGACCGATCGCATTTACGAAATCGTCATCCCGATGGAAGACGTTGTTGAATTCAAGCAGGGCCGCAAGCAAACAGTTCAGAAAAAAGTTTTCCCTGGATATTTACTCGTGCGTTGTGAAATGGACGATGAAACTTGGTTTTGCATTCGCAATACACCGGGCGTCACTGGTTTCGTAGGTCAAAGCCAAAAAGGTAAGACACCAGCACCACTTTCACGTAAAGAAGTTGCAACGTTCTTGTCAGCCAAAGGCGACGGCAAAGAAGCGCCAAAGCGCAAGGCACCAAAACTCGACTACGAAGTTGGCGAGGGTGTACGAGTCAAAGAAGGTCCATTTGCAGACTTCTCGGGTCAAGTTGCTGAAATCAATGCTGACCACATGAAGTTGAAAGTGCTTGTCAATATTTTCGGTCGAGAAACTCTCGTCGAAATGGACTTCAGCCAAGTCGCGAAACTTTAATTAGAAACTTAAAAGAAAGAAATAGTCATGGCAAAAAAAGAGATTAAAGCAGTCGTCAAGATTCAGATTCCTGCGGGCAAGGCAACACCGGCACCACCAGTCGGTACCGCGCTTGGACCACACGGTATTCAGATCATGGATTTCGTAAAGCAATACAACGCTGCAACCGAGTCGCAAAGCGGCACTGTTGTGCCAGTTGAGATCACGATTTTTGAAGATCGTTCGTTCTCGTTCATTCTTAAGACTCCACCGACACCAGTTTTGTTGCGTCAGAAAGCAGGCCTTGAAAAGGCTGCGAAGAACCCAGGCAAAGAAGTCGCCGGTTCGGTAACTGAAAAAGATGTTGAAGAAGTAGCCAAAATCAAGATGCCTGACTTAAATGCCAACGATCTTGAGGCTGCCAAACAACAAGTCCGCGGCACAGCCCGTTCAATGGGTCTGACAGTCGTCGGGTGAAATACGAAGTAATCAATAAATAACCAACCCTGATTCGGAAGAACCTCATCCGGACGGGTCAACAACGAGGGAGGCGAAATGCCACAGAATAAAACCAAATCAGATAACAATCTCGATAAAAATCGCGGCAAGAACTATCGCAATGCGATTGCCACATACGACCGCGAGACATTGCATACTCCAGCAGATGCAGTAGCCAAAGTTAAGTCGTTGGCCAAGGCAAAGTTTGACGAAACCGTTGAACTCGCTGTGCGTTTGGGTCTTGATCCTCGCAAAACAGAACAGAGCGTTCGCGGCACAGTTTCGATGCCATCAGGCACCGGCAAGTCTGTTCGCATCGCCGTCTTTGCAGCAGGCGAAGCAGCTAAACAGGCTCGCGATGCTGGCGCAGACATCGTTGGCAGTGATGAACTCGCCGCAGAAATTGAAAAAGGCAAAATGGATTTCGACATCGCCATTGCAACACCAGACATGATGCCACTCGTCGGTAAGTTGGGTCGCGCACTCGGACCACGCGGTTTGATGCCGAACCCGAAGACTGGCACAGTGACAACTGATGTTGCTCGGGCAGTCGCCGAATTCAAAGGCGGAAAAGTTGAATATCGCACCGACCGTTATGGCAACGTGCATATCCCGGTGGGCAAAGTTAGTTTCGAAGCATCGGCTTTGGCATTGAATGTTGCTGCCGTGATCGACGAGCTAAACCGAACACGTCCAGCCGCGGCCAAGGGTCGCTACATCAAGAAGATCTCGGTGTCTTCAACGATGGGCCCTGGTGTAAAAATTGACCCGGCACTTGTTGCGGGCGAGTAGAAATTCGTCAATCCGAAAAACTACTTCGTGAATAAATCGGCAAAGTGATGCGCCGATCAAAAAAACTTTCGCCACAAGATCTGTTGCTCGCCGCACCGGCTCTAGTCGTTGCTTTGCTGTTGCGGGTGATTAGGCCGGTTGTGACGATCAGATTCAGAAATCTGCCAGCCGACGAGATTGGTCCGCTTACAGTTGTATCGCAACACTATTTGCGGATCAAAGAGTCGCAACCTAAACCGCGACAGTTTGACTTTTGGTATCTCAAAGAATCTGTAAAAGTCAGCAACGTCTACATGCTGGCGTTTGTCGAGTCGCAGATCAAAATTCATAGATCGCGATTCATTGAATTGATTGCAGCATGGAATGAAAAATTGCCAGGCTCTGAGCGTCATCTGATCGAGTCCGAAGTTCGGCTCACTCTGCTTGAGCGTGTCGGCAGTAAGTTGCGACTGCCGCAAGCCGATCGTGATGCATCGAGTGAATATGTACGACAGATTGGTATTGATCCGCAAAAAGAATTTATTGCCCTAATGGTGCGAGATGGCGCTTATAAGAGCGAAGTTCTTCAGTTGAACACTCATCAGCGAAGCGACAAAGAGTTGTATCGCAATCAAGACATCAACGACTATCTGCCTGTGGCTGAGAAGTTTGCCTCGATGGGTGTGCAAGTAATTCGTATGGGGGCAAAAGTCGAGCGCTCTTTTGATTCGCAGTCTGCTTTAGTTATTGACTACGCAACTTCTGGTAAGCGCACGGAAGCGGCCGACATTTATCTGGCGAGTGAATGTGCGATGTGTATTTCAACCAATCTCGGTTTTGACCATATTTCGGCCCTGAGTGGCAAACTTCGTGTGATTACTAATCAGGCTCTGATCTGGCAGACATCCACCTTGTTTTACTCAACTGATGTGTTCACGATGCAGCGCTTTGTCGAGACGTCTACCGGAAAGAACTTGACGCTTGCAGAGTCACTGCAGTTTGCAGAGATTCGCAATCTCGACTGGTATCACAAGGTGATTGATCGGGGTTTGCAGTTTGTGCGTAACACACCAACCGAGATTCTTGAGGCGTCGCTTGAAGGGTGGCAACGTAGCAAGTCAAAATGGGTCGACACCGCTGAAGACCTTGAGCTGCAAGCGCAGTTCTGGAATATATATGACAGTTTCTTTCCGGATCACAAAAGCCGTTTCTTAAATGGTCGTCCGCACATTGGGGCGCATTTTCTTCGCGCTAATAAATGGTGGCTGGCATAGCCAAACCGAAACCAGCTCTGGTTGGCGCAGACGGGTGTGAAGCCGGTTTTTTGCCCGATATCGTAAGAGTTCGTTAGAAGTTAATAAGCAGCAATCACAGCAATGTGAAAGTTGCCCACCGCAGAAATTTGGTCTGAAAAATTCATTTCAGATAATGAACTAGCAATAGTTCGCCAAACGAGGTGAAAGAATCTGGTCGCGATTAGTCGCGCCGGGTTGTTCCGCACTGCGTTGAGCACCCAAGCATTGTCAAACCAGAAAGTTTTAAATTCATGGCAAATGCAAGCGCAGAAAAAATCGCGGTAGTTAAAGAGGTGAGCGAGAAACTCGCCAAGTCAAACGCTGCGATCATTACTGAATATCGCGGATTGTCTGTTGGTTCGTTGGCAACTTTGCGCCGCGCCCTTCGCCCACACGGCGCTGAATACAAGGTCTACAAAAATACGCTTGCCCGTTTTGCAGCTCGCGAGTCTGGTTACGCCGAACTCGAACAATTCTTAAAGGGACCAGCAGCCATCACTTTTGTCGACGGAGACGCCTCGGCTGTTGCGAAAGTCCTCAAGACACACGCAAAAGAAAATCCACTTCTTGTGTTGATGGGTGGCGTAGTTGCCGGAAAAGCGATCAGCGCAAAAGAACTCAAGGCTCTTGCCGATCTTCCACCGCGCGAAGTCATGCTCGCTCAACTTGCTGGCATGTTGCAAGCACCACTCACCAAGACGGCAAACATGTTCGCAGCGTTGCCGCGTAAGACCGCATATGCCCTCAAGGCACTCGTTGAACAACGTGAAGCGGCATAAAGAATTAATCAAAACTAATTAATTAACAAATAAAAGGAGAAACAAAAATGGCACTTACAAAAGATCAGATTCTTGACGGAATCTCAGAACTCACAGTTCTCGAACTCAAAGATCTTCTCTCGGCATTCGAAGAGAAGTTTGGCGTGACAGCAGCAGCCCCAGTGGCAGTTGCAGCAGCCGGCGGTGCAGCACCAGCAGCAGAAGCAGGCGCAGAAAAAGACGAGTTCACTGTCATCTTGAAAGATGGTGGCGCTCAGAAGATCGCCGTTATCAAGGCAGTACGTGAATTGACACAACTTGGTCTCAAAGAAGCCAAAGACCTTGTCGATGGCGCACCGAAGCCAGTATTAGAAAAGGCCAGCAAGGACGACGCCGCCAAGGCGAAGGCCAAGCTTGAAGAGGCCGGCGCAACCGTCGAACTCGCGTAATAACTCGCTCTCGGCGCCTGGGTCTTCCGGGCGCCTTGAACGTGCATTTTGGTCTTCGGGTTGGTGAGTTTCTTATATTCACCGATAGGCTCGTAGACCGCCGTGCAATGCCCTTTGAGTGATTCAAAAAAATTTCTCAGCGGGCATTTCACTCTAATTTTTCTGCTTGCCAATTTCTAACCCTAGGAGTACACTCGTGGCCCTTCGTGCTGATGCACGCGAACGTTATTCGTTCGCAACACTTTCCGATGCAATGGAAATCCCGAACTTAATTGGTGTTCAACGTGAAAGTTTCGAGTGGTTTCTCACAGAAGGTTTGCGAGAGGTCTTTGAAGATATTTCTCCGGTCAAGGGTGTAAGCGATGACTTGCAGCTCGAACTGACATTTGATCCAGACGATGCTGATCTAAACCCAAAACCAAAATTCACTGAAGCCGAATGTCGCGATCGTGACATGACCTATTCGGTTCCAAAATTCGTCAAAGCGAAGTTCTTGAACCGTCCGACCGGCGAAATCAAAGAGCAGACAGTCTTCATTGGCGACTTCCCAAAGATGACCGACAAAGGCACTTTCATTATCAACGGCACCGAGCGTGTTGTGGTTAGTCAGTTGGTTCGTTCACCAGGCGTGATCTTCGAACCAGGTGAGCGCTTTCGTTTGCGTAACTTGTCGAAGTATCAGCTTGTAAAAGGCACGATTCACCCAAGTCGCGGCGAGTGGCTCGAGTTCGACGTTGAGCACAAGCCAGGCAAAGAAGTAACCGCTGGCACCCGCGTTGCGCGCAAGCGTCGCATGGGCATCTTCACGATCATTCGTGCACTCGGCTACGACGAAATCAACGCCCCGGGTTTCATTGATCGCTTCGTCAACTACTTCGACTTCCTTGAAGATCAGTGGCGCCGTGAAAAAGTTGTTGCCCCGACCCGCGAAGAAGCGTTGCTTGAAATTTACAAGCGTGCTCGACCAAGCGAACCGCAAAACGTCGAAGCAGCCCGTGTTTATTTCGAACAGGCTTTCTTTGGTGTTCGATATAACTTGTCACGAGTTGGTCGCTACAAACTGAACCGCAAACTTGGCGGCGAGTTGAAGAAGATTCAAGAAATGTTCGGTCTCAAAGTTGGACCAGAACTTGGCAAACTCGATTTGCCAACTGAAGACCAAGATGTTTTGAGTCGCTGCGAAGTTTTGGCGACCATCAGCTACATGTTGCACCTTGTGAAGCAAGAGCCTGGTTATCGCCTTGACGACCAAGACCACTTCGCAAACCGTCGAATTCGTTCTGTAGGCGAACTGATTCAGAACCAAGTTCGCATTGGTCTTTCACGTATGGAGCGCGTGGTTCGTGAGCGTATGACGACTCAAGATTCTGAGGCGATTTCGCCACAGACTTTGATCAACGTTCGCCCAGTTGTGGCCGCAATTAAAGAGTTTTTCGGCACCTCACAGTTGTCGCAATTTATGGACCAAGTCAACCCGTTGTCGGGTTTGACGCACCGTCGTCGTCTTTCGGCTCTCGGACCTGGTGGTCTTAGCCGCGAGCGCGCAGGTTTCGAAGTTCGAGACGTTCACTTCTCGCACTACGGCCGTATGTGCCCAATTGAAACACCAGAAGGTCCGAACATCGGACTGATCGGCGCGCTTTCAACGTATGCACGTGTTAATCCGTTTGGTTTCATTGAAACGCCATATCGCCGAGTGCGCGGTGGCATTGTTACTGACGAAATCAAATACATGGCAGCCGACGAAGAAGAAAATTACGTCGTTGCTCAGGCCAACACGCCAATTTTGCCAGACGGTCGTTTGCGCGACGAGCGCGTACTCGTGCGTCGTTCGCCGCAGGCTGCAAGTTTGGAAGACTTGAAGAAAATGCTCGAAGCAGAAAGCTTCTTCGGCGCAACAACAGACATCGGTTATGTAACACCGGCAGAAGTTGACTTCATTGACGTTTCACCAAAACAAATTGTTTCAATTGCAACTGCGTTGATTCCGTTCCTTGAGCACGACGATGCAAACCGTGCGTTGATGGGTGCAAACATGCAACGTCAGGCTGTGCCATTGATTCGTGCTGAAGCGCCATACATCGGCACGGGTGTTGAAGCCCGCGCTGCACGCGACGGCGCCGACTTGGTTTTGGCAAAAGATGACGGTGTGGTCGAGTCGATTACTGGCTCGTCGATTGTCATTAAATACGAGAACCTTCCGAAGCGCGAGCACGAACACAAGCTGTTCAAGTTCTTGCGTTCAAACCAAGACACATGCATCAACCAAATTGTGCGTGTTAAAGAGGGACAAAAAGTTAAGAAGGGTGATCTCATCGCCGACGGTCCAAGCACCGACGAAGGCGAGCTCGCACTTGGCAAAAACTTGCTCGTGGCTTTGATGCCATGGGAGGGCTACAACTTCGAAGACGCAATCATTTTGTCAGAGCGTCTTGTAAAAGAAGACGTATTGACTTCGATTCACATTCACGAATACGAAGTTGATGCTCGCGACACAAAGCTTGGCGCAGAAGAAATCAGCCGTGACATTCCGAACTTGTCAGAAGAAATTTTGGCCGACCTTGACGATCGCGGCATTATTCGCGTCGGTGCAGAAGTAGGCCCTGGCGACGTTCTTGTCGGCAAAGTGACACCAAAAGGTGAAACTGAGTTAACGCCAGAAGAGCGATTGCTTCGCGCAATTTTCGGTGAAAAGTCGAAAGAAGTTCGCGACACTTCGCTTAAGGTTCCGCACGGTGAAGGCGGCAAGGTCATCGACGTCAAGGTGCTCAAGCGCGCCGCCGAGGGTGATGATGAGCCAGGTGACGAATTGCCACCAGGTGTCAACCAAATCGTGAAGATTCACGTGGCGCAAAAGCGCAAAATTAGCGTTGGCGACAAACTCGCTGGTCGTCACGGCAACAAGGGTGTTATCTCAAAGATTTTGCCAGTCGAAGACATGCCATATCTCGAAGACGGCACTCCGGTTGACATCATCTTGAACCCACTTGGTGTACCAAGCCGAATGAACATCGGTCAGGTGCTCGAGGCTCACTTGGGCTATTGCGCCCGATGGGGTTGGTACGACGAGAAGAATGACAAAACTGTTGGCGCGAACCCAGTTCGTGGCACAGAGTCAAAGACCCGTCCATCAACACCGCCAGCGACATTCATCTCAACACCAGTTTTCGACGGTGCACATTGGGATGAAGACGATCAAGCAGGTTCACACCCGACGATTCAATCGATTCTCAAGAACTTGAACCCAGAGTCGGTCGACGGCAAGCGAATGATCGGCACCGATGGCAAAACTGTTTTGCGCAACGGTCGCACAGGTTTGCCATATGACAACCCGATCACAGTTGGCTATATGTACATCTTGAAACTCAACCACTTGGTTGACGACAAGATTCACGCTCGTTCGACTGGTCCATACTCGATGATTACGCAGCAACCATTGGGCGGCAAGGCTCAATTCGGTGGTCAGCGATTCGGCGAAATGGAAGTGTGGGCACTCGAGGCCTACGGCGCTGCATATTGCTTGCAAGAACTATTGACGATTAAGAGTGACGACGTTCTCGGACGAGTGCGCGTTTACGAAGCAATCGTTAAGGGCGACAACATTCCAGAGCCGGGCATTCCTGAGAGCTTCAAGGTGTTGATGAAAGAAATGCAAGCACTCTGCCTTGACGTTGAAGTTATTTCGCATGAAGGCAAGCAAGTCGAGCTCACAGATCTCGACGAAGAAGTCTTTACTGCAGTTCGTGAACTTGGTATCGACATCAGCCGCAACGAACGTGGTTCTGATGCCGACGATCGCGAACGCGAGCGTCGACGAGAGAAGGCTTTCTAATGATTAACCGCAGCAATTCAGAAGGGTTGGCACGACCATGAGCGATGTAGTAACCGAAGACAACAAGCGCAAGTTGGATATCAACAGCTTTCAACAATTGCGCATTGGTTTGGCAACTGCCGACGACATTCGCAATTGGTCACGTGGCGAAGTTAAGAAGCCAGAGACCATTAACTACCGAACATTGCGCCCAGAGCGTGACGGTTTGTTCTGCGAAAAAATCTTCGGACCAACCCGCGATTGGGAATGCTATTGCGGTAAATACAAGCGAGTTCGCTTCAAGGGCATCATCTGTGAAAAGTGCGGCGTTGAAGTAACACGTTCGAAAGTGCGTCGTGAGCGCATGGGCCATATCGAACTTGCTGCACCTGTCGTGCACATTTGGTATCTCCGCGGTACACGTAGTTGGTTGGCATATCTTCTCGGCGGTTTAGAGTCGCGCGAAGAAATCAAAGCCAAGCAACTTGAGAAAGTTATTTACTTTGCTGCGTGGTTGGTGAGCGCTGTCGATGAAGATCGTCGCCATGTTGAGTTGCCAGATCTCGAGAAAGAATATCTCGAAGACCGTGACTTGATGATCAAGCAACGCGAAAAAGAAATCAAGTTGCGTCAAAAAGATGCTGAGGCTGAGCTAAAGCAACTTGAAAAAGACGGCGCAAAAGAGAGTGACATTCGCGCTCGTCAAAAGCTGATCGACAAAGACATTCAAATGATCGGCGATCGCCACACCAAAGACCTTGATCGTCTCGAGCGTGCGTTTGAAACTTTCCAGAAGCTTCACCCACGAATGATCATTGACGACGAAGAACTTTGGCGTGAAATCAAAGACCGCTACGAAGATTATTTCACCGGCGGCACAGGTGCAGAAGCAATCAAAGTTTTGATCGACACGATCGACTTCGACGCTGAAGAAGTAATTTTGCGCGATGCAATCATGAACGGTCTCAACGGCAAGCCGTTGTCGACTCAGCGTAAGCAAAAAGCAATTAAGCGTTTGAAGATTGTCGCTTCGTTCAACCGAAAAGATAAAGACGAGCGCTTGGTCAACAACCCGAAGGCAATGATCCTTGATGTGATTCCGGTGATTCCACCAGAGTTGCGTCCGATGGTTCAGCTTGACGGTGGCCGTTTTGCAACTTCAGACTTGAACGACCTTTATCGTCGTGTGATTAACCGCAACAACCGTTTGAGCCGCCTGCTCGAACTTGGTGCGCCAGAAATTATCGTCAACAACGAAAAGCGAATGTTGCAAGAAGCAGCAGACGCTTTGTTCGACAACGGTCGTCGTGGTCGCCCTGTAAGCGGCCCGGGCAATCGTCCACTGAAGTCGTTGTCAGATGGCCTTAAGGGTAAGCAAGGTCGCTTCCGTCAAAACTTGCTCGGTAAGCGCGTTGACTATTCGGGTCGTTCAGTAATCGTGGC
>ENA-UOYL01000812-UOYL01000812.1-marine-metagenome-genome-assembly--contig:-NODE-812-length-10923-cov-1.894339_pt1 | contig 10923 bp, 10 predicted proteins | sample MGYA00238173_ERZ767189 | MGnify/ENA primary metagenome ERZ767189 (study PRJEB28943, sample SAMN06267163) | marine metagenome | isolation source: Columbia River Estuary | place: USA:Columbia River Estuary... | reverse complement strand
CGAGCCCATTGATGTCGCTAAGACCGTCGCCTTTCTCGCAAGTCCAGCAGCCCGACACATCAGCGGCGTCAATGTCACTGTTGATGGTGGCTTCTTGAAGCGCATCGACTTCTGAGCCACTAGCCATGAGCAGCGGCACACCGGGCCGTCGTATCGACGTCACTCTCGTCGCTGGCGGCAAATATCACGACATTGACTTCGCTCGTCGCGAGTTACTTGGCTTACTGAGTGAACACGATGAGTTTCGAGTGCGCGTGCAACCCGATTACGAAGACACTGCGGGAATCACTGCATCGTCAATCCTCGTCTCGTATACCTGCGATGTACGACCCAGCGAACGCGCTCAGCAAGAAGTACGTCGATGGGTTGAAAATGGTGGACGTTGGGTGGCTTTACACGGCACGAATGCGGCGCTCACACTCGGCGGACCAAACGGAGTTGAGGCCCCACGAGTATTCCCACTCTGGGCCGAAACCCTGGGGAGCCAATTTGTTGCTCATCCCCCAATTCAGCCTTACCCAGTTCAGATCAGCGACCCGTCACACTGGCTTGTCTCAGGTATTGAAACTTTTGACACCGACGACGAGTTGTATCTCTGCGATTACGCCGACCGTTCCGCACTTCAACCTTTGCTGCACACCACATGGCAAGGTGAAGCGACAGGATTTGTCGAACACGATTGGAATGAGTGCGACCCGACACATTTGATTATGTATCTTCGCAATGTAGGTCAGGGTTCCATTTTGTATAACACCCTTGGACATTGCCGCGGACATTACGACATGGCACCTGTACTTGATTACTACCCGCGCATTGAAAGATGCTCATGGGGCCAACCTGCGTATTACGAATTGTTGCGTCGCTCACTGCGGTGGGCGCGCGGCCTTGATCACTAAGAAAGTATTAGGAACATATGGAAATTTCAACGACGAAACAATTTGATCTACATCGGCGCATGGTGCGCATTCGACTTTTCGAGGAAGCCGCTGGTCGTCTCGCCGAAGCCAACCGACTCCCAGGATTCCTGCATCTGTACGTGGGTGAAGAGGCCGTTGCCTCTGGAGTCTGCGGAGCGCTCAATGATGATGACCACATCACGTCAACTCACCGCGGACATGGTCACCTCGTCGCTAAGGGTGGTGACTTCAATCGGATGATGGCCGAATTGATGGGCAAGGCCACTGGTTACTGCAAAGGCAAGGGCGGGTCGATGCATATCAGCGACACGTCGCTGGGCATGCTCGGCGCTAATGGCATTGTTGGTGCTGGTTCCCCCATCGCCGTTGGGGCGGCCTTCGCTAATCGCTATCGCGGACGCGGACAAGTTGCAGTTGCGTTCTTCGGCGATGGTTCAACCAATATTGGAGCCTTTCATGAAGCAGCCAATATGGCCTGCGCGTTACATCTGCCCATTGTCTTCGCCTGTGAAAATAACGAGTATGGCGAATTCACTCCACGCCACAAGACCATGGCTATTACTGACATCGTGGATCGCGCTGCTGGATACGGCATGCCAGGAGTGATCGTGGACGGCATGGATGTCATTGCCGTGCATGAGGCCGCCGTCGAAGCAGTTGAGCGCGCCCGTCCGGGAGGCGGACCTTCGCTGATTGAAGCCAAAACATACCGTTACTACAATCACCATGGAATCCAGAACTTAGGTCTTAAGTATCGCCCCGATGAAGAGGTGGCCGCATGGAAACAGCGGGATCCTATTTTCACATTTGAAGATCGAATGATCGAAAATGGTGTCGCCACACGCGAAAAAGTTGATGAAATTTGGGCAGAACTTAAGCAAGACATTGAAACAGCCATTCAGTTCGCTGATGACAGCCCCTACCCCACTCCCGATCAAATCATGGTCGATGTGTATACGAAGTCAAGTACGTCAAGTACGTCAAGTACCACAGTTGGAACGAAATCATGAGCGACGAACGCAAACTTAGTTATGGACAGGCTTTCAATGAGGCCGTCAGCCAAATGATGGAAGCTGATCCAGATGTTTTCTGCGCTGGCGAAGATATCGGTGCCTTTGGTGGAGTGTTCGGAACCTTCCTCGGACTTCAGGCCAAGTTTGGCGAGCACCGTGTGGTGGACACGCCAATTAGCGAGCAGGCCATTGTCGGTCTTGGCGTAGGCGCATCGGTGACTGGACTGCGACCAATCGTTGACTTGATGTTCATGGACTTCATCTGTGTTGCTCTTGACCAGATCGTCAACCAAGCAGCGAAACTGAAATATATGTTTGGCGGTGAAGCCAGTCTTCCAATGACTATCACTACTGCTGGAGGTGGTGGCTTGTCGGCTGCTGCGCAACACAGTCAGTCCCTTGAAGCCCTGCTCTGTCATATCCCCGGACTCAAAGTCGTGATGCCTTCAAATCCTTACGACATGAAGGGTCTGATGATCTCATGCATCAAGGACAACAACCCACCAGTGATGATCAAGCACAAGCGTCTTTTGGGTATGAGCGCTGTTGTTCCCACTGAAGCCTACGAGATCCCGCTCGGTAAAGGAAACGTTTTGCGCCCCGGCACCGATGTCACCATCGTGGCTTATGCACGCATGGCGAACGAGGCATTGATTGCCGCTACCGAATTAGCCAAAGAAGGCATTGAGTGCGAAATTATTGACCCACGCACCTTGCAACCCTTGGACACTGACCTGATTGTGGATTCGGCCAAGAAAACAAATCGTGTTGTTGTCGTACACGAAGCGGTTCGCTTTGGAGGTTTGGGTGGCGAGATCGCTTCGCAGATTCAAGAACTCGCCTTTGACTATCTAGATGCACCAGTGACCCGCATCGGTGCTCCATTTTCGCCAGTTCCGTTTAGTCCCGCTCTCGAACAGCATTACATTCCTGATGCGAAAACCATTTTGACTGGCGTGCGTGAGATCATGCAACGCAACGTCATTCGAGGCTGAACAAAATCGTGACACGCACGGCGTCAATCGTTGGCATTATCGTCAACCCCAACGCGGGTAAAGACATCCGCCGTTTGGTGACCCCTGCGACTCATACATCTGACGTCACCAAAGTTGGCATTGTGCGGCGAGCAATTGTTGCGGCATTCGAATCAGGAGCAAGCAAGGTTCTCTTGATGCCCGATAACCATCGTTTGGCTGAACGTGCCTCAGATGGCATCAAGGGTGACATTGAAGTTCTTGACATGCCATTGAGCGGTTCGCGTTTTGACACTATCACCGCTGCACATTTGTTTTCTCAGGCACAGGTTGGAGCAGTGATTGCTTTAGGAGGCGATGGAACTTCGCGCGATGTGGCGATCGGTTGGCCCGATGCTCCCCTGATCGCCATATCTACAGGGACTAACAATGTTTTTCCTTCGGCCATTGATGGAACGTCAGCAGGTGCGGCGGCAGCCTTCGTGGCCAGCAGGGCTGTTTGTCTCAGTGATGTAAGTCGGCGTTCAAAGAAGGTCGTCGTCAAGATTGATGATCGCGATAAGTCACTCGACGACCTTGCTTTAGTTGACTTGGCTTTCATTAACTCAATGTTCGTTGGTGCTCGTGCCGTTCGAGATCCGCATACAGTTCATGCTGTGATTGCTTGCGTTGCAACTCCTGCGAGTACCGGCTTATCGAGTATCGCTGGACGTATCCATCCTGTGGGTCGCTGGGAGACTGGTGGTGTCTTCGTCAGGCTCGGTGCCGGAGGTCGTAAAGTTCGTGTTCCTCTCGCACCTGGTTCCTTTACGACGATGGAAATCGCTGAAGTCCGCCCCCTTGGCGAAGGTGAGAAAATTACTTTGAGCGGCAAGACAATGTTGGCTTTTGACGGTGAGCGTGATCTCCCAGTCTCTGAATTTGGAACAGTCACCGCGCATATTGAGGCAACCGGCCCGCTTCTCATTGATGTCGAACGAACGCTCGTCTTAGCCGCTCAAGCATTGATGTTCGACGAAACTGCTCGTCATATCTCGGAGGAAAACCATGTCTACTGAATTCATTATGCCCAAGTTGGGTCTAACCATGGAAGAGGGCACGATTCTCGAATGGCTCGTCGAAGACGGTGCCGAGATCACTGCCGGAATGCCCGTCTTACGCATTGAGACCGACAAGGTTGAAAGCGATGTGGAATCGCCCGCATCTGGTCGATTCCATCGCCTCGGGACCCAAGGAGAGGCTTACCCATGTGGTGCCCTAATTGGTTACTTGTTAGCTGACGGCGAAGAGATCCCAGTATCCAAGTCTCCGACGAGTGCGACACCTGCAGTGATTGCCTCTGCAACAAGTAGCGCTTCCCCCACTTCTGCACCTGTCTCTAGCGTGCAACGTCAGGGGCGCCAATTTGCTTCGCCGAATGCGCGACGCGTCGCCGAAGAACTTGGGATCGATATCAACACCGTGATCGGAACGGGACCCGACGGACGCGTTGTTTCAGAAGATGTTGAAGAAGCCCACAAGAATCCACAGGCCTTACGCGCCGTGGCAGTTTCTGCTGTTGCGACTGTTGCGACTGTTGCGACTGTTGCACCAATCATTTCCTCCAACGGAAATGTTTTGGCTACTGCCGCGGCGCGCCAACTGGCCGATCTTTTAGGCATTGACCTCAGTCAGGTTCCCTATGACGCGCAAGATGGTCGCATCACCAAAGACGGCGTCGCAACGTATGTGCGCTCACGACTATCCGTGCCATCGCCTTCAGCGACTCCCTCCACCCCGGCGGCGCAACAATCAGCGCTTGCCCCCGCTAGTCAAACACCCAGTTCACTGAAGAAAATCTCTGGTATGCGCGGCACGATTGCCAAGCGCATGCATTCCTCGTTGCAAGAGATGGCGCAACTGACGCTGCATATGGATGCCGATTTTGATGCCATCGTGAAGGATCGTGATGACCGCAAGGGAGTGGGAGGCGCTGCAAGCCTTCCAGGTTTCACCGATTACGTCATTGCCGCAACCGCACGGGCATTGAAGTTGCATCCGATCGTCAATTCACAAGTCACCGCTGAAGGGATTGCTCTTCTTCCCGAGATTCATGTGAGCATGGCCGTGGCCCTTGACGAAGGATTGATTGTTCCAGTCATCAAGAACACGACGTCCCTTGACTTATCTTCACTGGCATCTGAGACAAAGCGACTTTCGGGAGCTGCGCGAGATGGCAAGTTGACTCTGAGCGAACTTGAGGGTGGCACTTTCTCAGTGAGCACTCTTGGAATGTTTGGTGTTGATGGCTTCACACCTGTGATCAATCCACCTAACACTGCAATCTTGGGTGTCGGTCGCTTGCGCGATGACGTAGTCGTCAATGCCAAGGGGAAGGTCTCCACCGTCAAGCGCATGACACTGAGCCTGACATGGGATCACCGTGTGTTTGATGGTGCGCCCGCTGCCGAGTTCTGCAAGTCAATCGTTGATCTTCTCGCCGATCCTTCAGCGTTGAACAAGTAACTCTCTCGTCTCGGGGTTCAACTTCAACTTCCATCCACCTTCGTGCGCTGCATGATGATGCCGTGAGCACAGTGGGACCAAGTTATTCAGGTCAGTTGCGCCACCCCTGGTAACTGCATTCACCCAGTAGTCAATATGGTGTGGTTCGCAGTGACTGAACTTCACAGAACAACCATCAATTGCACAGGTCTCATGCACTGCCGCCAATGCCCGGCGTTGATAGGCCGTGGCTAATCGCTTTGATTTTCCGACATCAAGGGGAACACTCTTGCCGTCAAGGACCAGCGGAATGATCTCGGCTTCACAGGCCAAGCGTCGAATCGTTTCGACAGTGAGTTCTGATCCATTCAGCGTCCGACATGTACGTGGGTCGCCAAGACCGGATTCCCGCACACCACCCGCCAATAACTCGTAGTCAATGTGAACGACGATCTCAGCACGGGCTGGACGAGGGCACGGAGAACTACTGGGTGATGATTGGCCCTCCAGTCCCTTTGCATTCCCCTGCAATAAGGCCACGAGTGCCAAGGCACGGCGATGGTCATTGGGTTGCACGGATGAATCGCATTCGACAGGTACTTCTTTGTCGCCAGAGTGAAACATTGCTTCGACTCCGGCATCAAGCAGTGCAGTCAGGACAGAACCACGCTCAGGGTCAAACTTGCCAAAGAGGTTGGTCATGCCATCGGCGTCGACCCAGTGACGAAGGAAGGTCTGTCGGCGCTGCTTCTCAAAATGACTGATGCCACCGTCATCAGTGAGGGACCGCACAGTGTGCTTGACGAACTGAGAAAACTCATCAGCAGTCATCGTTTGTGCAGTCTCCAAGAGGTCGGGTGCACGTTCAACTAATCGCTCAGATTGCTCGCCCATTGTCTTGAGGCCGTTTGACAGAGCATCAACATGAGCAGAAGTCACATTGCCTTCGGCCAATGCCTCGCCGAATACGGGGATGAAGCCAATGGTTTCGGTTCGGGCCATCACTTTGCGCACATCAGAGCCAGACAGTCCGCTCTCACGGATGAGTTCAACTTCGGGCATCACCGATTCGTGAGCGAGGGAGGCAGATTTCATGGCTTCAATGATCTGCGACTGCATAGCATCGAGCCAGGAACGTACATGACGAATAGCGATATTTGACTCTCGTAATTCAGCAACGGATTGCGAAGAAAAATCACTGCTGCTTAAGTGCCGCACTCGATCAAGAACACTTGAACTATTCATGGACTTCACCTCCCGACATTGGCAATCAAGTAATTTTCAAACTAAATGTCGTGGGAAGTCGACAAACAAAGATTACTTCAGGGGTGCAACAGAGTTAAAGGAAAATGTGATCGCTCACAAAACTTTGTAAAATATTTATTGCCTAGCCGCGGGCGGCTTCAACGACTGGCAAGAAACGTTCGGGGATATCGAGCCAATCTTCAGGCTTTTCAATGTCTTGCCAGAAGTTGTGTTCTAGCGTCAACTCAACAAAGCCAGCTTCACGACACGCCGTCGCATCGGCATCAAGTGCCGCCATGTTGTCGCCATCAGCAGCACGTGGCGCGAGTGGTCCTTGAACAAACGAGCGATAGTAAACCTCAAGTGGCTTTTGTTCGCCCGTGCGTTGCTCATTTAAACCGGCAACGATCTTTTGCACCTTACCGATCGGCATGCCCGCAGGATTCCATGCATCAAACCACTTTGCGGTGCGCGCCATTCCGTCTGGCGACCACATTCCCGACAACAATTTCGGGCGCGGACTTTGTATCGGCTTGGGATTAACAAACGAACTTGGTATTGAAAAGATAGATCCGTCATACGACACGGGATCTTCTTGCCAGCAGGCCAACATCGCCGGAATGAAATCATCCATTCGCCGACCACGAGTTTCGATCTCTGTGCCAGACGCAATGTGCTCTTCAGCATTCCAACCCACACCAAGTCCGACAATCAAGCGACCATTGCACATGTGATCGATCGTGGCCAGGCGTTGCGCCAAAGGAACGGGCCAGTGATTACCCGCAACCAGGATGCTTGTACCTAAACGAACCTTTGAGGTGATGCCAGCGACAAAAGCCAACATCTCGGTCGGTGCGAAAACCGACTTGTATTGGTGGGGTGGCAAACGATCAGTTCCGCCATAACCACGCACTGGCTTCTCGGGATACATGAAGTGATCTTGCACCCATAACGCTTCATACCCCATTGCCTCGGCCCGACGAGCAAACTCAGCGACAATGTCAGCCCGTACGTGAGGGCCCAGTTGCGGCAAACACAATCCAACACCAGTCATGGTCGGCGTCCCATCACAGATATTTCTTCCATCGGAGCAAAGATGGCGCTAACAGTTGCAAAGTTCATGACCGACCGAATCAGTAATTCGTGATTCGACCGGCGTCGATACCCGTACGGAAAAGGTCGTTTAAGTCATCGTCGGAAGTTTTCAGCAATGCATCCAACCAGCCATGCACATATTGCGCTCCGCCTTCGTTACGACCAAAGTGCAAAACCTTTTTCGCTCCAGTTTTCACCGTACGCTGAATCTTGAGCCCAGTTGCGTAATCCTCATCACGCACAACATTCTCTAAAAAGGCGATCTGTTGATTAGCCGCTTCAATGAATTCGTCGGTCAGTGGCGCAGTCGAGATGAAGTCCAAGTGGGTCACCGATTCCTCGGCAGTAGCGCCGGGAAAGACGCGTCCGACTTGATAAAACTTGTGTCCCAAGATTTCGAATCCAGCGATTGAACCGTGAGGGAAAATACTCCACACCCCACCGGTCAAAACTGACTCTGGCCATTCCGAGGTCGGACGATCTTCCAGTTTCGCCCAGTTGCCACGTGGTCCTGTTACCCGCTGATGTGGTCCGACACGATGGAATAAAGCGTCTGGCGACATGTCCGGACCAAAAGTGTTCTTATGCAGAATTGGAAGATGATAAAAATCAACGTAGCCATCAAAAGAGATCTTCCAGTTTGGCCCCGCCAAAATGCGGGTTCCAAAGTGATTCATCTGTGCAAAGCCACAGAACTCCAAGAGTTCGTCGTAGCCAGCAAAAAATGCGTCCATATCCAATGTTGAGGTTGGTGACAATGTCACCCAAATCAGTCCTGCTCGCTCGGCAATCGGCAACTGCGTCAAACCTAAACACGACGTGTCTAATTCACCGAAATCATCCTGCTTGAATATCCCGACGAGGGCACCCTCTTGGTTATATGTCCAGTTGTGATACGGACAGGCAAATCGGCGCGCTGTGCCCACACCTGGATCGACCAACATTGCTCCACGATGACTACACATGTTGACGAAGGCCCGCGCCACACCATCTGCACCACGCGAAATCAGGATCGGCATCCCAACGACTTCAATAGCTTTATACGAATTCACTTCTTTGATTTCTGCGGTCATTGCCAAGAGCAATGGAACACGCTTGAAAATTAAGTCGACTTCTTTTTGCCAACGCTCGGGGTCAAAATAATTGGAAGCTGGAATCGTCGTCACAGATTCAGTCAGATGAACCGTGCCAGCCTTATTATGAGCGATTGTTCTCTCGGCCATGACCACTAATTTTTCGCGACTCATGCCGTACCCCCAATCAATCTTCGTGCAACATCATGAGCCTAGAGGTTCACCATTAAGCGCTCACGACTCCAAGAGTTAGTCATTCTGCAACAGGTGCACCAGACTGCTGGTATCCCAACGCTGACCACCACGGGCCATCACTTGCGCGTAGAACTGGTCGATCACAGCGGTCATTGGCAGACGAGCACCATTGCGTTGGGCCTCATCGAGACAGATCCCAAGATCCTTACGCATCCATTCAACGGCAAAGCCAAATTCAAACTCACCACGACCCATTGTTGAGGCACGATTCTCCATTTGCCAACTGGCGGCAGCACCCTTACCGATGACCTCAACAACCTTGTCAACATCAAGACCAGCACGCTGAGCAAAGTTGACACCCTCGGCCAAACCTTGCACGAGACCCGCAATGCAGATCTGATTGACCATCTTCGTCAGTTGGCCCGCTCCCGCTCCCCCAAGTCGTTCGCAGGCGCGCGTATAAGGCGCTATGGCAGCCTTGGCGCGCTGGAATACAGCTTCATCGTCACTGCCGCACATGATCGTCAGAGCGCCGTTCTGCGCCCCAGCCTGACCACCCGATACTGGAGCATCAACAAAACCCACACCGCGTTCAGCGCAAGCGGCTGACAATTCACGTGCCAGATCAGCAGACGCTGTTGTGTGGTCAATCAAAATTGATCCGGGCTTCATGGCTCCCAGTGCTCCATCAGCCCCGGTACCTGTTGCACCCATCACGACAGAGCGAACATCGTCATCGTTGCCCACGCACATCATCACGAAGTCAGCACCTTCAACCGCTTCGGCAGCCGTCGGCTTGGCGAAACCTCGATTGAGTGCGACCCAGGCCAAGGCCTTATTTGGGTTGCGGTTATACACCGTGATTTGGTAGTCGGCGGCGGCCAAGTGACCCGCCATGGGGGCGCCCATGACGCCAAGACCGAGGAAAGCGACTTTTGGTCCGGTGCCAATCACAGGAATTGGTCCAGTTGCATCTTCAGGAGTTTGTGACATGCCTCCTAGTTTGTCAGGCTCTGAGGTACCACCATGAGCAAGAACCTACATATTGACCATCTTGTGTACGCGACCCCGGATTTAGCAAGTACCGTCGCGGACATTGAATCCCGTTTCGGGGTTGCCCCGACCCCTGGCGGAGCCCATCTCGGGCTCGGCACTTTCAATGCCTTGCTCGGATTGGGCCCGCGCACATATCTCGAAATCATTGGCCCCGATCCCGCTCAACCCACGCCAATCGCACCCCGTCCGTTCGGCATTGATGACCTCGCGTCACCCAAGTTGGTGGCTTGGTGTGCGTCCCCACAACGCGCACTCGGCGATGTCGTGAACGCTGCTCGCGAGAGTGGTTTTGATCCAGGTGATGTTCGTGCGATGAGTCGTCAACGACCCGATGGTGTGATGTTGGAGTGGGAACTCACCTTGGCTACATTGCCGATTCCAGAAGGAGGAGTGTTGCCATTCTTTATTGATTGGGGACGCACCATACATCCGACAGAAAGCCTCGCAACTGGTGGGACCCTAGTGACCTTGGATCTCTTTCACCCGCAGCCGCGAACAATTGACTTGATGCTCTCCGCAGTGAGTGACTCTGCACTATTGGGCGATGATCAAGTAAATATCACTTTGAACTATGACGATGAAGCGAAACTGAGTGCCACAATCATGACCGCTCACGGATTGGTCACTCTGGGCTAGATCACTGTGGAGTGACGTAGGCCGCCGTGATGCCGCCATCAATAATCAATGACTGACCCGTCATCCAACTGCTCTCATCAGATGCAAGAAAGAGTGCTCCGTTAGCGATTTCACTTGCATCGCCAAAACGACCCATCGGGATATGCACAAGTCGCCGCTGACGTTTTTCGTCATCACTGAGAAACTTCGCCAACATGGGAGTCATAATTGGTCCAGGACACAACGAATTCGCACG
>ENA-UOYL01000809-UOYL01000809.1-marine-metagenome-genome-assembly--contig:-NODE-809-length-10928-cov-2.591927_pt1 | contig 10928 bp, 9 predicted proteins | sample MGYA00238173_ERZ767189 | MGnify/ENA primary metagenome ERZ767189 (study PRJEB28943, sample SAMN06267163) | marine metagenome | isolation source: Columbia River Estuary | place: USA:Columbia River Estuary... | reverse complement strand
GGTAATTCGTTGTCCAATGAGTTCTTTCCCCTCACTACTTAAAACATTCTTAATTTTAATGCGCTTCATGCCACAAAACTAATCTATTTTAAGAAAAAAAGGCACTATAGCAAACAAAATATATCCATTCAACAGAACTAAAAATGGCCGCGATCAAGAACTAATAAACAATATATAAAAAGGGCATCGCTTCCATGTACGAAAGTTGGTATAGCGAAAAAATAATAATTACAAGGATTATAGACGAAAGAATTAGCGGGGTTTTTACAAAACCATTTTCAAGTTTGGAATAGAAATTTAGGGGCAGGAACTGCAGGGCGAGGCCAATAATCATTACCCCAAATGGCCATGAATATATTTCAAACCATTTGATGAGCATCTTGGGGTCGAATGTTGTCAACAGCTGGCTGTAGTAATCGATCGTATAGTTAAAAGAGGGGGATTTTAATAAGACGGCCGAAAAAACAATAAAGTGAAAGGTGAGGAACACACTAAAAAAAGAATAATATTTACCACCTAAAGTAGCGAGTTTACTTCTGTATTTTGAAGTTAGCACATCCCAACAAATCATCAGTCCATGAAGGCTTCCCCAAATAATAAAAACCCAATTAGGGCCGTGCCAAATACCGGAAATTAAAAAGGTGATAATAACCGCCATTAAGGTGCCTAACAATTTTTGCTTGCGCCAAATAAAAGCAAGGGGTTGGTAAATATATTCAGACAACCATTCATATAGAGAAATGTGCCATCGCCTCCAAAAGTCAGTGATGTTTTTTGCTTTAAATGGCTGATTAAAATTACCTTTAATTTGAAATCCCATCAATAAGGCAAGCCCTACAACAATGTCTGTGTATCCCGAAAAATCAAAAAACAATTGAATGAGACCCCCATAGCAAGCCATGAACAAGTCCACGCCCGAAAAAAACTGAGGGCTTTCAAACACACGCCCGACCATATTAGCAGCTAAATAATCTGCAATCGCAATTTTTTTAATTAGGCCAATTATTATTATAAATACTGCAGCGTTAATGATTTTTTTATCAACCACACTATTTTCTTTAAATTTAGGCAGGAGGTCTCGAGCCTTTGATATTGGTCCTGCAAGAATATTTGGAAAAAATGATACGTACAATAAATAGTTAGCATAATTTTTTTCGGGCTCCTCAATCATTTCCCGTTTAACATCAAGAACATATCCTAAACTTTTAAAAACGAAATAGCTTATTCCGATGGGTTGAATTATTTTCATGGCCAAAGAAACCGTTGATCCTGAAACGGAATTGTATACATCAAGGAAAAAATAAGTGTATTTAAAAAAGAGTAAGCCCCCAACATTAATAAAAAGAGATAGGGAAAGCAGGAGTATTTTTTTTCTTTCGCTTTTAGCATGAGGGAGATTTCTAGCAACTAGATAGTCTACACTAGCCATAAATATAAGGGCCAAAACAAATCCACCACTTATTTTATAGTAAAAGAATAAACTGAAAGCCAAAAGCAAGGCATTTCTAACCTTTATTTCGTTATTAAAAAAGGAATAAATCAGGTAGAAAATACTAAACACTCCAAAAAACAATACCGATTGAAACAACATAGGATTTTTTGGGTCATACATTAAACCAGAAAGAAAGAAGTCAATGTTCATGGTATTAGGAGCTTTTGACCAATTTGTAAAAAATCAGTTTTTAATTTGTTTTTAAGCTGAAGAGCCTTTACGGACGTCTTGTATTTATTCGCTATTCGAGATAAGTTATCACCTTTTTTTACAACATAGTATTTTGGCTCCGGCTTTTTCGGTTTAACGACTGCTGGAACAGGTTTTACGGGGGCCTTCTCTTTTGCGACAACATCTTTCTTTATAGGAATTTCTTTGCTAACTAGGATAGAAGTATTGAGAGAATCTTTAATTTTAATTTCGATGACAATAGGCTTTCGTATTAACAATAACGAATCATTAGGATGCATTAAATAATTTCCAAAAGAGTTAAGCAGAGCATTGGCAAAGAGCTCTCCTTTCAAAATGTAACCACTTTTAGATAAATGACATTTATCCGATTTACAAAGCCCGGCTTTAAGCCATTTATTTATAGAACCGTTACCCCCTGCGATGTCATAGTAATCATAGAAAGCAATCTGATTTGTTTTTGAGAATTTTCTCAAAAAAACAGAATAATACAAGGCATTTATTACTGACCTTTCCTTTACACTAATGTCTTGAATATTTGCTATTAATATGGAAGTATTAGGCAGTGAGTTTCGAATAACGTTTAGGGAACGCAGAAGGGATTTGCTAAGACCAATAGAATCAAAAGGCCCAAAAGCTAAATCATTTGCCGCCAGATCAAAAATAATAATGTCAGGATTAAGAGTTTTTAGCTGCTCGTCGTTTAATTCTTGCTTCAAAAAGCTCAAAATTCTCGCCCCATTAATTCCAACGCTGTGATATAAAACGCCTTTTTTTTCTGTTGATTCAAAAGAAACACCTGAACACTCAAATTCTTTTTGTGCAGATGCCGATTTAACACAACGTAGCTCAAAGTATCGATCAAATTTAGAGGCTGCGAGAGGAATTCGAATACAATTATTGTTAGTTGAATTATGAACGTTTACAAAAATCCAATCATCGTTTTTGTTTAATCGGTATTTAATATTAAAAGAAGAATCAGTATTTTTAAAAAATAGGACGGCTAAATTAATTTCTTCTTCTCGAAGGTCACTGTTGTAGAAAGAAAACGAAAATCCAGCAAGGGAATCTCGTGTATTTATAGTGATACCAGAGACGCCAAGTTTATAGCTAATGTTTTTACTGACATTTTTATTGCTTCTCCAGTTTCCAAAAGAAGCGCTTGAGTAGTCATAAGTAGAATGCGTTCCCGCAGCAGCATAAGGAAAAACGAGCCCTCTCCCCCTACTGCCAAATACTTGCTGAAGTCTTTTTCTTGTCGTTCCTGCTCCTAAATCGAATTGCAGGTGAGAATCGCCGATATGTAAGATTGTTACATTGTCTCCTTTTTTCAATTTATCATAAAAACCCCCAACGGTTGACGGGTTTTTCCATTCAAAATAATTTGTTTTGAAGTCAACAAAATTGGGAGAAACGGAATATTTAACGAGTTTATTTAAAGACGCGGTATCAGATATTTGCTGTTGAGTAAAGCATGCACTAACAGCTAAAAGAAAGAAAAGTAAAATTGAATTATTCTTTAATGTCATGCCTAGTTTTGTAATTATTGAATTCGTACATCAAAGCTTTAAATAGCTCTTTAGCAACAATATCCCTACCAGTTGTTGATAAATGCCCATCCTTAGCTCCTAAATTTGCTTCGCTCCAAACGTTAATAGAGGATTCCCCGCCCATAAATTGAAACAAATCAAAGAAGGCACAATTATTTTCGATTGCTAATTCTCTTTGTATATACCTTAGAGCACTAATATTTGGATATGATTCATAGCCACCTTTTATAAATCTAGAAACATCATTAACACTTACAATTAATACGCTTCCTTCGGGTAACGCTTTTTTAAATCGGAGATAAATGTTTTGATAAATCCCCTTCATTTTTTTGAGGGAAGCCTCGGTTTTTAAATAAGGGGTTACATTACCGCCAAACTGAACAATTGCCAGTTTATTATTTATTTTCTGAAACATACCAGAAAGATCGTCTTGATTTATAGTTAGGAATCCCTCTCCCGAATGTCCCCTAACCCCATAATTATCAAATTGCACGCCCTTCGATTCATCAAAAGTAGCGCCATATAAAAAGGGAGATGGCCCACTAAAACGCAACTGTATTTTAGTGGAGGAAGCAGATAATGGCACCTTAACAGCATTAAAAACAGCATTGTCTTCAAGCTTTACCTCCCCAATTTTGTTGCTTCCGGCAAAAACGCTAAGGAGCGAGTTTTTTTGTCCGTAACCATACCAAATAGTCATGTTGGAATATGATTTTGATAGATTCAAAGTGACATTTCCAGAAGCCCACGTGGTAAAATTACCCGCCACGGATTCGCCCGTTATTTTTTTAGTTTGGTTTTGCCCTGAGTTATATTTGAATGCTAGCCCTCCAGGTCCCAAGCTTCCCCCTTTGGGCCTGCCTTTACTTGCTGCGAATCGAGTCCAATTACCCGATACGGTTCTCGAGAAGGAGACAGGACTTGTTATGTCGTCCAATGGCACATAGCCCACACCTCCACCTCCAAAACATCCTTGAAACAAATCTCTCAAGGTGTTAGTCATACGGCCGCCTTCAATTTGAGAGTCCCCATAGTGCCCAACACGCATTACTCCAGACCCAACAAGCTTAATATCCACTAGAGACTTAAAAAAATTATCCAATGGACTTGTATTATTTTTCACTGGATTAATTAAGAATATTGATTCTTTATAATCTGATTCAGTCAGTTTTAAATTTAATCTATCACGAAGACTATCTAATTTTTTATGCAAGGATACCGCACTAGGATCTTTATGTTCTATTAATTTAAGATGGTCTTTTGAATTAATATTTGAGGACAAAGATGTTTTGATAAGACTAGGATCTTTGAATTTATTTTTTTCTTTGCTAAATAGCCCCCCTCCATCTATAAAGACGAGATTTAGTTTGCCAATCATCACACCTTCACTCGGCCAAAGAAAAGATAAAGTGATTAAAAAAACAGACAAACTCAATATAAAAAGTATGCTTTGTCTATTCATTTACTCGGTTTTTTCTTTTAAAAGAGTAATTAAATCACCAACATTTTTAAGTTTGATTAATTCTTTTAAGCGGAAAGAGACATTAAAAACCTCCTCCACTTTACTAATCATGATCAAATGAGTTATACTATCCCATTTATCAACATCTCCAGCAGTCATTTCGGGTAAAACTGCCAACGTTTCATCTTGAAAAACGTCACGAAAAACTTCTTGTAATTTAGTTTCAATTTCCATGTTCAGTAATTTTTTGCCAACGTGTCATCCCATCAGATGGGTAAAAGTGTTTTATTTCCTCGTGCGACGAAGTTGTGTATTCTATTTTTTTAAATCCGATTTTCGTGTACGCTTTTTCGGCTAATAGGTTCGAATTATAAGTTAATAATTCCATGGAGGCAATATTATTGGTGTTATTGGACCTTAATTTTATGTGAAAGTCAATCATTTTTTTTAATAATTCCTTGCCGCGGTGTTCAGAACTAATAAAAACAGACTCAATTTGCAGGGTTCCTTCACTTCTTTTAATATTAATTGTATTACAAATGGCCGATTTCCCCATCAGATTAGTTATGTGAATGGCAGGGAGCACTGTTCTTAAGGCAACCATTCTTAGTTGCCACGATGGGAGGCCTTCCTCCGACTCAATCCAAGAAGCGCTTGCTGCTATGGGTTTGCCATCATGTTCTACTACCACAAACGCTTCGACGGAGAATTCAAAACCAGTGATTTCCTCTTCAAAAATTTCGTGGAGGAATTGTTTAAACTCCAATTCCTCAATTTCGAGGAGTTTGCAATATGAACAAATATTAGTCGAACTTTTGTCGGCTTCAATAATTGACAAGATGAGAAATGCTTGATCTTCTTTTTTGGCCTCTCTAATCGTATACATGTTATGAGTTAAGTAGTGAGTTTCTTAGTGATTTTCTATCCAACTTACCATTTTCATTCATCGGGAAGTCTTTCATATGAATTATCCTACTCGGAACCATATATTTAGGTAAATACTGATTAAGCCTCTCTGTAATTGAATTGTTTTCGGTCTCTTTCACAAAAAGAATTAGCTCGTCAAATCCTTTTTCATTTTTAATAGCCACCACCACCGAGGTTGCTTCTAATGCCTTATTGCACAGGTGCTCAACTTCCATTAGTTCGATACGATATCCTTGAATTTTCACTTGTTGATCTTTTCTCCCTAGGTAATACAAAAACCCCATGTCATCGCAAAAGACTAAATCGCCAGTATTGTAATATGGTGTTTCGCCATTTTTATAGAATAACGTTTTGTTCATTTCTTCATTTTGTACATAACCAATAGAAACTTGTTCGCCTCCAATGTGCAGTTCGCTGCTGGCATTCAGTTCTTCTCCATCTTTTGGTAATTCACATAATTTATATACGCTATTTAGAGTGGGTTTGCCTATAGAAACAATTCCGTTAGCAGACTTTATTTCAGTCCTCGGGATCTCATATGCTGTGCAAAAAATAGTGCATTCTGTTGGGCCATAGTAATTAAAAAAGGATGCATTTGGACAACACAATTGAAATTCTTCGGTAAGTTTTAAAGGAACGGCCTCCCCGCTTAATGCAACAACTTTTAAGTTTGGCAAATCGATGTCTTCAAAGTAGGGCCTTAACATAGCCAAAACGGAAGGAACAATGATGGCATAATTAATAGCATATTCTTCAAGAAGGCGGTAGATTTCTAGATATTTTACTTGGTTGGTTCCTACATGGTATACGGTTCCCCCAAGTTGTAAGGGAAACAAAAATGACACGACAGATAAATCAAAGGTCAGTTCAAACATTTGAAGAAACCGATCCCCAGCAGTAAGTGGCATTTTGACAGAAGTCAGATGGTCCATAAAAGAACATAAATTTCCACAGTTAATTTGGACCCCTTTTGGCGCTCCCGTGCTTCCTGAGGTAAAAAGAATATACATCAAGTCACTTTTGATATGCTCAATATAATGAAAGGAGAGTTTTTCGGCAGGATGAAGCGAAGAAATGTTAATACTGGTAGGGCCAACGATACAAACAGGGTGGGAATCAGTTACAAGGACATAATTAATTTCAGCTTGTTTGATTATATCAATCCTTCTGTTATCCGGATAGGAAGGATGAATAGGAACATATGCATTTTTAGTTAACCAAATGGCAATAAATGCAGCATAGGAATAAAGATCATCAGAAAGATAAACGCCAATGTTTTGTCCCTCTATGTTATGTTCATTTAATCTATTTGATATAGAAAACACGACCTGTTTAAATTCTAAGTAAGTATATTCTTTTTCATCAATATAAAATGCAACATTTTTATCAAATAAACTGGTAAATAAGAAATCGAAATTCATCATAATTAAACTATAGAATATGTGGTTGTGAGAGGGTTTTTCTTAATTGAATTACAACTTTAATAAAACATATTAATGATTTATAGGCACACAAATTAAGGAAAAAGAAAGGAGAATAAGGTAAAAAACATGGTATTTAAATAGAATTTCTTACATTAGTACACAAAAAGAAGGATGTTAGAAAATGCTTTAAAGTCACCTTATTCTCACCTAGTTATCAATCACCTTCCCATTTTTTTACTAATAATGGGTTGTTTCTTGTTGTTATTTGGGTTTCTATTCAAGAATGGTTTAGTGAAACGATTGGCTCTCTCTCTTTTTGTATTTACAGGGATAGCAGCATTCATTTCTATGAATACTGGTGAGGCGGCAGAGGAAATAGTGGAGGGGTTAGAAAAAGCGAGCGGCAAGTTTATTCATCAACACGAAGAACACGCAGAAACCTTTTCACTGGTTACCTACTTGTTATCAGCCATTTCCTTGCTTGCTATGTGGCTTTCTTGGAAAAAAAACAAACGGTCGAATGCACTTTCAATAGGAGGGGCATTAATGGCCATTTTTACGATTTATTTAGGTGTAAAAACAGCCACTAGCGGAGGGGAAATAATGCATTAAGAAATAAGAAAAATCAAATGATAATTAAACAGTTTACTTTTAAGTTTAGCATTATTATAACCTTTGCTTGTCTTAGCTTTAGTGTGATGGGGCAGTTGCCAGGCCATACAATGTCATTAGCGCCAAATACGGAATCAAAAAAAGCAATCGAACAAGATACGAATACGTGGTTCGAGGAAGAAGCTAAGCGAACACTTGTTTCATCTTCATTCATTAATCGAAAAGGAGACACGAAGAACATCTTCAGTAAAAAACCGATTCATTATTTGGATAAAGAAGGGCGACTAAACCCTATTAATTCGCGCTTAACAAAGGAAGAAGGCACAGGAACTTGGTCAGCTCTTTCGCAATCTTTTCCTACTTATTTATTCACCGATGGTTCTTATGCAGTATCCCTAAATCAAGAGGGCGCACAAATGGTATTGGGGAATAATCGCAGTGTAAATGGCCATTCACTATCCAAAATCACTCTGTCAAATCAAGATGTTTCATCTACGGGTTGCCAGATTCCGATTGATAATTATACGCAACAATTAATTTTCACGGAGGATCGCATCAAAAGCAACCTTCTTATCCATACACTTGAAAACATTGAACCTGCCGCATATTTTGTTTCGGAAGAAACCATTACGCTTCCGCTTGGATTTGAATTGGAATACCAATCAAATTCGATGACTACAGATGGTGAAATCGAAACACGAGGGGAGCGTGGAATTCTATTTATTGATGGTTTTTCAATGGATGCAGACATATTGGTTATCGATAAAAAAACAGGAACTCCCTGCGGTAAAATTTACGCGCCAATTGCCTATGACGCCGGGATGAACTACTCAAAAGGATTAATGTCATTCAAATACTTGTCGCCGAACAATTATCGCCTGATTGTCGCTATTCCTACTGCGTGGATGAATGCTTCGGAAAGGACATATCCCATCACCATTGACCCGCTTATTGGCGGACCAACATCAACGTGGGTTGGAGGCCAAATCCCTTCATGTTTTATGCCCGCTTATCAAGTGGATAGTTTACTTGCAACCATACCGGGCGGTGTTACGGTAACGGGCCTTTATGTATCTTCTAGTTTCTATGCTGATCCATTCAGTGGCGCAACGATGAGTCAGGGCTCAATGTATTTCAGCACAACGTGTGGCGCTTCTCAAACCTTTACAGTGGTTGGCTCAACGGCTCAATTAGCAGGAACAGCTTACTTAGATAGCTTTAACGTAATGGCTCCCTTGGTTTGCTGTGTACCGGAATCGTGCACCCCAACTCAGATCTATGTGCGTTTTCATTTAGGAAGAAGCGCTTTCAACGGCAACTGCAATCCTTTCTACATCCGTTACGACCCCTTTACCACAGCGTGGCCCTTCCAAGTGGTAATTTATGGCAAAACACCAGAGTCTTATGGTTCTATCTGGTATGCACCACAAACACCAATTTGTTCAAATTCTTGTGAAATCGGAGTAAGGGCTTATGCCCGCTATGGTGTTGCACCGTATACCTTTTCCCACCCCTGGACGACTCAAACAGTAACTATTGGCACCAATGTGGGGTGTAATGTAGGTTCAACTAGCCACGACTTTATACTAACCATTCCAAATTGCCCAGTATATTGCGATTCAAGCTATACCCTTTTAACCATTCCTCCACCAGTGATTACTGACGCTTGTGGGACCGTAATTACGGGCTTGCCCAACGAGACCGTTCCCATTAAGCCAGCAACGAATGTGGAGTTGCAATATGATTCCATTGTTTGTAGTGGCCCCCCGATTAATGTGAGTTTAGCGTCTTGTTTCAGCAATGGCACAGCTTATTTTTTTGGGGAAGGGCTCAGTGGTCAAGGGAATTTCTCAACGCCTGTCACCACTTCAGGGGCCCCAGTTTCACTCAACTTTTCGGCTTATGCCGAAGGAAATGGTTGCACCTCCGACACAACCCAATTTAACATTACTGTGTATAGCAATCCTAGCGCTGCATTTACAATAGACCCCTTACCTGTAATTGTGGGTGTTCCTGCTTTGTTTATAGACAACTCGGTGTCTCCAGCATCTAGTATTACTTCTTGGTTTTGGACTTGGAACGATACCTTAACCAGCCTTTCTAGTCAATGGGGAAACACCTATTTTAACCCAGGAAATTACGATTTATGCCTGCTTGTTCAAGATCAAATCGGATGCTTGGACTCAGTATGTTCTATTATACAAGTAATCCCTGCTGAAGTAAAAATTCCCAATGTAATTACACCAAATAATGATGGAAAAAATGAATTTCTCGCGTTTGAATACCTAGATTTTTATCCTAATAATCAATTGTTAATTTTCAATCGTTGGGGAAATTTAATTCTTGAAAAAAATAATTATCAAAATGATTGGAGCGGCGAAGGTTTGACAGACGGCACTTATTTCTTGATGCTGACCATAATAGATAAAGACCTTACTTATTCTGGGTTCTTTACTATTATTCGCTGATTATAAAGAATTTATTTTCCATTCCATTCAGTCATTGTGAGCGCTAAGCCAATGGTGCAAAAGCTTAATCCCATTTTAGTTGCGCTTAATAGCCGCTCCGGCAAAGCAAGCTCCTCTTCCTTTTCCCACTTACCTAACACATAATCAGATTGTCTTCCCTTCGAAAAATCATTTCCAATACCAAACCTTAGTCGCGCATATTGTGTAGATCCAAGACAATGTTGTATGTCTTTTAAGCCATTATGTCCACCATCGCTACCACTTCCTTTCATACGAAGTTTCCCAAAAGAAAGTGACAAATCATCTGTGAGCACTAATACATTTTCTAGTGCTATTTGCTCTTTTTGCATCCAATAGTGTAATGCCTTCCCCGATAAATTCATAAAGGTTATAGGCTTTATCAAAATCAATGTTCTCCCTTTGTGTTTCGCATGCGCAACATGCGCCGCTCGATCGAGGGAAAAAGACGCGCCCAATTCCGTCGCCAATTGATCTATAATTCGGAATCCGACATTGTGCCGAGTTCCTTCATACTCACTTCCGGGATTCCCTAAACCAACGATCAGGTATTTCATAGGATAAAATTACAATTACTTATAGAATGGCTATCCACAAAAAGAAAAATCAATAGATATTTTCCATTAAGTCCCTGCTTTCATCTAAACAATAACTTTTTCCACATTTATTTAACGGAGAAAAAGTACTATCTTAGCGCTCTTAAAAAAACAGGAGAGGTGGCAGAGTGGCTGAACGCGCACGCTTGGAAAGCGTGTTTACGGTAACGTAACGGGGGTTCGAATCCCC
>ENA-UOYL01000807-UOYL01000807.1-marine-metagenome-genome-assembly--contig:-NODE-807-length-10957-cov-3.731985_pt1 | contig 10957 bp, 8 predicted proteins | sample MGYA00238173_ERZ767189 | MGnify/ENA primary metagenome ERZ767189 (study PRJEB28943, sample SAMN06267163) | marine metagenome | isolation source: Columbia River Estuary | place: USA:Columbia River Estuary... | reverse complement strand
TACCGGTTCGGTGAGCAGGAAAAGGAAGCGTTTGGGCGCATGATGAAGGCGTTCGCGGCCTTCCATCAGGTCGAGATTTTGACCTACTGCCTGATGGGCAACCATTTTCACCTGCTGATCCGGGCTAAGGATGAGGAGTTCATAGGAGGGGCATTTGACCGTTCAACGATCCGATCCAGGTTTCCAATTTTTTCGATTCAAGGTATTTTTGGAGTTAAAGGACTTTGGGGCGGAATGTATGACTATCAGAAGATCGAGTTTTCGATGGAGCATTACAAAACTATTGGCCCTCTTGGAAGAATCCGCTATGGGATCAATGCAGGTTATGTATTCGGATCAGTGGCTTATCCATTCTTGAAAGTGCATGAAGGCAATCAGTCTTTGTGGCTGCTAACATCCACATTTAATAAATTAAATTTTGTAGAATTTGTTTCTGATCGCTATGTTTCGGGTTTTATTGAAAACCATTGGGAGGGATTATTTTTTGATCGTATACCGCTTGTCAGTAAATTAAAGTTGCGCTTAGTTACAACTGGTCGTATAATGTACGGTGCCGTTAGTGAGCGTCACAATCAAGTCATGCTAATGCCTTCTTTTGTAAAGAAATTTGGTAATATACCTTATTCCGAACTATCGATTGGCATAGAAAATATATTTAAAGTAGGACGTGTTGATTTGGTTTGGCGTATGACGCACAACACACCCGGAATAAGTCCATTGGGTGTCCGAGCTCGTTTTTCCTTCAATTTTTAGTACTTTAGCAGGGTGAAATTATTTACAACAAATATTAAGAAATCATACAGGGGCCGATCAGTTGTTGACGGGGTTTCTGTTGAGGTAAAACAAGGCGAAATTGTTGGTTTGTTAGGTCCAAATGGCGCTGGAAAAACAACTTCTTTCTACATGATTGTTGGATTAGTTAGACCTGATCAAGGACAGGTTTTTCTTGATGAACTTGAAATCACAAAATTACCAATGTATAAAAGGGCCCAACTCGGAATTGGTTACCTTCCACAAGAGGTTTCGGTGTTTAGAAAGTTAAGCGTAGAAGATAATATTATGGCCATTCTCGAAATGACTCCGCTAAGCTCAACCCAAAGGAAAGAAAAATTAGAAAAATTATTAGAGGAGTTTGGTCTTGTAGCTATTCGAAAAAACCTTGGTGACCGATTGTCTGGAGGAGAAAAAAGAAGAACGGAAATTGCTCGTGCACTAGCCACTGATCCCAAATTTATTCTCCTTGATGAACCTTTCGCAGGGGTAGACCCTATTGCGGTTGAAGATATTCAAAGTATCATTTCCGAATTAAGAAACCGGAATATCGGCGTTTTAATTACGGACCATAATGTTCAGGAAACCTTGTCAATTACTGATCGAGCCTATCTGCTTTTTGAAGGGAAGATATTGAAATCAGGAACAGCAGAAGAACTTGCCGCTGATGAACAAGTACGGAAGGTTTATTTAGGGCAAAATTTTGTGCTGCGAAAGTGATAATTACTTGAGAAGGTTGACAGATCCTGTTATGATTTGCCATGCGCTGGGAATGTTACAAGGTTTGTATTTTAATACGTAAGCATAAACACCATCAGGACTAATTGCCCCTCGGTATTTACCATCCCATCCCAAATCTTTGTTGTCGGTAATAAAAACGAGCTGCCCCCATCGATTATACACACAAAACTCCCAATCGATAATTTCAAAATCGGTCACGGGTTTGAACACATCATTTTTTCCATCTTCATCTGGGATAAAAGTGTTGGGAATGTAAAGGGTAAAAGGGCTAACCTTTACAGTACAAATAGCCGAATCTTTACAACCAAAAATATTAGACACGATTTGAACGGGGTTATCTGTTCCGGCAACAATATAATCATGTGAAAAACTGGCCTGGTTAGACATAAAGCCATTGTGATCGAAGTAGTAAAGGTAACTGGAAGCCCCACTCGACTCATCTGTAAAATTGACGGTGTTATCACACACATCCACTTCGTCGGGATTAACGCTAAATCCTGCAATAGGAGATGGGTTCACGGTTACAATATCCTGTTGTAGCATATATAAGGTATCGATACAACCCTCCAAGGTAATTAAGGTTAAGCCAACACTGTAGTTTCCAACCTGATAATAGACATGGCTCGGATTTAAAGCCGTAGAGGTTCCTCCATCTCCAAAATCCCAAGAATAGCTTGCGCTCCCGTCAACTATACTCGTATTGACAAAGCTCGCAATTGATGGAGCACATTGCAAACTATTTAAGAAAACAAAGTTAATACTGGGCTCAAAGTAAACATAAACTTGTTGTTGAACAGAATCAATACAATTGTCAAAACTACCATAAAGCGTTACCGGGTGAACTCCTGCACTTAAATAGGACACATCATTTACATCTGAACTATTCGCTGAAGATGGAACTGCATTGGGTCCAAAATCATACCAGTAAGTGGCATTCGGTGGTCCGCTGACGGTTCCGTCGAAATCATATAAGCCACCATTGATGCAGAGAGAATCTGAATGGGTAAAACTTAATAATAAAGGTTCATTAATGGTGATTTGAACATCACTCGTATCCGAACAATTCAAACCTGAGCTTGCAATTAATTGAACGGTATACAATCCCGACGTAGTATAGGAATACGAGGGTGAAAAGGCACTACTTATGTCTGTATTTATTCCGCCAACCCCAAAATCCCATTGGTATTGAAAACTATTGGTGGAGGTATTGCCAAAGGCGATGGTCAGACCAAGACATTCAATGTTAGGAGGGACGAGAATGCTTGATGTAGCTTGACCAAAAATATAAACAGAGTCTGTAAAACTTGTTTGACATTGGCCATTATCACCAGAAATGATAATTGTGTGATATCCCGGTGTGGAGTATACAATAGTTGGCCCTGCCAAGCCTGATGCACTGCTTTGTGATGCACTCGCATCAAAGGTCCATGAATAAGTGCCAATAGCTGGGGAACTAGATTGTCCAACAAAATTAAATTCATTACCGTTAATGCATAAGGAGTCCTCTGCTGTCCAAGCTACCGAAAAAGGATTATTTACGATGATCGAAATATATGCGGTATCTGTGCAGGGCATGCCCGGGTTAACGATGAGTTGCGCTTGATATGTGCCTGGGCTAGGATAGGTGTAATTTGGCTCAAATAAATTACTGATATCGGCATTGGTTCCAGCAACCCCAAAATCCCAAGCGTAGCTCGAACCACCATAAGAACTATTATCAAATTGTACGGTTAACCCTTGGCAATATGAAATAAAGGTCGGCAGTTGTTCTTGTGTGGGTAGGATCGCTTGCATGGTAATGTTGCAGTTAAATACCCGGAATAAAAAGTCACGTACAGTTTGACCAATAACAACGCCATTTCGGATTTCCTGAACGCGCACTCCTACTACGAATAAGCCGATCATGTTTGGATTGACATTTAATATACCACTTACAGGATCAATCGAAACAGAAGAGCCAGGGCCTAATGGAGTAGCAGCGCCATACCCTCCGGCCCAATTGACTGGAGGATAGGGTGGTGGTGGGGTTTGTGCAGGGAGAGGATTTATGGAGTTTGCTCCAGCGTTTGGGGTGACTAGTGAATACACTAATTGATCTCCGTCGGGATCTGTTGCAACATGATTAAACACAAGGTTATCATTGCTACAAAGTAATATAGGGGGGTAGTTTACAAATCGCGGACTGCTGTTTTGATAAAAATTGGAACCTGAACCTGGTATGGTTGTGCTTAAGGTTATGCCCGTGTCATCGGGATTATTAAGGTTAGTGACATTTGGTCCGCGGCAGCAACGTTGATACGCTATCGTATAACCATTTGGCGATGGAGGCAAGGTAACAACTACGGTGTAGATAGCTCTTTCAACGCAAATATTTGTTGGTGGTGTTGCACAGGGGTTATTGAAAATGACAGGTAGAACTGTGCTGCCCGGAAAGGGAACGTCAATGTTTTGATATAAGTTTCCCCCTAAATAAATCGCCAATTTTAGCGGATTATCGTATTCTGCACCTGTTGAATTGCAATCTCTGTAAAGGGTTATAAAAAATCGATATTGGTTATTCCCAAGGTAATTGTAATAAATATCACCACCAATGATATGGGAAGCAAAACTTAGTTTCGTAAATAACACAAAAAGAAAAGTGATAACGAATCTCATAGGCTTATTAGACGTAAAGTTAATCCAAATGTTTGCTTTTAAATATTATTTACATTCATCAAAGTTATATATGGAAGATCTATACTTGTAAGCGCCCCAATTTTCAATCGCTGAGCCATCCACATATTTCCCCGGAATACCCTTGTTGAAAGTAAGATCCTTATCATAAAAATAGCGTGCTGCTAAACCATAATAATCATGCCTACTTGGGTGCTCAGGGTTACAAATCGTAAATATTTTTTCATTCACTTTTTGATTGACAATCATTTTTATGGCTTGTATTACATCATGGCTATGCACCAAATTTACCGGTGAATCACCATCGTTTAGAGGTGCCACTTTTTTAATGAGGCTGTGAATGGGATGTCTTTTCGGACCAATTAAACCTCCGAGTCTAAGGATACACCAATTTGAAGTCTGTAAAATAATGTTTTCTGCCACTGCCAAGGGATGCTCTTGTATGAGTGCACTTTCCTCAGAGACTCTGCCCGTGCTATTGGCATAAACGCCGGTCGAACTTAAAAATATAACACGAGTAGTAGTAGAAAATGCGGATAGTAGAGACGAAATCATCAATGGATAATTCGTAAAACCTGTGGGAGGTAAACCAATAATTAAGACATCGGTTTCTACTAATGGATTGATATTAACGGAAGTATCAGAAAATGTAATGCTTAGTGATTTCCATTTATTATTTTCGAAAAACAACCGTTTTTTAGGGTCTCTAGATGAAATCGCTATGGTATACCCATCTGCATATAAGGCCTCAGCAAGTTGAACCCCCAGCCATCCACCTCCAATAATTGTTATTTTTTCTTTCATTATACTTTTCAAATCTTACCTTTGTCAGACCATAAAGATACAAAGATGAGTTCTTACGACGTAATTATTATTGGTTCTGGACCTGGTGGATACGTTTCTGCCATTCGTTGCGCCCAACTTGGATTAAAAACAGCGATTATTGAAAAATATGCAACATTAGGGGGCACCTGCTTAAATGTGGGGTGTATTCCTTCTAAGGCATTATTGGATTCTTCCGAACATTTTTTTAATGCCAAACACAACTTTCAAGAACATGGCATTGATCTGAAGGGGCTACAGGCGAATTTAAGCCAAATGATAAATCGAAAAAATGAGGTGGTAAGTCAAACCTGCGCTGGGGTAAAGTTTCTAATGGATAAAAATAAAATTTCCGTCTATTATGGAATGGGATCTTTCGTTGATAAACAAACGGTTTCTGTTAGTGCTGAAGACGGCTCAAAAACAACGCTGACGGCTAAAAACATTGTAATTGCTACGGGATCTAAACCCAATTTCTTCCCAGGAATGGAGCCGGATAAAAAAAGAATTATCACCTCTACTGAGGCGCTAAATATGACTGAAATCCCAAAGAAAATGCTCGTAATTGGCGCCGGTGTTATTGGTTTGGAATTAGGCTCTGTGTTTAGCAGACTTGGGAGTGAAATTGATGTAATTGAATTTGCGCCGACCCTGCTGCCAACAATGGACGCATCAATCGGGAAAGAATTTGGTAAAATTCTTAAAAAAGAAGGATTTAAATTTCACATGGAACACCGAGTAGAATCGGTTGTCAATACTGGAAAAAAAGTGGTTTTGACTGCTTTAAATAAAAAAGGGGAGTCGATTAATTTCGAAGCGGATTATTGTCTAGTAGCCGTTGGTCGAAAAGCATATACGGAAGGCTTGCAGCTTAAAAATGCTGGTATTTCAGCGAATGAGCGTGGGCAAGTGGAAGTAAATGAGCACCTACAAACTGCAGTCCCTACTATTTATGCTATCGGAGATGTTGTTCGAGGCGCGATGTTAGCTCATAAAGCAGAAGAAGAGGGAGTGTTTGTGGCAGAGTTAATAGCGGGTCAAAAACCGCATATTAATTATAATTTAATTCCAGGGGTTGTTTACACATGGCCAGAAATTGCTGCTGTTGGAAAAACTGAGGAGGAAATTAAAGCCATGGGTATCGAATATAAAGTAGGAAGTTTTCCGATTAAAGCCTTAGGCAGGGCACGTGCAAGTATGGATACTGCTGGCTTTATTAAGATTATTGCGGATAAAAAAACCGATGAGGTATTGGGTGTTCATATGATTGCCCCTCGAGCAGCTGATTTAATTATGGAAGCAGTTGTAGCAATGGAATACCGCGCCTCTGCTGAGGATATTGTTAGGATTTGTCACCCTCATCCTACCTATTCTGAAGGGATGAAGGAAGCGGCAATGGCTGCTACGGATAACCGCGCCATGCATATCTAATTAGGGATTCCAAAGTGCCCAACTTTTCATGGCCTGCGTTTTTAACATGCTTTCCCCATTCATTATACTAGCGCCTTGTGTTTTAGCTTTTTTTAGAAATAGCGTTTCAATAGGATTGTAAATTAAATCGATAGCAAGGTGATCGTTTCCCATTGATTCATAGGGAATATCAAGACACTCATCGATGTGAGGGTGTGTTCCGACCGGTGTGCAGTTAATGATTAATTTACAAGCATTGATCATGTGAGAATTTACCGCTGAGTAATCAAAGTGTTTAGGAATACCACTCGCTTTTCGACTAACATAAAGTACGTCAATACCAATTTCTTGCAATACAAATGCCACAGCTTTTGCTGCACCTCCGGTCCCGAATATGATTGCGCGTTCATGCTGGTTTGTTAAAAAGGGCTTGATGGATTGCTGAAATCCAAACACGTCTGTGTTGTATCCAATTTTATGGTTTCCATCAAAAACGATGGTATTTACAGCACCAATTGTTCTGGCAAGTGGATCAAGTTCATCTACATACGGAAGGACACTTTCTTTGTATGGAATGGTCACATTAAGACCAGAAGGAGCCTGAGCAAAGACAGTTATAATCTCTTGAATGGATGCTAGTTCAAAATTTTCGTACCTTGCCTCAATCGCTTCGTTTTCGAACATAGTGCTAAAAAAATTAGCGGAAAACGAGTGTGATAGAGATTTTCCAATTAGTCCGTAGGTTTTCATGCTTTAATTTGATTTGCGAAAATACAATAAATCGCATATTGAAATCAATTATTGTTTTCTTGAAGCAATAAGAACATTCTTTTAACTTTGTATTATGGAGCAGGGTTTGGTATTGAAGTCGACAGGAAAATGGTATACCCTTGAGTTATCTACAGGACAAATTGTTCAAGCGCGAATTCGTGGAAAACTACGTTTAGAAGGGCTTTCGACCACTAATCCTATCGCTGCGGGCGATAAAGTGTTCCTACTTCCCGATGTAGATGCGGAGGGAATTCGCTTGATTGATAACATCGTCCCACGTAAAAATTACCTTGTGCGAAAGTCAACCAATCTTAGCAAGCAAATGCAAATTTTAGCCGCAAATATTGATCATGCTTATTTGGTGGTTACCTTAAAATCACCTGTCACACAAATTGCCTTTATAGATCGTTTTTTAGTTTCTGCTGAATCTTTTAGAATTCCAACGACAATTTTATTTAATAAAACTGACCTATATGGAGAGGAAGAGTTGGGGCTTCTAGCTGTTTTAAAAAATATTTATAGCGCCATAGGTTATGGTGTAGCAGCCATAAGTACAATGGATAAATTGACCACAAATTTTCTTTTGAATGAAATCGATGGAAAAAACGTGATGATTTCGGGTAATTCTGGTGTTGGAAAATCATCGTTAGTAAATGCACTAGATGCTACGCTAAACCTTAGAATTGGTGAAATTTCCCAAGCTCATGAACAAGGCAAACATACTACTACCTTTGCTGAAATGCATAAATTAGAGAGTGGCGGCTATATCATTGACACCCCAGGCATACGCGCTTTTGGCCTAATTAATATAGAAAAAGAGCATATCTCGCATTATTTTCCTGAAATAAGGGACTTATTGGGGCAATGTCGTTTTCATAATTGTATGCATTTAAACGAACCCTATTGTGCGGTTAAACTAGCATTAGAAGAGGACCAGATTGCAGCGTCTCGGTATCATAGTTATTTACAATTAATGGAGGAAGATGGCAATTCTCCTTATCGTTATGCATAGAAATCATGAAGATAGTCATACAACGAGTAAGTAGTGCGTCCCTTAGAATTAATAAGGAAATCTACAGCCATATCGAAAATGGCCTTGTCGTTTTTTTAGGCATTCACTCGGAAGATAATCTTGATGATATTCAGTACCTCATTAAAAAAATAGTGGCCTTGCGCATTTTTAGTGATGGGGATGGAAAAATGAATTTGTCTGTCCATGATGTTAAGGGCGACTTGCTGGTGATTAGTCAATTCACTTTATATGCTCAAACCAAGAAAGGAAATCGGCCTAGCTTTATTGATGCAGCGACTCCGGAAATTGCCTTGCCTTTATACCACGAATTTTTGGCTTGCCTTCAGCAGCAATATACAGGACGGATTGAAACTGGGGAATTTGGCGCCGACATGCAAATAACGCTTTGTAATGATGGCCCAATTACCATAATTATCGATTCAAAGGAAAAAAAATCGCTTTAGAAACTATAAACATTAATTACTACCTTAAAATAGATCAACATGAAAAAACTTTTCTTCTTATTACTTCTTTCTACGAGTGTTACCGCTCAAAAAAAAGAAATTTCTTTGGCTGACGCAGTCTTACAACAAGGTCGTAAATTTGGTCCTGACCGCATAGCGAATTTTCAATGGATACCTGAGGGCTCAAGTTATTCCTATTGCAGCAAAGATTGGACAATCTTATTTAGGTCCGAAGTGGCCTCCGATAAAGATCAGGAATTGATAAAAATTGGCGATATAAATACTGTTTTAACAACAGATTTCGCAAATTTTTTCGGAATGTCTTGGCTCAACAATCATGAAATTTGCTTGAATGATGGATCAAAAGTTTATTCCTTTGACATTAGCTCAAAAACAGGTAAAAAAATTCAAAAAGTAGAAGCGGGAGCAGAAAACCAATCCTTTCATGCCGCTAGTAATCAATTATCCTATACTTTGGGTAATAATTTATACCTCCTTAAAGCAGATGGAAAAAAAGTGTCCATTACGAAAAACACGGATAAAAATATTGTTTCCGGCCAGTCGATTGCGCGCAATGAATTTGGCATTTCAAATGGTATTTTTTGGAGTGAATCAGGAAGTAGACTTGCGTTTTACCAAAAAAATGAAACCAATGTACATGATTATCCTTTGCTTGATATTACTGAAACACCAGGGGAATTAATGGAAATTAAGTATCCAATGGCCGGACAAAAATCAGAGGAGCCTAGGATAGGAATTTATCAGGTGAAAAAAAATAAGACCGTTTATATCAGTCCAAGAGGGGATAAAGATGACTACTTTACTAATCTCACGTTTACTCCAGACGACCAATATATTCTTGTTGCTGAGGTAAATAGAGATCAAAACCACATGTGGCTAAATCTTTATGATGCAAAATCAGGAAAGTTTATAAAAACGATTTTGGAGGAAACCAATGATCGTTGGGTAGAGCCTGAGCACGCAGCTTATTTTCCAACGAAAACATCAACTAATTTTGTTTGGATATCTGAAAAAAATGGATTCAATAATTTATATTATTACGATATCAATGGTAAGCTACTGAAGCAACTGACTAATCACACGTTTGTGGTAAAGGATATATTGACAACGAGCAAAGATGGCAAGACCTTGTATTATTCCGCCACCGGACCGAATCCCATGAACACCTTAATTTATTCTGTTGATTTTGAAGGAAATTCAGTTTTAGAAACCCGCGAAGAAGGGACACATACTTTTTCTTTGTCTTCAGATGACATTTACTATTACGATGCTTTTTCTAGTGGAACTGTTCCTCACAAAGCGATGCTATGGACCAATAACGGGAAAATGGCCAAACCCCTCATTACCTCAAAAGAAAAACTAGATGATTACCTTATTGGTCAAACAGAAACTGGAACAATTAAAGCCAATGATGGGGCTGATTTGTATTATAGAATGATAAAACCAAGCAATTTTGATGCGTCTAAAAAATATCCAGTAATGGTTTATGTTTATGGTGGTCCTCATGCGCAAATGGTTACCAATACTTGGCTTTTTGGAGCCAATCTTTGGATGCATTGGATGGCGAATCAAGGATATATTGTTTACACGCTTGATAATCATGGCTCTGGTGAACGAGGTTTTGATTTTGAGTCAAAAATTCACCGCCACTTAGGCGATTTGGAAATGGAAGATCAGTTGTTGGGGGTTCGTTTTTTAAATTCTTTACCCTATGTAGATTCCACTAGGTTAGCAGTTCACGGATGGTCTTTTGGCGGTTTCATGACCACCTCGCTGATGCTGCGACAACCAGGAGTATTTAAAGTAGGTGTGGCTGGAGGTCCAGTAACGGATTGGAAATATTATGAAATCATGTATGGCGAACGGTACATGGATCGTCCTGAACAAAACAAAGAAGGCTATGAAAAAGCTTCTTTACTGAATTATGCCGATAAGCTAACAGGAAAGTTATTATTGATTCATGGAACAGTTGATGATGTTGTTGTCATGCAGCATAATTATGCCTTGGTTCAAAAATTTGTTGAGGCAGGAAAACAAATGGATTTCTTTCCTTATCCGATGCATAAGCATAATGTAATAGGGAAAGACCGAGTGCACTTAATTGAAAAAATACTAAGCTATATTTTGGAGAAGAATCAGTAACTAAGGTTATATTTCTAGCGTAGCGCCCGCTTCATTTCATGAAGTGAACTTCTTTCGTGATCCGCTCAGGATTACAGAACCTAAAAAAAAGGCTCATTCCAAGCATAGCGCCCACTATGCATTGCATAGC
>ENA-UOYL01000806-UOYL01000806.1-marine-metagenome-genome-assembly--contig:-NODE-806-length-10958-cov-2.052569_pt1 | contig 10958 bp, 8 predicted proteins | sample MGYA00238173_ERZ767189 | MGnify/ENA primary metagenome ERZ767189 (study PRJEB28943, sample SAMN06267163) | marine metagenome | isolation source: Columbia River Estuary | place: USA:Columbia River Estuary... | reverse complement strand
AAACTGATTGACGAGCGCAAAGCCCAAGGCTGGGTTTTCGTTTTCTTAGGAGCGAATCAGGACTCATTTGAGACCGGTGGCGGACTTTCCTTTGAGGAAGGCAACACCATGAACTTCGAGGCCTCAGAAGAGGGCATGGCTTACGCCCTGTCAACAGCCTCCCATTCCCTTCGTCTCCTGAGTGTGCTGCCGCCCACGGAACGCTTGGCGGTTCGGAACTCAATCTTCACCCTGGGAAATAATGACGCCGATAACGACGCCGATGAAGCCTGAGGTAACTGCAGCAATGGGCCACCGAGTGATTTCGCTCGGTGGCCCATCGGCCACGGGCTCCGAGACCGAGATCGCGAAAAGAGATCGCGAAAAGAGATCGCTAGAGGAGGCCGAAAAAGGAGCTCTTACCCCCTCAGTCGAACATCACACAACAAGAAAGGGACCATCTATGCCCAAACCCACCCGAGCCACAGTCAAACCTAAAGAGCAAGGTATAGAACTTCCACAGTGCTGGCAAGACGTCAATGACGCCCTCGCCGCTGGTATTGATCGCTTGATTTTGTTCGGGCCTCCAGGAACTGGCAAGACCTTTGCTGGGCTCAACGTCGGCGATGTCGAGGGTGGTGCATTTCGTCTCATATGCAACGAGGACATGACCGCTGCCGATGTCACTGGCCACTTCATGCCGACAGCTAACGGAACATGGAAATGGCTTGACGGAAGTGTGCTCAAAGCCTGGCAAGGAGATGGCCTTCGTGGTGGTCGGATCGTCGCTGACGAAATCGATCGTGCCTCAGGTGATGTGCTCTCTTTATTGCTGAACATGTTTGACAATCGTGAAAGTGCTTCGTGGCAACACCCCGATTCCGGCAAAGTCTTCAAACCCCTACGCGGCTTCTCGGTGATCATGACGACAAATATTGAAAATATGCGCGACCTCCCAGTCGCTCTACGTGATCGTTTCCCGATCGCCATTCGTATCGACCGACCCCACCCTGGGGCGTTGGCACAACTTTCCCCATATTTGAGAGCCCCAGCAGCGGCAGCTGTTGATGCCAAGCCCACGGAACGCCGCTTTAGCGTTCGCTCATTCATGGCATTTGACCAATTGGTCAAGCAGGGCCTGACTGTCGAGCGAGCGGCCGGCCTGGTCTTCGGCAAATTTGCCACGGACATATTGGATGCATTGCTCATTGACAAGGTCTCGGTCACAGCAGCGAAGGCATCTTGATGGACTTGCGTCATGCCATGCCCGAGTGGCTGACGCGCCTCGACCGCGATGCCGCCCCTTGGGTCGTCGTCGCTGGAAAGGCGCAACGAGGCGAAGCATTCACTGATTTGGTGGCGCATCGTATGCAGGTACCCATGGGAGCCGATGAAACATCGCGTTGCATCCGTGCTCACGAAATGATGCACGCCAAGGTCAGTCCAACAGCGGTGACCGTGCCTAGCGATCTCGGTCATCTATCGCCCAGCACTTTGATTGTGGCCGAAGAGTTTCGAGTCAATATGTTGGTCGGAGCAGCAGGCTTTCCCGTCATGAAATATTTGGCTGATGGAAGCGAGAAACGTACGGGTGAACGACTCGCCGTCAACAAAGATTGGAACGAAACTGTCCATATGTTGGCTGCTACGTCGGGCACGAAAGCATTCTCTGGTCTGCTCGCTGGCGTCAAGTTGGTGCAACCTCTTTGGATTCCAACATTGAGTGAACTCAATCGCCAATTACAAAAATTGTGGAGGAAACATACTCGGGACGGCACCGCTGCAGTTGCTTCGACTGAACCCAGTGATGATGTGACCGAGGGATGGGGCTTCACGATTTTGGTAGCCCAACTCATCCATCGAGCACTGATTACTGAAACATCAGATGACCCAGTCCCGCCCGATCCTTCCCGCTTAGGCGGTGCGGGCGCATCCGAAGTGGGCAAGTTCGCTGTCATGCTTGAACTGCATCTTGACCGACCGAATCGCGTCAACGGCTTTCTTGGTCGGCGCAAGCGAGCTTCAAATATCGGACGTCATCCGCGGCATCTTGAAAGACTCCTGACCGATCCCGAAAGGCGCATCTTTGATCGACGAGCGCGATGCCAAGGCGGCGTTGTCCTGATTGACCAATCCGGCTCAATGCAACTCACCGAGGATGATCTGTGGAGAGTCATCAATGCCGCTCCTGGCTGTGTCATCATCGGCTATAGCCACGCACCCCACACCGTCGAGACCCCAAATATTTGGGTTTTAGCGGACCGTGGGGCTGTCACTGACAAAGTTCCGCCTGGCAACGGGGGCAATGGCGTGGATGGACCGGCGCTTGAGTTCGCCCTCAAGAAGCGCAAGAACCGCGAATCAATGATTTGGATTTGCGATGGCCATGTCACCGATGGATACGACCAATACGAATCGGATTTGACAGAAGAGTGCGGTCGCTTAGTCGCCCTCCATGACATACATCAAGTGGCAGACCTGGAAACAGCGATTCACGCGCTGACCCTCGCTGCACGCGGCAAAAAACTTATGGCCGCAGCTGTTGGTCCGATAGCGGCAACCAAGGCTTGGCGGACGACTCACAGCTGAATTGAGAACTTCCAGATTCACCGCACAAAATGATTCCCACCAATCGTTAGGAGAATATGAGCAAAAAACAAACCCCACAAATGCCCGCTGTTTCATTCAAAATAGCGGCCGCAGAATTTGAGTTACTGGCGGCATTCATGGCCCCACTTCGGTTTGACGAATCCGAAGGCGAGTCGATCTGGGTGACATCGATGGGTGGATCACGACGTGAGTGGATCGTCGCCACTGCGGGCGTCACCGTCGTTGTCAGCAGCCACGAAGCCGAGGTGCAGCGTTGGGGCATGACCCCGGATCAAAGTTGGGCGTTCCCGATCCCCGAGCACGTCTTGGTGACCATGGGTAAATTTATTCAAAATTCGCAAGAGTTAACAATCACCCTCAGCGATCAGCGAGTCACTTTGAGCAGCGATCTGTTCTCGATGAACATCTCTCAGAACCCACTGGCGACTCGCCCGCCTCTCGTACCAACGACAGAGTCACTCTGCACGGCAACTGTTGACGCAACAGGATTATGGACCATGCTCTCGGCCGCCCGCGTCTGGCCAACAGGAGCCAAAGCCGAAGGTATGAATACGCCGCTACGTTGCCATCTCGATTTCGCAACTCATCAACTCGTCTTCAATGCCGATTGGACAATCGTTGAGGCAGGCGTTCATGAGTATCGCATGCCTGCCGAATTCGGTCCAGTCAGCGCAGGGGTGCATCTATCACCGTTCAATATCCCGCATACGGCAATTCTCAGCGTGCTGCGAAATCCTGGAACTCTCGCAGAGATTGGCAATATCGAATTCCATGTTGCCCCCGAAGGTGTCGACCATCTCATGATCTGTGGCGAAAATTGGAGTTTGTATTTCCCAACCATCGCCAACGTTGAACAATGGGGTCATGACCTTGATGAGGTCATCGGGGACATCGCATACGTCTGGAAAGACTGCAGTCTGATCAAAATGTTTTACCCAGATCTTGAACAGGGCGAAATCTCCCTCAGCGCTCTTCCCAATGAATCCCGCTATGGGCTATACAAATATCGCGTCTCGTACCAGGTTCTGGAAGATGTGGTACCCACGCTCGCTCTGTACAGCGAACTCGATGCCATCAATGAAGTATCCGCTGGATGCCGCGTCGTTATTGAAGGTACGCGGGTTCTCGCTGTTGCTGATCTCACACAGGAGAACTATCTCCATCTGAACTCGCACATTGAGGCCTTTGCTAGCAATGTCGCGGGTCTCGGCCCGATTTTGTCGGCCATTTCGCTGTCGTAGCCCTCAATCTGGGGGTTGAACTTGAGAGCCCCACTTCAGATGTTCAACTAATTGTAAGAGAGTAGCAACCGAGGCGTCACCCACCATTCTTGCCGATCTGAAATCTTTGCGTTGTAGTTGCGCAGGGCTTCTACTTGAAAGGTTTGGTGAATGAAATGTCAAAAAAGAATGTTTCTAGTCTTCTTGTCGGCCTTGTCGCACTCGGGGCGACAACCTCAATTTTTACTGTTGGGGAGTCAGTTTCAGCTGAGGCTCCAGACGCTAATACCGTTTTAGAGATTGTTCCACTGGGTACCTATACGGGTGTCGGTGGCCAATATTCCTCGGAAATTGTCACTTTTGATCCCACAACTAAACGCATGTTTATTAATAATGGTGCCCGCAACTCGATCGACATAGTTGATATCGCCACGCCGTCCACTCCAACACTTGTCAAAAGTGTGGATATGACCATTTACGGTCAGGGCGTTCAAAGTGTCACTGTCGGCCGAGGAATCGTTGCCGCCGCAGTTGATGTTGCCCCTGTTGTCAGTGCCAACGGACGCCAGACCGCAAGTAGTGGCCGGATCGTCCTCATGAATACTGATGGACGGGTTCTCAAAACTGTCGCAGTCGGTAACCTTCCCGACCATGTGTCGTTCACACCCGACAAGAAGACGATTCTTGTCGCTAGTGAAGGCTCACCCATTTGTGCACTTGACGATATTTCAACTTCGGCCACTGAGTCGACTGACTCAACCTTGGCTAGCGATGCCAACGGAAGCGTTTCATTGATTGACGTTTCAAGCGGTGCTGCAAACGCAACTGTGACCATTTTGGACTTCTCATCCTTTGACAAGACTGCCCTACTCGCTGAAGATGTACGCGTTTTCTTCCCAGGGTCTTCAGCAGCTCAAGATCTTGAACCCGAGTACATCACAACTAATGCTGCTGGTACCCGCGCCTACGTCACTTTGCAAGAAGCTAACGCCATCGCAATCGTTGACTTAGTCAACAAAACCATTTTGGATGTCGCATCACTCGGGTACAAAGATTGGAGTGCAACAGGACTCGTATATGACGGCAGCAAGAAGGATAGTACCAGTAACGGAGTTTTTGCTAACCCGATTGCGTATACCGGTGTTCCACTGAAAGGCATGTACATGCCCGACACCATCGCCTCCTACACTGCAGCAGGGCAAACCTATCTCGTGATGGCAAACGAAGGAGACACACGCGAATACAGCTGCTACGAGGAGGAGTCAACCTTTGGTGACACATCCGGTTCCAATTCTTTTGCCAGTTATTGGGACACGACAAATGATGCCGTAAAACCAAACTCAAAATTAGGCGAACAAAAAACAACCTTGGCCTTTCCAACGAAGGTTCCTGTTTCAGGCACCACAACAAACTTGTACACCTTGGGTGGTCGGTCATTCTCGATCAGAGATTCAAGCGGCACTTTGGTGTGGGATAGTGGATCGGAATTTGAAGAGATTGCGCTCAGTAGTTACCCAACCGCATTTAACAGCGACGCAAGTGGTACTACAAGCCTGGCCATGGTACAAAGCCAAATAACAACATCACGAATGGACGGGCGTTCTACATCCAAAGGTGTTGAACCAGAGGCCTTGGCCGTCGGAACGATCGGCACTCAGACTTTTGCCTTTATTGGCCTTGAGCGTATGGGCGGCATCATGATCTATGACATCACCACGCCAACCGCTCCATCTTTCATCCGCTACACGCACGCCGCGCTTGCCGGTCTGGCCGCCAGCAACAACACGACTCCTGGTTCGTTGGATGTCTCGCCAGAGGGAATGATTTTTGTACCCGCTGCCGATAGCCCAACTACGAAGCCTTTGCTGATCGTCGCTAATGAACTTTCAGGCACAACCACTATCTATGAAGTGCGTGTTGCCTCTGCAACGACGGTTCCTACTTCGGCCCCAACGGCCGTCGCGGTTGCTGCCTTAGCGGAAAAAACACTACTGACAAGCACGAGCACCCCGACAGCAGGCAGTTCCATCGTCGTCACGTCAAATGGTTTCATCCCATTTGAGACGGTGCAACTGGTCGTCTCAACACCTCCTACGGTTGTCGCAACAGCGACCGCCGATGCATACGGATCGGTCACAATAACGAGCCAGTTGTCATCAACAATTGCGACTGGAAATCAAACCGTTGCGTTATTCGCTCCAGTCAGTGGAATTGGCTATCGGTCGGCTTTCACAGTTGTGACCGTTGCTCGTGCGCCGAAAATTGTCACTGTGACTGCGAGTGCAGGCAAGTTGACTGTGGCTTTTACGGCACCGTCATCTAATGGTGGTGCGGCGATTACTAACTATGAGTACTCAACGAACAACGGCACGACGTGGAAAGCGTTCAGCCCTGCTGACAAGAAAACACCTTTGGTGATCACCAAGCTTTCAAATAGCAACAAGAAATTGGTCAAGGGCGCCACATACAAAGTCAAGATTCGTGCCGTGAACTCTGCTGGTAGCGGAGCAGCGAGCACAGCGAAGAGTATTAAAGCTAAGTGAGTTAACCAACTCTCATAGTTGAGCCATGTAACGATGGGCTGGGTGTCGAGTGAAAGCTTGATGCCCAGCCCATTTTGGTTCTGATGATCAACGCGGATAACGAGTAGCGTTCACTGGCGTGAGAGAACTACGTATCGGTGTCATTGGTACGGGGTTGATGGGTTGCGAGCATATTCGCAATGTTCTGGCTTTAGATGGCGCTCGGATCACCGCTGTCAGTGATCCTCATGAGACATCATTGGTGTGGGCTCAAAAGAATCTCGGTGAGAGTGCTCGCGATGTGGGTATGTTTGGCGATCATCGCGATCTGCTCGCCTCAGGTCTGATTGATGCGGTGATTGTGGCCTCACCTAATTTCACCCACGTTGATGTCCTGCGTGATGTCCTAGCGACTGAGATTCCCGTCTTAGTCGAGAAACCAATGTGCACGTCCATTAGGGACTGTCAGGACATCGTTGTGGCGGCAGAGAATCGCTCTGCGATCACATGGGTTGGTCTTGAATATCGTTACATGGCTCCCATAGCGAAACTTTTAGAGGTGATTCGTTCGGGAGAACTTGGTGAGTTGAAAATGCTTGCAATTCGCGAGCACCGATTCCCGTTTTTAGTCAAGGTTGATAACTGGAATCGTTTCTCTCGCAATACGGGTGGGACTCTCGTCGAGAAGTGCTGCCATTTTTTTGATCTGATGAATCTGGCAATTGGAGCACGACCCTTGCGGGTGTATGCCAGTGGGGGACAAGATGTCAATCATCTCGATGAGATCTACGAAAATGAACGTGCGGATATTCTCGACAATGCTTTTGTGATTGTTGATTACGCCAATGGGGTGCGTGCCAGTTTGGATTTATGTATGTTCGCTGAGGCTGGGCGCAATGAACAAGAGATCGTCGCTGTGGGCTCGCTGGGTAAGGCTGAGACATCTCTACCGGGAGATGGACAGGTATATGTGGGTCATCGCTCAGATCGAGTCGTGACACCGCATCTGGCCCCCATGGATGCAAGTGTCGCTCATGCTGGGTTTCACTTTGGAGCCAGTTTCATTGAAGTAGCGAAGTTTTGCGAAGCCGTACGTGATGGGCGGCCATCTGAGGTAGGCGTGCGTGACGGATTATGGTCGGTAGTCATTGGGGCGGCGGCCCATCGCTCAATCGACGAACAGCGATCAGTCTTGATCAGCGAATACAACCTTGATCGGAATGACTAGCTCTCGCTGATCGTGATTGATTCAATCTTGATTTCTTGAAGCGGCGGAACACCATTCGATGAAGGATCATCATTGCCGGCAGCATCAAGAGCGACGACCGTCGTGTCTAGACCGTCGGTGACTTGGCCAAATAAGGTGTAATTGGGAGCCAACCCAACACCTTGAGGGCCTGTGATCACGAAGAATTGGCTGCCGTTGGAGTTGGGTCCCGAGTTAGCCATTGCCAAGGAGCCAATTTTGTACTCACCGGCAGATGGCGATTCGTCAGCGAACTTGTATCCAGGTCCACCTGAACCAGTTGCCGTCGGGTCTCCGCACTGAACCATGAAACCGGGAATCGCACGATGACAAGTGGTGCCATCAAAGTACTGATGGCGTGCCAAGTTGACAAAGTTATTGACGGTGCCGGGGGCTTTCACGGGGTCAAGAATCGCGGTGTACTCACCCATATTGGTGACCACCGTTGCTGTGTAGGTTTTGCTTGGATCAATGCACAGTGCGAATGCGTCGGCGAACTCTTGAGTCTGCGTCGTGGCACCCTCAAGCGGGGCGCACTCGGTTGTCCCATAGGCAAATGCACTCGGGGCCGTTGAGTCGCCAGGTGTTGAGGTGTCGCTGGGGGCCGTTGTGTCAACTGGTGTTGTGGTGTCCACTGGCTCAGTCGTTCCTGGAGTCGAGTCATCGTCTTTGGTGGACAAAGCAATGGCAAAGAAACCTGCTACAAGCACGGCCACAACGAGCACGATGCGCACCGTTTTTTTGGTCATTTTCTTGCGTTTGACAGCCCGCATTTCGGCTTCGCGGCCCATATGACGATTCATCTTTTTACGCTCACGTTTTGCTGTTCCCACGACTATGAAGGTTAGCGGGATCTATCTCAATCGCCTAGCCCACTGTCACGCGGTAAAACAACACTGCCTGAGGGCGACGGACGGGTAACCTCAATGAGTTGTGGCGCTTATTGTTCAAAAATACGGAGGTACATCGGTCGCTGACCCGGATCGTATTCGGGCTGTAGCCGAACATGTGGCGTTCACCAAGCGTCATGGAAACGATGTCGTCGTAGTTGTCTCGGCGATGGGCAAGTCCACAGACAATCTCATCAAACTGGCTAATGATGTCTCGGGAGTTCAGCCCTCACGTGAACTCGACATGCTGTTGAGCACTGGTGAGCGGATCTCGATGACCTTGGTGTGTATGGCACTTGCCGGAGTTGGTATTGATGCAATCAGTTTCACGGGCAGTCAAGTGGGAATCATCACGGACACTGTGCACACCAAGGCAAAAATTTTGGAAATTAAAGGCGATCGCGTGCGCGAGGCTTTGGCACAAGGCAAGGTCTGTGTCGTGGCTGGTTTTCAAGGCGTGAGCACTGATAAAGAAATCACCACGCTCGGTCGTGGTGGTTCAGACACCACGGCAGTGGCCTTGGCTGCCGCCTTAGGCGCCGACAGTTGCGAGATCTATACCGATGTCACGGGTGTTTTTAGCGCTGACCCGCGCATCGTTCCGCAAGCGCGCAAATTGCAGTCAATCAACTTTGAAGAAATGCTGGAAATGGCTGGAGCAGGGAGCAAAGTTTTAGCTCTGCGATCAGTTGAGTTTGCCCGTAACCACAATGTCCCGATCCAAGTTCGTTCCAGTTTCACATGGGAGCCTGGAACATGGATCACGAGTCAGGAGCCCTCGATGGAAGATCCCATCATCTCGAGTGTCGTCACAGATGTCAGTGAAGCCAAGGTCACGGTTCGCAAGGTTCCCGACCGACCCGGTATTTCGGCATCGTTATTCGAACCGTTAGCGCAAGCCAATGTGAACGTGGACATGATTGTGCAAAACACATCCACCGATGGGACGACTGATATCAGTTTCACTGTGCCCAAGGCAGATATGAAGGTAGCAATTGGGATTGTCGAGTCAGTGGCTAAACAGATCGGTGCCGCCGGCATTGCTCAAGATGATGCCATCGCCAAAATTTCACTCGTTGGTGCTGGGATGAAGACGAGTCCGGGTATCGCTGCCAAGATGTTCCGCGTTCTCGCCGATAGTGATGTGAACATTGAGATGATTTCCACTTCCACGATTCGTATTTCTGTTGTTGTGGCTGCCGCCGATCTCGAAAAGGCCGCTCGCTCATTGCATACGGCTTTCGGGCTTGATAGTGGGCAGTCCTACAGCGCGCCGCTACCTGAGCGCAAATAAATTTTCGGCTTTCAGTCGCGACAAGACGTCTAATTAATCGTCGGGCTGTGGCTCTGCGCCGTTATCCTTGAGGATTATGCGTATTGGAGTCGTAGGAGCAACCGGTCAGGTCGGAAGTGTGATGCGTTCGCTTTTGGCGGAGCGGAAGTTCCCGATTGATCAAATTCGTTTTTTCGCATCGGCACGTTCGGCAGGAAGTACCTTGCCATGGGCCGGTGGAGAGATCACGGTTGAGGATGCAGCCACTGCTGATCCAACTGGATTAGACATCGCTCTTTTTTCATCGGGTGCCACATCTTCACGTGAACTTGCACCGCGTTTCGCTGCTGCTGGGGTGACTGTTATTGATAACTCATCGGCATGGCGGATGGATCCACAGGTGCCTTTAGTAGTCAGCGAAGTCAATCCTCAGGAAATTCGTAACGCGCCTAAGGGTATTATTGCCAATCCCAATTGCACAACAATGGCGGCTATGCCGGTGCTGAAAGTTCTGCATGATGAAGCGGGTCTCAATCGACTCATCGTGAGCACCTATCAAGCAGTGTCGGGCGGCGGACTCGCTGGAGTGGATGAACTTGATAAGCAAGCGCGCGAAGTTGTGGCGATGGCACGCGACCTGACCTATGACGGTGAAGCCGTGAGATATCCAGTGCCAACAAAGTTTTCTGCTCCGATTGCTTTCAATGTGTTGCCCTTTGCAGGCAAGTACACCGACGATGATTCTTTTGAGACTGATGAAGAACAAAAGTTGCGCAATGAAAGTCGCAAGATTTTGGCGATACCAAACTTGCGAGTTTCGGGGACGTGCGTGCGCGTGCCGGTGTACACAGGTCATTCATTAAGTATCAACGCCGAGTTTGATCGGCCCATTTCTGTGCAGCGGGCAACTGAGTTGTTGTCTTCGGCTCCTGGAGTTGTGTTTATGGATGTGCCGACTCCGCTTGTTGCTGCTGGGAAGGATCCAAGTTTCGTGGGACGGATTCGTCAGGATCTATCTCTTGAGGATGGTCGCGGTTTGGTGTTCTTCGTTAGCAATGACAACTTGCGTAAGGGTGCAGCGCTCAACGCTGTACAGATCGCCGAACTGTTCGTTTAACAGATTTTGGTTATTGTCAAGAAACCCGAGAAAGTCGGAAATTCTCCTGATCTAATCCAGGGGTAAGGAATGCGGATTTACTCGGGTTGACTCAAGTAATG
>ENA-UOYL01000805-UOYL01000805.1-marine-metagenome-genome-assembly--contig:-NODE-805-length-10966-cov-2.261089_pt1 | contig 10966 bp, 10 predicted proteins | sample MGYA00238173_ERZ767189 | MGnify/ENA primary metagenome ERZ767189 (study PRJEB28943, sample SAMN06267163) | marine metagenome | isolation source: Columbia River Estuary | place: USA:Columbia River Estuary... | reverse complement strand
TCTACTTTGATTGACAGTTCGCCTTTGCGGGTGGTCATCACCAAACCTGTTACACCAACCCAGTCGCCCAGGTCGAGTTCGTTTATTTCATCAAACTCGGTGTCGCCAACAACTGACTTCGAAATAAACAACTGAATGTCTGCTGCGCGGTCGCGAATGGTGCAGAAAATAAGTTTGCCCTGGTCGCGCTTCAACAAAATTCGGCCGGCAACGGTGACGCGCGTTTCGGTTTCGTTACCCGCTTCAAGATGACCGTGCTGTTCGCGAATTTCACCAAGGGTGTGTGTGCGATCGAAGCGGTATGGGTACGGGTTTACGCCCGCTGCGCGCATGGCGTCAATGCGGTTAATACGACGAGTGCGCTCGGCTGCCAGTCCACTGGCCGCAGCCTCTGGCGTTGGGGCAACTTCCTCGTTCTCAGGCACGCTTGTCACGCACACAAACTAGTCGCGCGTAGCGTTTAGCGCTTATTCAATAACGACGAGGATGTCGCCAGAACCCACCTTGTCGCCAACTTTCACGTTGACTTTGGTGACTTTTCCTGCCTTTTCAGCAGTGATCTGGTTTTCCATCTTCATTGCTTCAAGCACTACTACCGAATCGCCGACCGCAACTTCCTGGCCAACCTCAACAGAAACTTTCACGATGGTGCCCTGCATTGGTGCAGCAACATCGCCACTGTTTGCAGACCCGCCTGAGCCACCCGAGCCACGTGTTGGCTTGTTGGACTTCTTCACTGGGCCACTTGCAAACTCTGGCACCCACATCTTCACGTCGAAGCGCTTGCCATTTACTTCAATGGTGGTGGCGCGTTCTACAAGACCTTCATCGTTTGTTGCAGTACCGCCTGTGGTGCTCACCATGCCCGACAGGTCGAGTGTTTCTTCCACCCACTTGGTGCTGTGCGTTACAGCAGAGAAGTCTGGGTGACGAAGAATTGCGAGGTCTGCAGGAATGGTGGTGTGTACGCCTTCAATCACCATTTCATCGAGTGCGCGAATGGTGCGAGCAATTGCGGTGTCGCGGTCTTTGCCCCACACAATCAACTTGCCAACCAAGTTGTCGTAGTACTGGCTTACGGTGTCGCCGGCTTCATATCCGCCGTCGAAACGCGTTCCGAAACCGTCTGGTGTTGTCAGCTTGGTAATCGTTCCAGGTGATGGAAGGAATTTTCCGGCAGTTGGATTCTCTGCGTTAATGCGAACTTCAATGCCGTGACCATTGCGACGTGCTGCAACTTGCTTCTGTGTCATTGGCAACTTCTCGCCACTGGCAACACGAATTTGCCATTCCACCAAGTCGATTCCCGTAATCACTTCGGTAACAGGGTGTTCAACTTGCAAACGCGTGTTCATTTCAAGGAAAAAGAAGTCGTCGTCTTGGAAAATGAATTCAACAGTTCCTGCGTTGTAGTAGCCAACTGCTTTGGCGGCCTTCACGGCTGCTTCGCCCATTGCTTCTTCAACACCGTCAGGTAGTCCTGGTGCTGGGGCTTCTTCAATCAGTTTTTGGTGACGACGTTGTGCCGAGCAGTCGCGGGTAGACACCCACACCACGTTGCCGTGTTTGTCGCCAACAAGTTGTACTTCAATGTGGCGCGGCCAGGTGAGGTAGCGCTCAACATAAATTTCGTCGCGACCAAAGAATGCTTTCGACTCGCGTTGTGCAGAGTCCATTGCTTCTTGCACTTGGTCTGCAGACTGCACCACTTTCATGCCGCGTCCGCCGCCACCGAATGCAGCCTTAATTGCTATTGGCCAACCAAAATCATTTCCGAAGTCTTGAATTTCTTTTGCCGTGGTTACGAACTCGGTGGTGCCAGGAACAATTGGTGCACCGCCGCGCAACGCAGCTTTGCGCGAAGAAACTTTGTCGCCCATTTCAACGATGGCTTCTGGTGGAGGACCGATGAAGGCAACTCCCATTTCGGTAATGGCGCGAGCGAAGTCTGCGTTTTCCGAAAAGAATCCGTATCCAGGGTGAACGCCGTCTGCGCCGCTCGTGCGAATGGCATCAAGAATGGCTTCGGTGTTCAGGTAGCTCTCTGCCGCAGTTTGTCCGCCAAGTGCATATGCCTCGTCGGCAAGTCGCACATGCAATGCGTTGCGATCCAGTTCGGAGTACACGGCAACGGTGGCGATGCCCATTTCGCGAGCGGTTCGAATAACTCGAACGGCGATCTCGCCACGGTTAGCAATGAGGATTTTCTTCAGCACGAGGGTCTATCTTTGCCTAATGGGCATCACCAAAGCCAACCAACCCCACTCCAGTGAGCAATGGCCCAATGGTTGGTGGGTTACACGGGTTGCCGAAACGGGCAGCACGAACACCGATTTGGTGAAATTGGGGACAGGCGGGGCCGAACACCACAGCGTGCTGATGGCCGATTTTCAGTCGGCAGGCAAGGGTCGCCTAGACCGCACGTGGGTGGCCGAGCCCGGCGCCAACCTGTTGGTGTCGTTGTTGTTTCGCACAAACGAAACACTCGATCGTCCGTTGCATCAGTTCACGCAAATGGTGGGCATGAGTGCTGCACGCGCGTGCATGCAACTCACTGGTGTGTTGCCCGACATGAAGTGGCCAAACGATTTACTGATCGACAATAAAAAGGTGTCAGGAATTTTGGCTCAAGGTGCACCGGGCTTTGTTGTCGTTGGCATTGGCGTAAATGTGAATTGGGCTCCACCAGATGCCATGTCGTTGGCACAAGCTGCGCCACATCACGCAACGTCGCCCGTGCAGTTGTTGAACAACATGTTGAGCGCAATTGATGAACTTGAATCGCTGTCAGCAGAGCAATTGCATGAGCAGTATTCGGCTTCGCTTGCAACGCTTGGTCAAGCAGTACGAGTGGAATTGGCAAGTGGTGAATTCGTTGAAGGACGAGCAATTGAAGTGCAGCGAGATGGTCGGTTGGTGGTGCTCGATGACTGCGCAATTTCTCACCACATCGACACGGGTGACGTGGTCCACTTGCGTGCGCAATAACGACTACCGTTTCGTGCAGTGAGTGAAATAATTTTCCAACCGCGCGCAAAGAAAACGTGGCTGCATTCGCTTACAACTTCGGCACTCGTTGCACTTGCGGTGTCGCTGTTTGGCGCAGTCGGTGTGGTTCGTGCGGTGAACGCAGACCTCGACACGGTGAAGCGTGAGGAAATTGCAACTACCGCGCTATCGCCAGCAGATGCAGAGTTTGAAAACTATTTGTTCGTTGGTTCAGACTCGCGTGTAGGCGCAGACCCTGGCGATGCCGATTACGGAAGTGTTGGTGACGCGGGCGACATTGGTGGCCAGCGCAGCGACACGCTTATGGTGCTGCATTATGTGAAACGCACGGGAACGGTCTCGCTCATGTCCATTCCACGCGACCTCTGGGTGGCCATCGGCAATGGCGAAAATGAGCAGCGCATCAACACCGCGTATCAAGAAGGCACCGACGTGTTGGTGCGCACGGTGCAACGTGCACTCAATATCCCTATTCATCATTATGTGGAAATTGACTTTCAAGGGTTCAAGCGAATTGTTGAAGCAGTTGGTGGAGTAAATGTCTGCGTTGAATACCCATCGCGCGACAAGCACACGGGTTTGTTTATGAAGGCTGGCTGTTCAACACTCGATGGCGTTGAAGGGCTTGCGTATGCGCGTAGTCGTTTCTTCGAACAAAAAGTTGATGGCGAATGGCAACTAGATGGTTCGTCTGACATTGGTCGCTCTACGCGTCAGCGCGGTTTTGTTCAGGCACTTGCTAAAAGTGCAGTGATTGGGGTTTCTGGCAACCCGTTTAAGGCTGGCGATGTGTTGAATGGTGGGTTGTCGGCAGTCGTCGTGGACAACAATTTGGACCTCATTGAGTTCGCGAAGAAATTGCGTCCTGCTGCTGGCGGAAACATTGCATCATTTCCACTCGACGTATACGGCGACATGGTGGGAAGTAATTCGGTATTGAAGTTAGGTAAAGGCGCAGATGAATTAATTGCGTTCTTCAACGGAACTGGTCCGCGACCGCAACTGAACCCCTAGGGCCTCAGCTTCAACTGCTTCGGCAACCTTGTTGCCCTGCATGAAATCGCAACCCAACAACTTCAGGCGCTGCTTTTGATCTTCGGTCGAAACCCATTCGGCAATAACGCTCATGTTCAGTGAGTGCGCAAGCTGGATGATGGAGCGAACAATTGGGTCGTCTCCACCATGTTGACCAATGTCGCGAACCAATGTGCCGTCGAGCTTCAAGTAATCGGCAGGGAAGTCGCGCAAGTAGGAAAGTGATGCATAACCCGTTCCAAAGTCATCGAGTGCAAGTTTCACGCCAAGACGCTTCAGCGCATTCAATGTGCGCATAACGGCAGGGTTGTCGTTCAACATGGTCTTCTCGGTAATTTCAAGCGTCAGGTGCGCGGCATCAACATTGGTTTCGCGCAACGTTCCCATCACGCGTTCCACAAATGCTGCTTCGCTCAGTTGGCGTGTTGAAACGTTGACATGCACCATGAATGAACGTTCAACAATTCCTTCGTCCATCCACTTGCGCGCATCGGTGCACGCCTGGCGAATAACCCAGTCACCAATTGGCCCAATAGATCCTGATTCTTCAGCAAGTTCGAGGAACACCGGCGGAGTAAGCACGCCACGTTCTGGGTGGTTCCAACGCAACAACGCTTCAACGCCTGCCATGCGGCCGGTGTGTGTAGAAACAACTGGCTGATACACCACAAATAATTCACGCTTGGCCAATGCGCGCTCAAGTTCGGCGGAAAGCATGACGCGATCTTTTGCGCTCTTGCGCATTTCATCGGAATACATTTCGCAGCGACCACGACCGCGTTGTTTCGCACGGTACATAGCGGTGTCGGCGTTGCGTAGCAGTGTTACTGCTGCATCTGCTGGTGCTTCTTCGGCAAGCAGTGCTGGCGTACTCATGGCAATGCCAATGCTTCCGCTCGTAAATATTTCAACGCCTTGCAAAATGACTTGGCCAGTAATGCCTTGGCGTACGCGTTCAGCAACGTCCATTGCAATGTGCTCGTCGCCTAGGCCGTCGCACAACACCACAAATTCGTCTCCACCAATGCGTGCAACTAAGTCGCTTGGGCGAGTGGCGCTGACCAATCGCTTGGCAATGGAGTTCAACAACTGGTCGCCAACGTTGTGGCCAATGTTGTCGTTTACGTCTTTCAACTTGTCCAAGTCCACAAACATCACCGACACACCGCGTTTGGTTGTCACGCTGCGTTCAAGTGCTTCTGACAATTTGCGCAAGAACAACACACGGTTTGGCAACCCGGTTAGTGCGTCGTGCGTTGCCTGGAAGTTCAGCTCGTCTTGCAACTGCTTGGCTTCGGTAATGTCGCGTGCAATCACCGAGTAGTGCTGAACGGTTCCGTCTGCTTCACGAACAATCTGCAGTACCAAAGTCATGGTGCGCATAATGCCGTCTGGGCTACGGAAGCCAAGTTCGCCTTCCCATTTGTTATTTGCTGGCGAGTTAATCACTTCGCGTGGCACTTGATCTCGAATGGCCTGAATGAACATTTGTGTTGCGGCATCGCTTGCTGGCGATTGTTCGCTCACACCGATCAGGTTTCGTGCACCATCGTTGCTAAACAACAAATTGCCATGCGGGTCAAACACAATCACTGCATCTGCGCTGCTATCGAGCAATCCAATCAACTGGTTGCTCAACACTCGGCGATTCACTGCTTCGGTTACATCGTGTGCTGTGCCAACAAAGCCGGTGATCTCCTTTTTCGCACCAAGAATTGGTTGCGTAGAAATATTGAGCCAAAACACTTCACCGTCTGGTCTCCACAATTTGAATTCAATGCCAAATGCGGCACCGGTTTCGCGCGAACGTTGCCATGCTTCTTCAGCGAATGCGCGATCGGTTGGTTGCGCGTTCACCCACGGCGCAACGCCTGGAGTGAAACTTGCACCACCGAGTGCGAGTGCACGAAACGTCTCATTGGCCGTCGTCAACCGACCATCAATGTCGGTCTTAAATACCCCTATTGGGAGGGAGGCGGCTGATTGGTCAATGACACCATCTTGACAGGTTGCCCTTTACGAATATGACTAATTGGGGGTTTATCGGGTGACAGTGAAGGTGATTGACGTGATGCCGAGCGACCCTGCTTCAAGTGAGGTCAGCATGGTCTCAGCATCCATTCCGTCGCTCACTTCCAGTTGTTGCGAAACGGCATACACGGTGAGCACGTAAGTGTGCGGTTCGCCCGCTTTCGGGCACGGCGCGGCATAGCCAACCTTTTGCAGGCGATTCAACGACTGCACCGCACCAGCAGGTACCGCTCCCGCATCCACGTGGTTGATTGTTGGGTCAACATTGGCGAGCGCCCAATGAACTGCATCTAGCGCCATTTGGTCAACGATGGAAAGCCCCCAGGTAACGGTGCCTTCGGGCAAGCCGGCAATGTCAAAGCTTGGCGAAAGTTTCGAACCATCACAGGTGAATTGCACATCAATTTGTTCGCCATCTTCCCACGGTGCGGCAATGGTCAGTTCCTGAACAGATGTAATTGACTCGGCAATGGTGGTGGCAATTGCAATGGTTTCGGTTTGGTCGGCGGTTGGTGGCTTCATTTCGCGACCATCACGCGAGCACGATGCGAGCAGCAAGGCACTCAGGCCAACGATTGCAACCTTGCCAATTATTTTTCCCGAAAAACGTGTCACAAATGAAGGTTACGACATGCAGTACTAACCTGCATGTCGTGTTGCAACGAAACGAACAACTCTGCGTGCTTACGGTGCATGCACACCCCGACGACGAAGCGTCAAAGGGTGCACCAACATTGGCTATGTACGGCGCACAAGGAGTACGCACCGTGTTGGTGTGTTGCACGGGCGGCGAAGAAGGCGATGTTGCAAACCCTGCAATGAAAGAGCCTGGTCAACCGTTTCATGGGTTGGAAGGTGAAGCCGAAAAACAATTGCTCGCACAGCTTCGCCCAGCAGAATTAGAAAAGGCCGCGCAAGTCATTGGTTTTCATCATGTGGAGATGCTTGGCTATCGCGATTCGGGAATGTTGGACAGCCCAGCAAACAATCACCCCGATTGTTTTCACATGGCCGACCTCGATGAAGCAGTGGGCAGGTTGGTGCGCATCATTCGTCGCGAGCGCCCGCATGTGTTGGTTACCTACAACGACGATCAACGCGGGTATCCGCACCCCGATCACGTGAAGGTGCATGACATCAGCATCGTTGCTTTCGATCGGGCAGCAGATGACGAGTGGTATCCAGAAGCAGGCGAGCCGTGGCAGCCGTTGAAGATGTATTACTCGGCGTGGTCGCGCATGCGACTTACCGCAATTCACGAAGCGTTGCTGCGCTTGCGCGGTTCGTCTCCGTTTGACGATTCGTGGTTCGAACGACCAGACCTCGATAGCCGAATTACGACGCGGCTGTTGATTGGCGATTACTTGTATGCGCGTTCAGGTGCATTGCGCGCGCATCGCACACAAATAGATGAAAACGAACCGTTTTGGTTTGGGCTCAGCGATGCCGAACTTGCCGAAACGTATCCGTACGAAGACTGGGTGTTGGCAAAGTCGTTAGTGCCAACGCCGCCGCTTGCAGCGGGCGAGTACGAAGACGATATGTTCCGCGGAGTGCGTTAACTATTGCGCACGCATGGCGTCGCGTAGTGCGCGAAAGCCAATCATGGTTGCACCGCTGTCAGCAATTGCTTGTTTCAGCGAAGCGTCATTTACTACGAAGTTGTAATCGTCGATCCAACTGGCGGCTGCTTCGCCAAGTGCACGAATTTCTGGAGTGTCAATGCACGGCTGCACATGAATTTCGGTAACGCCTGGTTGCAGGTTGCGCAACGAATTCAACACACGCTCGCGGCTGCCTTCGCGCCAGTCGTGATCGAAGTGATCGGGGAAGAGCACGCCTTCTTCGGCTGCAAGTTTGCGGAATGGAAAGCCGGCCTGTGCTTCGGTAAGCGTTGAAGGCAGGCGCACCGGTAGTTGAAACTCAACAGCAAGTTCGATGTACACGTCAAAAAACTGTGGTCGCAACGTAATTGCAGTGAGGTGTGGTGCAAGGTGCGTTACGTCAATGCCCCATTCAAGAGCGCGAGCAATTTGTGCACGGCATTCGCGCAACACTTCTGCAGGGTCTGCGTGTTCCCACAGGTCGTCAATGGTGCGCGGGAAACCGCCTTCGCCAGACTGCAGCGATGGTGCATAGGTGAGTGGTCCCCAGCGGTACATCTCGTGTTCGCTGTTTACGGTGAGGTGCACGCCAATGTCTTCACCGTTGTAGTTCATAACTGCATGTCGTGCCCACGGTGCAGGAACCATGAGCGATGCACATGTTGCCGAGCCTTTGCGTAATGCGTCGTACACACCAACGTTGGCTGCATGAAATGCGCCAAGGTCGTCGCAACTCAAAATCACTAACTTCGCGTCGGCGCTATGTCCAAGTCGTTCGGCAAGTGAAGGTGTGCTCACCGCATAAACGCTACTAGCGACAGGCTTGCCATAAACCCACATTGCGCAACTCTGCTTGCGTGGCGGCTTGTGCAAAGTCGGCTTTGTGTGCGGTGTTGGGCTCAAACACCATGGGTCGCGCGTAGCCCTGTAATACCAAGTCCAGGTTTACAAATACGTTGCTGTTGTCGATGTACACGTACAGCAGTAGTCGGCCGTATTTGTCGCGTGCTTCAATGTCGCGTTCTACGCGAAGTTTTGTGCCTTTGGGCAGCAATTGCTCGGTATACGCGCTGGCCTCTGGCCCAAAGCACTCCATGGCTTTCGTGGGGTGCTTGGTTTCAGGAGTATTGATGCCAATTAAGCGAACTCGTTCGGTGTTTCCACCTATTGCAATGTCAATGGTGTCGCCATCCACCACGCGTTCCATTGTTGCCGAGTTTGGTGAAGTAACTGTTAAGTCATTGCTGCAACCTGATAGCAGCAATGCACAGGTGAAGAGAAACAACGCGAGAAGTTGGCTGGGGCGGTGCATACGCATAGATGTGTGAATTACAGTACTGACATGACCACACCGTTAGACCTTGGGAAAATTGGCATCTGGACATGGACATTGGATGCCCACCCAATGGCTCAGTCGCGTGAAGCCGTACAAGAACTTGAAGAGTTGGGTTTTACAACCGTGTGGATTCCTGAAGCAGTTGGTCGCGAACCATTTGCGCATGCAGGAATTTTGTTGTCGGCAACAAAGAATCTCATTGTGGGAACCGGCATTGCATCCATGTACGCGCGCACTGCATCAACCATGCAGGCTGGTCAGAAAACGCTCACGTCGGCATTTCCCGATCGCTTTTTGTTGGGCATTGGCGCAAGCCACGGCAACATGGTGAAGTCGCTACACAAAACCGCATATGTGAAGCCGTATTCAGCAATGGTGGAATATCTAGACGTAATGGATGGCGGAATGTTTATGGCCGCTGCACCAACCACTCCGTTGCATCGCGTGCTGGCTGCGCTTGGTCCAAAAATGTTGAAGTTGGCGGGCGAGCGTTCTGATGGTGCGCACCCATATTTCACTACTCCGAAACACACTGCAGTTGCTCGCGAAATTTTGGGCAACGGTCCAACCCTTGCGCCAGAGCAGGCAGTTATTTTGGAAACCGACCCAACGAAGGCGCGCGCAATTGCTCGCAGTTATATGGGCACGTACACGCGCTTGCCGAACTACGCCAACAACTTGTTGCGCGAAGGTTTCACCGAAGACGACATTAAAAACCAAAGCGACAAGTTGGTGGATGCAATTTGTGTGTGGGGCACACTCGACACGGTTCGCGGTCGCATTAAGGAACACTTCGATGCGGGTGCAACACACGTTTCGGTGCAGGTGCTTACCGAAGGCTTGGTAGAAATGCCAAGGGCTCAGTGGCGCGAACTCGCCACGTTGTTGCCCGAGTTTCGCTAAACGCCAAGCACGCGCTTTTGTAGCTTGCGCATTCCGGCAAGCCAACGATCGCGCTCGGTTGCTTTCAACGCCATGTATTGCGCAACTTCTGGGTGAGGCAACACTAAAAACGTTTCTGCGCGAATGGTGTCTACGCAAGCCTGCGCAACTTCTTCAGGCTCCAACACGCCGCCAGCAACACGTACTACGTTGCCCGAAGGGCCGTCGTTGCTGTTGTCTGCGCCTTTCAACATGTTGGTGTTTACGCCTTGTGGGCACAGGCAACTGACCAATATTCCGCGGCCGCCGTAGGTAATGGACATCCATTCGGCAAACGCAACTGCCGCATGTTTGGTCACGGTGTACGGGGCAGAACCAATTTGTGAAAGCAGTCCAGCAGCAGAAGCGGTGCTGCAGAAATATCCTTCGCCGCGTGCAAGCCAATCGGGCAACAAATATTTTGCGGCCCAACGATGTGCGTTGAAGTTAATGTCGAACGCGGTGTCCCAATCTTGTTCGCTTGTCGACAAGTCGCTACCTAGTCCAACTCCGGCGTTGGCGAAAAACAAATCAATTTGTCCAAACTTTTCAATTGACGCACGAACTAATTCGGCATTTGCTTGTTCGGTACCCAGGTTTGCGGCAACTGCAAATGCGCTATTTGGGCGACCGGCGTTCAGTTTTGCAACAGTGGCTTCGAGTGGCGCAGATTCGCGATCTGCGGCATGCACTCTTTGGCGCAGTGGATCAGCTAACAATAGAGCACGAGCTACAGGACAGAATGAATGCTGTTCATCACGCCCGACATGAGCGAGCAATCAGCTTTTTCCAAAAGAATGCGCAGCGATTTCAGGAAAATCAGGATTTACAGGAATTTCACCTTCCCAGATGATTTCATCAAATACCCCATAACCCATAGGATATTCAATATCTGCTCCATTAGGTCCCTCAAGAATAGCTTTGAGATAAACCGTTGACAATCCACCATTCAACAATGGGTTCTGGGCTATGGGAAAATATAATAACAGATTAATTGCAGCAGGTTATGATTTCGACGGACAAAAATCAT
>ENA-UOYL01000802-UOYL01000802.1-marine-metagenome-genome-assembly--contig:-NODE-802-length-10976-cov-2.648316_pt1 | contig 10976 bp, 13 predicted proteins | sample MGYA00238173_ERZ767189 | MGnify/ENA primary metagenome ERZ767189 (study PRJEB28943, sample SAMN06267163) | marine metagenome | isolation source: Columbia River Estuary | place: USA:Columbia River Estuary... | reverse complement strand
ACAAATTCGCTGAGCCGTGCGAAGTATGCCTGAGTAGTTTCGTTGCGCAAAACATCGCGCCACGACTCTGGGATGTTCATCCGCCAAATGCGCGGTACACGCGCTCGCATGGGCCAATGCCAAACCTGCGGAAGTACAGCGAGGAAGCCGGAACTGCAACCACATAAAAAGCGAGGCTGAGCACAAGTGCCGTGTCAAGCCCTGTTGGTCGCACCCAGTTCAACCAATTCACCACCAGATTGAACACCAATACATGTGCGAGATAAATCGACAGCGTCATTTGTCCCGTGCGTGCAAGGAACGTAACAGCACGACTGGTTGCACGAGAATCTGTAACTAAGGAAATACAACAGAACACCAGTAGTGCAACTGCCAACGATGACGTGACATGAAGAACTGAATGATCGTGATTATTTGTTGAGAGTGCTCGTTGGAGGACGTAGTCAGATTGCGACGATAGTGAATCGGGCATGACGAATGTGCGGATGAGAAATGTGACAAACAGTGAGACACCGGACCACAGCATGATGCGTGTGCGTAATTGTGCAAGGCGTTCAAGGTTTCGCCCCAGAATGATTCCCGCACAGATAAATGTGATCCATGGGAATACGGGGTGTGTGTAATCAACAAAAGTGCGGATCAGCAAATTGCGTGGCGTATTAGGTGCGGGTGACAGCCACTGCGTGAAGTTGCCCTCAAAGAGTTGGTATCCACGCCAGGCAGAAAGCCCCGTCGAAACTGCAGTAGAAGCAACCGCTACTGCGACGAGGCTGCGGTTCGACCAGGTGCACATGACGGCTGAAATCAATAAAAATGCTCCGTAATAGAACAGGATGGTTCCTGGCCAAATCCACTGCACAGCCGCGCCTAAGGCGTAAAGAAATAACCCGCGACGAGCCAATTTCATTTGTGCAGAACGAATGAGTTCAGCATTTCCTGACTGCATTGCCGATTGAACGAGCAACGCAATGCTCATTCCTGCAACAAGTACAAATGTTGCCGCAAACCGAGTAGTCAAGATTCCTGAAAGCGGATTGAAAATTCGCTCGGCAAACGATGGGCGAGGAGGATAAAACGCTTTGTCTTTGTTGAGGTAGGAGTGATAATTCATCATCACCACACCAACAAGGGCAATGGCGCGAGTGACGTCCAAGCTCGAAATTCGAGATGGACGAATGATGTTGTGAGTTATTCCCACGAAATGGTGTCAGCGCTCACGCGGGTAAGCGGTTGCTGGACGTCAACGCTTTCGCCAACACGAGGAATGCGTTGACCCTCTGGAACAAACAGCATGCTGGTGTGCATAAATGGAGATTCAACGAGCGCAATGCGTTGTTGCGCGAAATGGAACGGACTTCCCACTCCAACAATTTCACTCACGCCATGGGCCGAACCTGCTCCAACAATTACAACGTGTCCGCTTCCAGGAAGCGCAGTCGACCGGTAGCCCGCAGTTCCACCAGCAACTGGATGAACATCTAGTACTTCAGCAGTCAATTTCATCATTGACTTATCGCCAAGCCACAATGCCGTACCAATTCGTGAAATGAATGTGCGATTCGGGAACTGCGAGCGCAACACACCAATTTGCTTGGCAGTGAGGTGACTCACGTGAATTGGCAAATTGTCGGTTAACAGTTCTAACCAACACGACACTTCGCCGCTGCGGTCTTGACCTTCGTTGTTCAGTGGAGGGTGGATTGAATATCCAACAACGTTGAGTGATGCCTGCGCACATGCCAACTGCAGTGCAGCGAGTTCGTTTCCAGCAACGCCAAAGCGCTGCATGGTGGACTGCAACTTCATGAGCACACTGCCTTGCCAATTATGTGAGCGAAGTGATGCAACGTGATCGAGCGATCCAACTGTGAGTACCGCACGTGCTGGGAGTGAATGCGGAATATGTGAACCAACTGGTGTGAGCACAACAGGAGTAAGTGATGCGGGAACATCCGTGGCTTCATAGACAGTTCCCACCGCAACATGATCTGCAAGATGTGCTGCCTGTTCAAACAAAATTGGGCGACCAAACCCGTATCCATTTCCCTTCACCACGGGCAGGGTGGTGCCGTGCTGGGAAGCGGTGAGTCGAACGTGATCGAGCCAAGCTTGGCGATTCACGGTGAGGCACAAAGTCATTGCACTTGACGGTATCTGACTGTTTTCGGGCATCGCGGGCAACCGGTTAAAAGCCGACTTGTTAAGTCAACAATAGACCTTTAGGCTTATGGAATGGCGAAAATCTTCAGTTTCCCAAACCCTGTGAATGAGACATCGGCTCGCATCGTTGCTGGTGGTGCAGTGCTCATGGGCATCGCGTTTGCGATCACTGGCAATGGTTGGATCCTTGTTCCGTTGACTTATGGGTTCATTGCTCGCGTGCTGGCCGGCCCAACATTTAGCCCGCTTGGTCGATTGGCAACACAGGTGATTACGCCGATGCTTTCACTTGAGCACCGATTGGTTCCTGGTCCCCCAAAAAGATTTGCGCAAGGTGTGGGAGCAGCGTTCACTGTTACGGCATCAGTGTTGTTTATCGCAGGCGCGTATGGCGCTGCACAACTGGTTATTGCAGCACTTGTTGTTGCAGCATTTCTTGAGAGCGCATTTGCCGTGTGTCTCGGTTGCATCGCCTTTGGCTATCTGATGAAGCTTGGTGTTATTCCTCAGGAAGTTTGTGAGGAATGCAATAACTTCACTCCTCGTTCGCTGCAGACCTCTTCACTGTAGGAATAAGCGGCGCGGCATTGCGCGTAGCAATGACGCCCTTCCAAACGCCTGCACCATAGGCAGCGTTGTCCAGCATTTTCAGTAATGCAAAACGCACAACATCGAGGTGTGGACGTTTGGTCCACCATTCATATACGGCAGGCCCGAGTGCTGCAGCAATAAAAAGCACTCGTAAGCGTTGTGAGAAAATTGCAAGAACAAAAGCAATTGGCCACCACACACGACTAATGGCATGCGCAGCAGACTGAGCACTTTTCGCAGTTGCATGAAGTGAGATGCGGATGCTTTCATCGTGCAATTGCGGAAACCTTCGCAGCTTCTTTGCAGTTGCTGCAGAAGATGCGACTGCGACACCGAGTGCAATGAACGGCATGCCAAGAAGCACCAAAAGCCATGTTGATGCCTGCCACATATTGAATTTGGCTGGCGCAAGTTTTCCTGTGTGTCGTTTCGCCAGCGGTGCCGCCGATTCGCCATACGACATACGTTGTTGCACAAACTGCTGCAATGTTGCGCGGGGCAAGTGCGAACACTCGGCTTGTGGTTGGTAGCGACATCTCCAGCCTGCATTGTTGAGGCGCCACACCAAGTCGACGTCTTCGCCAGACCGAAGCGATTCGTCAAAACCAGAAACTGACCGTAGTGCTGCAGTTCTACACAGCCACATTGCCGATGGCACGTAACTCACTCGCGTTCCAGAACACACACGAGCCTCAGATTCACCCATGTCGAGCACGCTCGCAGCGACTTCATATTCTCCAAGGAAGTTTGTCGATGCATGTGATTTCACACGAGGTGCAACGAGAGCAACTTTGTCGTCTGCAAAGTAGGGCAGGAGTTGGGAAATGGTGGTGTCAGAAATAGCTACGTCAACATCAATACAGGCAACGAAATCAGTTGTTACGTGAGCAAATCCCGCATTGCGAGCGACTGCTGGACCACAGTTGTTTTCAAGACGGATTACCTGTGCCGCACCAAGATCGGGAAGTGCAAGTGGCGAACAGTCATCAATGACAACGACTCCGTGAAGTGCTGAGCACGACGCGACTAGCGACTTCAGTGTTTCTGCTTCTTGAGTCGTGCGGATGTATGCGGGAATAACCGCAGTAACGGCGCTGAGCGCAAAGCCCGCCGAATCGATGGTGCTTGGTATGGGGTGAATTGCCCCGGCATTCAGCAATCGTTCAGTCAAGACTTCGTGACCCTGGGGCAATGGCTGCGCACGCTCGATGCATTCGGCAATGGTTTGTCCGGCTTGCGAAAGTGAAAACAATGTCAGGGGTGAACCAGCAAGCACAACATTTCCGTTTGCTGGTCGACGCCACGAACTATCGGCGATGAAGCAAACACCGCTCGTCATGTAATGGTCCAGTGCTCATAGGTGGTGTGAATAAACGAACGAAGGTCATTGGTGAGTGCGGCAAGCAATTCTTCGCCATGTTCTGCAGTTGCCGTGCGAGCGTCTCCAAGAATTCCGTTTTCGCTCACTGCTTTCACTCCTTGTGTTTGGAGTTCATGCTGCAGTTCAATCATCGGCCGCACATTGCCAACGTCAAACTTGTTGGCACGAACAGATTGTGGATTGATTGCCAACATAAGCGAGGTCTCTGTATGGCCAGCGTGAGCATCGGAACCCGGAATGCGTGGCCACCAACTTGCGATGTTGCGTTGCTCGGAATGCAACAACGCTGTTGCTCGTTGTACTGCTGCCAAGTTTCCACCGTGACCATGCACCAAGATCACTCCTATCGCCCAGTCACAAGACCGAACCAGTTCCACAATCACTGTGGTGAGCGCTTCAGTACCAATTGACATCGTTCCAGGAAACCCGGCGTGTTCGCCGCTTGCAGTAATTGATAGAGGTGGGGCGATTACGACGTAGTTAATGCCGTGTGCAGCGGTGGTGCAGAGATGCGTTGCAATTTGAGTGTCGGTGTCAAGCGGTAGATGCGGACCGTGTTGTTCGTACGAGCCAACGGGAATGACCACACATGCATTGCATGGAATTTCAGGCCACGTTGGCGAACTGGGCATGCTTTATTGTGACTTGCGTTTTTTCAAAATGAAACGCGCAAGTTCAATTACACCAGTAACACCGATTGCACAGCCAAAGGCGAAGATGAACGCCAACGTGTGGTTGTCTTCGAAGGTCTTGCCGCCAATAAAACCCAACAACGATGCATATGTTGACCAGATTGCTGCAGCGGCGATAATCCAGCCCGTGAACCACTTGCGTTCTTGATTGGTGATTCCACATGCCAGTGTCAAAATCGTTCGTCCACCTGGAATGAAACGCGCGGTTATGAGCAGCATGCCTCCGCGTTCATGAATTTGATGAATCACGCTCGCAAGTCGGTGCTTTCCTTTTTCGGTTCGTTCGTAGCGCCGAGTAATCGAATCACTTGCACGTCGTCCAAGAAAGTACGACAGGTGGTCACCAATGAACGCTCCGCCAAAAGCGCAGGCCATTACCAAACCGAGTGACAGTGATCCTGACCCAGCGCTTACACCACCGATAATGACCAGAGTTTCGCTAGGAACGATTGGAAATACAGAGTCAAGAATCGCGATTGCGAGAATAATGACGTAGAACCAATACGAGTCCGAGAAATCCTTCAGCCCGTTAAAGAAATCAGTAATAAACGGGATCATGTTGCTGGGTGCGCGAGAAATTTACGCGGCGAGTTCCTCGTGCTTGCGCATGCGTCGAATGTTTGGCAGGTGGCGAATGATGATCATGCCAACCAGTCCGAGTACGGCTGCGATTTGCCACGAATCGGGTTCACCGAACCCAACGGTGACTATGACATACACAGGAACGGCGATAGTGATGGCGAGTGATGCAACCGCCGACTTGCCAGTGAGTTTGCGGATCACGAACCAAGACGTGCAAAGCACAGCGCTCATTACTGGGTACAGCACGAACATCGTCCCACCACCAGTTGCCACACCTTTGCCTCCGTGGAAGCCGCGAGTGACGGGGAATGTGTGTCCAAGTACTGCTGCGTATGCGCACGCATATGCAAGATAGGAAACATTCAGATTGTCTCCATATGTATGTGTCAAGTAGTACGCAATTCCCACCGAAGCCGAACCCTTTAATACGTCGGCTACAAATACCACGAGGCCGTACTTCCAACCGAGAAGACGAATCACGTTTGACGTTCCCGGGTTGCCAGAACCTTCAGCGGTCACATCAACGCCACCTCGTTTAGCAACGATGAGTGCGCTCGGGATAGTGCCTAGAAAATAGGACACGATAATTGCGCCCGCGACATAGATCGGTTCAACGCCATTCAGTGAAAAGTCCATTATTTAGTTCCCCCAACTGTTACCGAAACCTTACGCGAGTGGTCCATGCTCGGTTTTGGAATGAGGGTCACGGTTGCGTTCTTCAGCATCGATTCGCCGGCACCGATTACGCATTCTGGGTCTGGGCCATCGAGTGGCAAACCAGTAAAGAACTTTGCTGCCATGCAACCGCCTTGGCATGAGTCATAGTTGCCACACGACGTGCAAGCGCCTTCCGACTCTGGTTCGCGCAGTGACAGAAATAAATCGCTATTGCGCCATACGTTGGCGAATCCACCTTCGTCGTGCACTGAACCTGCTTTGAATTGGTCATGAATCACGAATGGGCAGGCGTACACATCGCCAATTGGGTCAATGAGGCACACCACACGACCAGCTCCACACAAGTTCAGACCAGGAAGCGATTCACCGAATGCATTCAGGTGGAAGAACGAATCGCCAGTAAGCACATTGTCGCCGTGCGCAATAAGCCAGTCATAGATCTGCCGCTGTTGTGCTTGGGTTGGGTGCAGTTCATTCCATGTGTCTGCACCCCGGCCCGCAGGACGCAAGCGAGTGATTCGCAGTTGCGCGCCGTAGCTGTCGGCAAGTTGCTTGAATGCATCTAGTTGATCAACGTTGTGTCGAGTCATGACAACAGAAATTTTGAACGGACCAAAGTTTGCATCACGCAAAAAATTCATGGCAGCAATAGATGTGTCAAACGAACCTTCACCGCGCACGGCATCGTTCGTTGCGCGGTCTACGCCGTCCATGCTGATTTGAATATCGAGATAGTTCATGGAAGCAAGTCGCTGCGCATTTTCTGCAGTGATGTATGTGCCGTTGGTCGAAAACTTCACGCCGATGTTGTTGTGTTCGGCATGTTCAAGAATCTCGAAGAAGTCTTTGCGAATCATTGGCTCGCCACCACCGATGTTGATGTAGAACACCTGTAAGTCACGCAGCTGATCAAGCACATTCTTTACCTGGTCGGTGTCGAGTTCGCGTGGGTCGCGGCGACCACTGCTGGACAAACAATGGATGCACTGCAAGTTGCATGCATAGGTAAGTTCCCATGTCAAACAAATTGGTGCGTCTAGTCCGCCTTTGAGTTGTGTGGTTAAGTTACTGACGGACACGAATGATCTCCGATGTCTCAAGTGAACTGAGTGCGCTCACAAATGAATTCCAACGCTCTGGTGCAACATTGTGTGCAACCAATGTGTCGGCGAGTGTGTCGTGTGCTGCAACATCGCGAAGCACGGCAACGACGTCTGGGTGTTTTAAAAAAACAAGTTTGCGATTGCCGTAGTGATAGGCAAGTGCGCCGAATGGTTCTGGGCGAAGTGCAACTTGAGGGTGCAACTCACACGCTGAATCCAGGGTGACGGTCATGGTGAAATGACTGCTGGTTAGTACACGCCACACATGCCGTCGATGGAAATTTCCTCAACGAGGAGTTCTTCAACGATGTGCGGTGTGGTGGTTGCCGAGGAAACGCTGTCGTGGCTTGCAGTCTGGGCCTGGGCGGTATCAACGGCTAGTGGTGCTGTGGTGTCCATCACCAACCACAGTACTCAGGCAGCGGGCTCGGGGTAGCGTCAGCGCCGATGGCTGGGCAACAATAGAGCCAGTATCTCGCCGACGCACCCTGCGCCTGGCGACAGTGACGAGGGGGTCAGTGTGAAGACGAAGGCAGCAGTGTTGTGGGAGCTGAACGCTCCATGGACAATCGAAGAAATTGAACTTGATGCGCCAGGTCCAAACGAAGTGTTGGTCAAGCTTGCCGCTTCCGGCATGTGCCACAGCGATGAGCACTTGGTTACTGGCGACTTGCCATTTGAATTACCAATCATCGGCGGCCATGAAGGCGCTGGCGTAGTGCAACAAGTTGGATCGAACGTCAGTTGGTTAGCACCTGGCGATCACGTGGTGTTCGGATTCATTCCGTCATGTGGTCGTTGCGTCAGCTGCAGCACTGGTCACCAAAACTTGTGCGACCTTGGTGCGTTCATGGCAACAGGAAAGCAAATTAGTGATCAGACCTCACGTCACCACGCTGGTGGCAAAGACGTCGGCATCATGTGCTTGCTCGGAACGTTTGCTGAACACACTGTTGTGCACGAAGCAAGTTGCATCAAGATTGAAAAAGACATCCCACTAGATCGCGCGTGCTTGCTCGGTTGCGGTGTAGTAACCGGTTGGGGATCAAGCGTGTATGCAGCCGAAGTGAAGCCAGGCGACACCGTTGTTGTGGTTGGTGCCGGTGGTATTGGTGCAAACGCTATTCAGGGTGCACGCATTGCTGGCGCAAAGCGCATCATTGCAATTGACCCAGTGGAATTCAAGCGCGAGAAGGCAATGGAGTTTGGTGCAACGCACACTGCAAACTCGATGGCTGAAGCATTGCCACTGTTGCAAGAACTCACATGGGGAACTATGGCGAACAAGGTGATTATGACCATGGGCGTTGGCAACGGCGCAGTTATCCACGAAGCAATGGCACTCACTGCAAAGCGCGGTCGCGTTGTTGTGACCAACATTCACCCAGCAACCGAATTCGGTGCAGGCATGAGCTTGCTCGACTTGACGTTGATGGAAAAGCAGTTGGTTGGTTCGTTGTTCGGTTCGGGCAACCCACGCTCCGACATTCCAAAGTTGATGGGTCTCTATCGCGAAGGTCAGCTCGACCTCGACGGTCTTGTCACCAAGGAATACACACTGGGCGACATCAACGAAGGTTACCGAGCCATGCGTGACGGAGAAAACATCCGTGGCGTTATCAAGTTCGACTAGTTAGTCACACACTCATGGCAGCAGCGTCGGCAAGCGACGTTCTTCGCGTTTCGGCAACTTCGGTCGTTGGTCGCGCGCGCGAACTAGAACTTGTCGTCGCTGCATTGCATGGTGGTCGCCACATTTTGTTGGAAGGCCCTCCAGGCACAGGAAAATCAACGCTTTTGCGGTCTGTTGCCGAAGCACTTGGCGTCGGTTTCGCCTTTGTTGAAGGCAATGCCGAACTCACTCCAGCGCGTTTGGTTGGGCACTTCGACCCTGCGCGGGTTCTGACCGACGGCTACAGCGCAGATGTATTTGTTGATGGACCACTGGTGTCGGCATTGCGTGATGGTTCGTTGTTGTATGTAGAAGAAATCAATCGCATACCGGAAGAAACGTTGAACGTACTCATCACGGTGATGAGCGAGGGTGAAATTACGGTTCCACGTCTTGGCACCGTGAAAAGCGCAGCCGGGTTCCGACTGGTTGCAGCGATGAACCCGTTTGACGCAGTAGGCACAGCACGCATTTCAAGTGCGGTGTACGACCGTGTGTGTCGAGTTGCGATGACGTATCAAAGCGCTGCAGACGAAATTGAAATCGTGATGCGTGAAATCACCAAGCAGAACAGCAAAACGAAAATGCCACGTGACTGGGTGGAATTAGTTGTGGAAATGGTGCGACGCACGCGTAATCACTCCGACTTGCGTTTTGGTTCATCGGTTCGTGGCGCTATTGACACCGCAGTTGTAGCTGCAAGTTTGTCGGCGATGCGCAATGCATCCGTTGAAACCACTGCAATTGGATTGGACAGTGCACTCGTGGCACTAACAGGTCGTGTGCGGCTACGCGAGGGAAGTGTGCGCACTGCAGAAGAAGTGATTACCGAAATCTTCGCGGATGTGTTTGGTGTGAAGCCGGAAGACGGCGACGCGGGAAAAGTTGGCGCCCCGACTGGGGCAACGAACTCCCATTAGTTAAAGAAGGCGCGCAGGCCGAACAGGCAGCGCAGCAGGCAAGTAAGCGCACCACATCGCGCAAAGAATTGTCGAAGCACTCAGGGTTCGAAGAGATCTCTCCTGAAGTTGGCGAACTTGACGAAGTTGCATTCGATGAGGCGATGCAGAATTCGCCAGATGAAACATTGTCGATGCTTGCCGACTTAACAGCGGCAACCGACCCTGCGCTGCGCGAACTTGCGCGCAAGCTTGCCGGACGAATATTGATCGAACTTGCACAAAGTGGAAAACCGCGACCGCGCGGAATTGGAAAAATGTCATTGCGCAAATATCAGCCAGATGCAGGTGACATTGATATTGATGCAAGCCTGGATGCGTTGAATGAATTGCGCGCAACTGGAGTAGTGGACGCCGATGAGTTACGTGTGCGCGGTTGGCTACGACCAGGCACAGCAATCAGTCTTGTGGTCGACCGCAGTGGCTCGATGGGCGGCAAGCCACTTGCTAATTCGGCAATGGCTGCAGCCTCTATTGCTGCCCGTGAGCCAGCTGACTACAGCGTGCTGGTATTCGGAAAAGACGTAATCGCGGTGCGCGGGGGCTCGGCCGAGCAGCAGTGGCGCGAAGCTGCGGCCGTGGACCTCGGCCGGCACGGGGCGGCCGGTCAGCTCGGCCACCGTTGGGAACAGGTCGATCAGCTCGACCATCGCGTCACGCGAGATCCGGTCGTGCTCGAGGTCGTCGCGGATCAGCGCCGACAACGACAGCGACACCGTCATTTGCCCAGGGCAGTTTGACGCCATAGTCGCCAAGATCACCCTCAAAGTAGACAGAGGCGACGGTCTGGTCGGTGTAGCCGTCACGGAACAGCGGGATGGCGAGGTAGTCGGTCATCTCCTGGGTGACCGCGCCGGTCTGGAACACGTTGTACGGCACACAGGCCGGATCCACGCCGCTCAGCGCGGAGGCACAGACGATCTCTCCGGTCTCCGGATCTTTAACCGCTTCCAGCGCGCGCTGGATGTTGTTGATATTCAGGTCGTTCTGGTAGTTGTCCGAGTAATCAACCCGGGCGTACATGAAATAGCCGTCGTAGCGCCAGGTATCGTTGATCTCCCCGCGCAGACCGAACACGCCCCGGAAGGTGTTGTACTCGATCTCATTCTGACGATTACCGCCTTCGATGTTACGGCGACCCACCAGTGTATCGGAGAC
>ENA-UOYL01000795-UOYL01000795.1-marine-metagenome-genome-assembly--contig:-NODE-795-length-11031-cov-2.655286_pt1 | contig 11031 bp, 18 predicted proteins | sample MGYA00238173_ERZ767189 | MGnify/ENA primary metagenome ERZ767189 (study PRJEB28943, sample SAMN06267163) | marine metagenome | isolation source: Columbia River Estuary | place: USA:Columbia River Estuary... | reverse complement strand
CGCTAAGCAGACCGGCATCAAGACTTCCTTGTACGACGGAAATTGACCTTTGCTAGGGGGTTGCTTTTAGCCCCCTTTTGGCTTATTATTCTTTCAACGGGAGCGAGAGCTTCCACCACCCCCCCCAAGACCATGACCGTTTTCAAACTGCTGCCCAAGGCCGCCGCCGCCATCCTGGCCATGCCCGGCGTTGAATCATTGGAGCGCTGCCCCGATGGTTGGTGCTGCCATCTCGCCTTTGGCTGGACTACTGAAGCCCTGAGCGGAGGCGGCACGATTATCGACTCAAATCTGGCCACGATTCGCTCCTATGTCCGAGGGGCCTACCGCCTGCCCCCTGTTCCCGCCCCTGCCGCCAAGCTTCCTTCCATTGCTGTTGCTTCCGAAGGCAAACCATCGGGCACCAGCCTTCAGGGCTACGTCAAAACCACCTTTGCAGCCCTTGTTGCCACCATGGGCAAGCCCCACGAGTGCAATGGCGATAAAACTACTGTGCAGTGGTGCTGGAAGCTGGAAAACGGCGAATCCTTTACTGTCTACGATTGGAAGCAAGCCTCCACCCCCAAAGGCGAATACCAGTGGCACATTGGCGGCCACTCTGAAACCGCCCTTGCCGCTTTTCAACGCTTCACTGGCCTAGCGCCTGCTTCCATGGCTGAATTTGCCTGGAAAGCTTGACTTCTGGCTCGTTTGAGCTTATTGTTCTTTCAACGAGCTGAGAGGCTCTCCACCCGCTTCAAAACCATGCAAGACATCATCAACATCATTGCTATCAGCGACAAAGGCAAAAGCCGCATTGGCAAAAAGCTAACAATGGCAATAATAGAACAAAACCACCATGACAAAATGTTTATTGTGATTCCTGGCACTAATCAGTGTCGATGGATTAAAAAGGACAATGATCCTGATTTTCGTATTATTGAGGAAGATTGATGACTTCTTCATTCATTAAAGACCATTCCCTTGCCATTGCTTCTTCTTTCATGACTACCGTCCGCACTTATCAAGATAATGGCCCTTACTTTGGGGCCACGACAATGAGCTACCAAGCAGCAAGCATTAGCGACATTCTGCGCCACGTAAGGCTAGCCATGGCAGACCGTGAAGACACCATTGCCATCTTCGACGCAGAAGGCTCCTGCAGGGGGCTGTGGGAGCGAGAGCTGGAAGGGCACGTAGACAGTGCTGGTGACACCATTGTCGACCATGACGGTTACGAGCTAAGGCGGCCAGGAGGGCGCTCCCCCAAGACTTTCGCAATGGCTGTTGCACGGTTGCAGAGGGCAGCATGATCCTCATTGATTTCTTCACTGAAGCCTGCTGTAAGGGCACTGAGCTAGTAGAAGGCTGGTACTGGTATGAAGACGATGGCGACAATGTGGGAGGGCCGTATGAAGACGCAGAAAAAGCCGCTCAAGCGGCGAACAATGGCAAAGGATGGTGAGATCCGGCCAGAAGCCTAACTTGGGTCCGGCTAGCGGCCTATCTTGGACCCGGCCAGAAGCCTATAAGACCCGGCTAGAGGCGTATAGGGTCCGGCTGGAGGCGTATAGTAAGAATGATTTTCATTTCCAGTGGTACATTTGTACTAATAGTAGTACATTTGTACTATTGTAACATTTCTTAACATTTTGTAATATTTCTTCACATTTTGTAACAATTCGTAACATTAGCATTCCTTATCATTCCCGGCAGTTAGATCAGCATTCCTTATTATATAAGCGATTCTGATCATTCCAGCCGGAACCATTAGCATTCCTTATCATATAAGCAATGGTGATCAATCCCGTCCGGTGGATCAGCATTCCTTATCATATAAGCGATTCTCATCCCCCGTATTGTCAATCGGAGAATGGGAGAATCTATGGGCGGCCGATTGTGAACAATTGTGACAATTGTCTCAAAATTTGCCTGATTAATGCTAGGCGGGCAATTGTGAAGAAATTCTTTATAGGGGTTGTTTTTTGCCGGTTTTTGTGGTTGCGAGCTATAAGCGACGCTGATCAGTTCTGAGAGGCGCTTAGGAGCGCTTAGGAGCGCTTTTACCCTCTGCCGGGTATGGGGACACCTAGAAAGTATTTTGGCAGGTTTCAAGCTATGGCTAGCGTCTAGGCGCCTAGGTGCTTGCCGCGCTACAAAAAACGGTTTTATTGACAAAATGGCCGATCCGTGGTTTTCGCGCGCGCGCTCGGTTCTTTTATTAATCGGCGCCATCTTGCGGGTTTTCGTCTGCCGGTACCCTATGGGCCGCCCTTATGTCAACGCAACTGCGCGGATCAGTGGACACAAAAAAAATCGGCCATTGAGGCGAGGCGTTGGCGGTTTTTGGCGGCATTGTTGGTTCAACCGGGGCGACGCCTCGGGCACCTAGACAACCTGATCCCAGGCCTCTCCCAGGCCTCTCCCAGGCCTCTCCCAGGCCTCTCCCAGGCCGCAGCGATGCGGCAAAATGTTCTTTATTTTTTCTTGCCATGATTGAATTTTCTTCAGTTAATAAAGCTTGCGATTTTCTCACACTTAAAACAAAAAAAACATGGGAGGCTAAGTATGAAATTTTGCACGGTCAAAGGTTTTACTTTATTTACCGTTGCGACCCTATGCCATTTCATACACTCCACCGGACTCTAATCTGCAGGGGTGATAAAGAACAGATCCTGCAAAAACTAGCGCGAGTTGCCAATTCTCCCATCCTGCCACAATTGCCGACAAAAACATTTTATCGGCAAACTGTATCGGGCAGCGTTATTCAATGGGACGAGCCGGGAGAAAACTTCTAGGTTTTATTCTTTATTCTTTATTTTTTCCGTTCTTTATTCTTTATTCTGCAATGCCGACCCTACAAAAAACCGCGCTAAATTCACGGGCTAAGTTAACTCCTGAGCTTGCTGCATTCTGCAAAAAACATAATCTAAGCGCTAGGGCGCTACTCTCGGTTAATCCAAAAACTGAAAAAAGCTTAGAAGAGACCAGAATTTTACACTTGGCTCCTAGCATTATCTCAGGACAAAATGTTTGTCCTAACGCTGGTAATTGTGCCAAAATTTGCTTACATTTTGCTGGCATCCCGTACCTAATGGGCGGCAAAAAAACCTGTAGAGTTAGAAAAACTCTCGCATTCTTTGATGATCAACAATTGTTTCTAGAGTTAACCGCAACGGCTATCCTATACAATCGGAGCCTATTGTCAGAGGACGAGCTATTGGCTGTCAGGTTAAATGGCACCTCCGACATACTATGGGAAACTCTAGAATTCACTGTTAGCCCGGAACTTTCTAGAGTCTGGCAAATTAAGTTCGGCGTCTATATTGTGCCGACAGTATATAAAAGTATCCCCCATATGTTCTCACACTACCCGGAACTGAGAATAAAACTCTACGATTATACAAAAAACCGCCACGATTGGAAAGAATGCAGCGATATAGGATATCACCTTACATTTAGTTTCGATGGCTGGGATAACGAAAAAAATCTATACCTAGCCTCCCAGGCCATGGCCAATAATGTTAACCTAGCCGCTGCATTCAATATAAAGAAAGGCAAAAAATTGGAGTGGGATAAAGAATCCGCCGATAAAGTTAAGCGCTGGCTAGGTGCCGTGCCGATAATTCTAGACGGTGATAAAACCGACTTTAGGCCTGGCGATATACAGGGCGGCGTTATTATCGGCTTAAGGTTTAAACTCCCCCATGGGATAAAGTACACTCAAGCCGAAAAAATGGCGTTCTGCATTGCATAGGCTGATGCCAGACTAGGCGTAGGCGTTACAGTCTACGCCTAGCATTCTGGCTAGGTAAGGGTAAATTAGCCCAAAAATACAAAAATATATCAATACGAATCATAATCAATACGAATCCGTACCAGGCCCATCTATCAGGACTGCTGATCAGTTACAAATCTTAACAGGGAGCAGTAGTACGGACGTACTAGCGCGGGTGAGGCGGGGGTACCCCCTTCAGAATCGACGCCATTTTTACATCGAAATTTCAAACGTTAAATATCACTTACTCACATTCCTAATAACCGTCATTTAGCTGTAATACGACTATTTAGGAACAATTTACTACTGTGTCCGTAAGTTTACGAACATGCTCGTAGCTTGTGCGGTACTTGTACGGTATATACATTGTATAAACGCTTTCTTTCAGCAGGGCAATGGCGACTGACCGAACGATTGCACGGTTACGAGCTGTAGTGAGGTCACTACGGTGTAATCCTCGCACTTTCTTTACCATTGTTCTTAGGACGCATCGAGAAGGTAGCTCCCCAAGAGCGTCAATCATTGCGTCCTTTCTTCTTCTTCATATCGTTTTAGCTAATTTCTACTGCCTGGCCGTGTGCGATCACAATTTCAGCGGCGTCGTCAGCTCTCGCTAAAGAAATATTGAAAGGATGGTTAGGAAGGAGCCCTTATTGTCGTAGGCGCTTGGGGCTTTGCGCGTAGGGCTCCTAGCGGAGGTTACGTGGCACCGTGTACGAGGCTCCTGGTCGAACAGGAATGTGGACGGTGCTTCTCCAATGCCTAGCATAACAAATGGTGAAAGGAGCTTTTTACTCCCGACAGGAAATCTACGCTAGTATTGATGGGCGTTCTTAATTTTAGGGAGTAAAACCATGGGTACTGTGCCAATTAAGAAAGTGGCTAAAAGGCAAAATGAAGGATGGGTGTACGTCGTCCAGTGGGAAAACGATCCCTATGCCGTCAAAATTGGTTTCACCACTGATTTGAAGGCGCGGTTCTCAACGTTCCTCACTGCCTGTCGCCATCGCCTGGTAGTGCTCAAAGCTTTCAAGGCCGACATAGAGCAGGAGAAGCTTCTGCACGAGCGTTTCGATGGATGCAGGGACAACAGGGAATGGTTTGTGCTTACGCCAGGCTTACAGCGCTTTATTCAGCAAGACATGCCTTGTCATACAAAAGAAGCGCAAACCAATATTGGTAGTTGGATGAAAGAATCAGTGAAGTGGCATCCGATGGCGGCAACGAAGAGGGAGCTGCTAGAGGCTGCGCAGGATACCCATCGAATTCCTGGCTTCATTTCCAATGCCCGTATTTATGTGATTTGGGCACTTGGCGACATTGATGGCGGTGGCTTCTTCTCTACGTCTAATGGCATCATTAATCATCCATCGAACAAGGGGCTATATGAAGCGAAAACTATTTACAATTGCTTGGCAGCCATCGTTGAAGAAGGTTTAGCCATTAAGAGCACGGGTAAGTGCTATCGTCTGACGGAGCTGGGCGAGCAAGCGTTGCTGGACGCAGAAGAGGAATACGAGAACAATCGTCCTAAGCGAAAAAGTGCTTTTTCCACTCGTCTTGGCAGGGGCATGGTCTGATGGGTTATTACGATTCTCAAGAAGCGCTTGTTACTGTCACGCAACATTGGCATGTGCGCGTAGCAGCAAGGCGTTATTTCAATCAGGCAATAGCAGAACTAAAGGGAAGGCTCCAGCCAGAGCACACATGCCTCTGGAAATCCTCTGTGGCTAAGTTCAATGGTTACCAAGCCGACCTGGTTTCTTTCACCATTGACTCTGCCCTTGACTCTGCCCTTGCTGGCTCCTATCCTGACTGGTGACCAGCGTTTTTCCCATGGAACCTTCTTTCAACGAATTCAGCAAAGTAGTTACAAAGTATGTACTGGGCTCTCAGGAGCGTTTCAATGAGCTAAAGGAGCGCATGGAAATGTGCGAACATGCAACGAGCAAAGCAGGAGCTGCTGCTCTTGGTTATTTAATTGCCATGGAAGAAAAAGAAAGTCGGAATATTTACGATGTTGTGCTTGAGCAAGTAGAAAACGATGGCGAAGACAGTTGCGTTCGCACTGAAGCTATTTTTCTTGCCATCTACAAATGGTTAGATGGAAAGTTTGACGGCGAGGGCTACCCAGATCATGATGGCGGCGTCCGCTCGGTACTGCGCGAAGCCTTTGGCATTTACATGGTTTCGTGGAAGGAGGGCTAAGCTTGGGTTACAGTAGGAAGTGTTCGTTCTGAGGGGGCTGTGGCCCCCTTTTGTTGTCTCATGAATCTCAAGGAAAACGCAAGGTGCGACAAGATTGCACGCACTGGCAGGGTTGAAGATTGGCTGGCATCTCCCGAGGGCAGGCTTGGAGTGAGCTGCACTGTTTTCGTGGTAGAAGATGCAATGGAAGGGAAGGAAGGCATTGAGGCCTCCTGGCGCTTTATTTCCCATGCTCTTCGCAATGGCGCTGGCGCTGCCGTGCATTTGTCTAAGCTGCGTGGGCGTGGCGAAGAAAATGGCAAAGGACTTGTGGCTAGCGGTCCTGTCAGCTTTGGCAAGATCTATTCAACATTAAATGAGATTTTGCGTCGCGGCGGTTTGTATAAAAATGGGGCCGTAGTTCTTCATCTTGACTATACGCACCCTGACGCCCTTGAGTTTATTCAAGCGTCCAGAAAGGAACTGCCTTGGGCTAAGCGTTGTCTGAACGTAGACGATAATTTCCTAAAGGATTCTTCGCCTGAGTTTATTGACGCCTTGCTGCAAAGCATTAGCTCTGGCGACGTTTGGCTGAATAAGATTCGTTACGACGAAAATGGCGAGCGCATCTATGCCAATGTTTGCTTGGAAGTGTATTTGCGCCATCGTGCCACTTGCCTGCTTCAGCATGTGAACATGGGCGCCTGTGGTATTGACGACTTGTCGGAGGCATTTGTCGAAGGCATGGAGCAGCTTTGCAAGCTCCATCCAACTACGGGCGTGGGTGACACTGGCGAATACCTTTCCCCTGCCATTGATAAGCAAGTGGGCTTGGGAATGCTTGGCTTAGCTAATTTCTTAGCCAACGAAGGGGTGTCGTATGAAGATTTTGGTAAAGCTCTTGAGGCTTACTTGGACAGTGACCTTCGCGCCTGGGAAACCAAATGGTTTAATACCATTGCAGGTCAAATCGTGTGGAAGCTTGACAATGCCATTGAAGATGCAGCGGCAGTAGCTCGTGGCTATGGAATGGACCGTGCTTTCTGCATTGCCCCTACTGCTTCATGCTCCTATCGCTATCTCGACAAGAAAGGCTTCACTACAACGCCTGAAATTGCGCCTCCCATTGGTCGCATTGTTGATCGTGATAGTGGCACCTTTGGCGTAGAGCAGTTTGACTATGGCAATGTAGAAATTGCTGCTGAAGTGGGCTGGGATGCCTTCTGCAAAGTGGCAAATGGTATTGTTTCTTTATATCAAGAGACTGGATTGTTCCACGGTTACTCGTATAACTCCTGGGGTGATTGCGTGGTCTATGACCGAGAGTTCCTGAAATCTTGGCTAGAATCTTCTCAGACAAGCCTCTATTATTCGTTGCAGGTTCTTCCAGACCAGCAAAGGAAAGACGACGCTTACGCTGCTCTAGACGACGACTTTAAGACCATGTTCGGCTTTAATGATGAAGCCGAAGGGGATGCTGAGTCCTGTAACGTAAGTGCAGGCTTTTGCAGCTCGTGTGCCGAGTAATTTCGCTTCCCATTGTTTCTTATCTTGGGCCGAACTGTCGGCCCTTTATTTTCTCTTCTTTTTTATATTGCAACCATTAACCATGATCATTGAGCGCAGCCCTTATCTTTCCACCATCGCCAAGAAAAGCCCATGGAAGGCCGTAGCCGTGGATAAGGGGCAAGTCCTCGACGGAGCGGAAGAAACACTGTTCAAGGCGCTTGCACTGCGTCATCTGGAGATTCCAGTAAAGGAACTACTAGATGAAGGGATGCGAAGGGAGCTTCCTTCCACTCCTGGCATCATTGAAGCACTGTGCTCCAACCAAGATGATGAAGACCGCCATTTGGAAGCCCTGAACTATGTAGCTGCCGCTCACGGCACAAACGATAAAGCTGAACACGAAATTATGAACATCCTTGCTGCTTGGAACGAGCATCCAGCTCATCCCATTCTTAAGGCGGGCATCCTGGAGCGTTCTGTTTTCTTTGTGGCCTTACCATTCTTTCGTCAAGCTGGCGACGTTGGCATGAGGACAGTTTCACAGGACATAAGTAAAGACGAAAGGGTTCATGTGGCGATTAACGGCATGGTAAGCAAAGAGCTAGGAGAGGAAGAAAGCCAAAGCCTTGACAAACTTCGTGCTGCTACCGCTGCGTGGATGTTTGAAAAACTTGGCAACTCTTCCAATAAATGGCTTAATAAAGATTTTTGGCTGCGTCAGTCCAAGAGCTTGTTCTGGACAGGTAGAGCAGAGGAGCTTGCCTCTTTGCGGGCAAGCCGATCAATAGCGTTTTTTGAAGCCGCAAATACGTCTCTTCCTGCCTACGGTCGCTAGTCGTACCAATCAATCCAGCCAAGAGAAGGTGTGCTAGAATTATTCTTTGAGCAACCTTCTTGTGGAAAAAGCCTGCGCAATGTGCGGCATTAGCAAGCCGCATAAAGATTTTTACAAAGAACAACGAGTGGCCGACGGTCTTACTGCTAGGTGCAAGCAGTGTACTCGGCAAGCCGCCACAACCAGTTACCAGGGAAGGCGCGAGCAAGTTTTGGCCGCTCACAAGGAAAAGTATTGCGCCAAGACCGCTAGAGCAAGGAATTTGATGCGCGTCTATGGAATGACAGTAGATGAGTGGAATAACATGTTTGCAGAACAAAATTATCGTTGTGCGATTTGTGGATCTAAAAACCCTCTTACTGCGACCAATATGTTTGTCGTGGACCATTGTCACAGCAGTAATCATATTCGCGGCATTCTTTGTGGTCCGTGCAACTCCTTATTGGGGTTGGCCCACGATGATCACAACACGCTTGTAGATGCGGCAATGTATTTAATTGCTCGATGCACAGGCGAGTCAATCTCAGACCGCAAAAAACGTCACGGACACAGGGAAAGTGATACAGCGCGGAAACGCAAATTGCGGGGAGAGGATTAAGTGCTATACTGATCCAACGATTGAACAGTCCCCTGCTTGCACGGCTGCTCTATCGTTCCCGCTCTGCGTGGTCTGGAAATGTCTGGGTGCAGCATCGGGCTTTACAGGGGAGTTGATCGCCCCCGCACACCTCCTAAGCCTCTTAACAATGCTCAAACAAGGAGGTCTCTGGTTCTGAAGTGTTGGCACACGTCATGCTCATAGCATGGAATTCTGGGTTCGATTCCCAGCAGCGCCCTTTCCCATAGCCCTTTCATGAGCGCCTTCGTCACTGCAGACACACACTGGGGTCATGCCAAAAGCTTGTCCTTCATGCAGCCCGACGGCTCGCCATTGCGTCCATTCTCTTCCGTTGAAGAGATGGACGAAACAATGGTGGAACGATGGAACGCAGCAGTAGGCAAGAAAGACACCATTTACCACTTAGGCGATGTAATCATTCCACGGTCAAGCTTAAGCATTTTGGGAAGGCTTAATGGCAGAAAGATTCTCATTAAAGGCAACCATGACCAGCACGTAAAGCTTTCAGAATGGGCCAAGTATTTTGAAGACGTGAGAGGAGCTTTCTTTCATCCTGGTGATTCCACCATGCGAGGCGGCCTTATCTTCACGCATGTGCCAGTGCATCCATCATGTCTTTCTGGACATTACTGGGGTAACGTGCATGGTCACTTACATTGCCACCAAATTATTGACGATGGCAAAGTAGACAGAAGGTATTACAACGCTTGCGTCGAAAGACATAACTTCGCGCCCGTAGAATTAGAAGACATAAAAGCCTTCTTCAAGGGCCATGACGGAACGCAGGACGTTCAACACTCCCCTTAGAGAGCCGTGGAACCCCATTGTCTATCAATGCCTACGGGCAGTGGATTGTCACAATGCACAGTATTTCCTTACGAGAAATGCTTGGCACCTAGAGCAATCTGAGTTATTAAGGCAGTATGTTAGAAGCTTAAAAGACTGGATTCGTGAAGAAGAGAAAAGCACTGTGGCGGATATGGGCGAAAGCGCTAGGTCCGAAGGAAGGCACGAATGAAAAAGAAGCAGACATTATTGCTTATGTGCGAACTGTTGTATTCATTTCATACTTAACAACAAATTTCTTTATCGTGGCAGGCGTCTTGCGCCACTGGCACGATTAATGGGTGTGAAGCAGGGTTACGTCGCAATAGACGCTTAACTGGTGCGGCCAGTACCCTGCTTACGTCCGAAGAGAGTCTTCAATTCTCAACGGAATCCCGAAAACCAGCATTGACGAGGATGCTGGTGACCAGTGGCCACTGGGCTTCTGCAGAAGCTCCAGAAGCTTAGCACCATTCACTTGCGCCGTGCAGTCAGTTCCAAATATTCCTCTTTCCATTGCTCAAAGGCAGCTTTTGCAAGGCGCACCTCCTCACTACTCTGTCCATATACCCTGCTGCTCTCTTCAACGGCGCTAGAGGCTTCCAGCGCCTTGATCCAGGCTTCTTCGATGGCACGAGACAAAGCCATGGGAACCAAGGAAAGTGTTCATAGTCTATTGTTCCGCTTTCGCTTCTCGCTCTCTTTTCAACGTTTGCTGAAACTTCTTAAGACGAGGAAGAAGCGATGGCTGGTAGAAATGATCTGCAGCTAGAAGTTGCAATGCCGTCTGCTTATTGCTTTCCAAGAGGGCGATTAAATATGCAGCATCTTTAGACGATAGTTCAAACGGAGACATTTTTCACGAAATAGCAAAATGGTCAATTGTTGAAAATTCTAGTGGCATTAACGGATGAGACTATTGATCCAGTCAATGGAATCTTCTTTTGTTGCTTCAAGAATAGCAGCAGCAAGCGCAAAGCAGTAGTCATCAATTGAACTTTCTTTACCACCAGTTACGCTCCATTGTCCACTTTGACGATAAATCACCCCTAGGTTCTTAAGTTGTTTAATTGCTTCCTTATGGTTTGGTAGTTCTACAAGCCCAGAATTGAAGAGTTCTTTCATCTTACCGAAGGCCTTCATTTTTGTACTGACACTCCAGGTGAGTTCTGAAATGGGGAAAGATTTAGACAGCGATTGAATGGTAGAAGCAGAGTTGTACTGGTCAAGAACAATGCTCTCAAAATCATACAAACTATGCTGTTCCGTGATCCATGCTTCTACTTCTGAAATGTTTAC
>ENA-UOYL01000794-UOYL01000794.1-marine-metagenome-genome-assembly--contig:-NODE-794-length-11038-cov-2.593377_pt1 | contig 11038 bp, 24 predicted proteins | sample MGYA00238173_ERZ767189 | MGnify/ENA primary metagenome ERZ767189 (study PRJEB28943, sample SAMN06267163) | marine metagenome | isolation source: Columbia River Estuary | place: USA:Columbia River Estuary... | reverse complement strand
GTATCCATAACCCGCCGTAGGTGGCGTCTTAGGAAACTAAACAGGGCATAAAGCGCCCAAGATGGCGTGTTATAAGACCTTTAGCAAATAGGGGTTGACGTTAAACCTAAAGCCCTCACAAAGGAGGAGTACCCAATAACCACATGACCACCACCAACCGCATCAAGTTCACTCACAAACTCAACGGCGTCGAAGGCAACACCCCCCAAGTCCTTGCCTACTCTGTCGCTGAAGTAATGGCTTACGCCTCCCAAGTTCGCAATCGCCCTGGCCTCAATCAGCAAATCTGGCAGGGTCGTGCTGCTTATCTCGTTAACCACCTGTTTAACCGCAACCTCGTTAGCATGAACAGCGATGTTAACGTCCTTGTCTGCTGGCTCGCCCGTGCCATCGCAGAAGGTAAGGTCGCCACCGTCTAATCTCCTACCAACCCAACCACATGAAACTCCTCCTCGCCCTCCTCGCTGGTCTAGCCCTCGCGGCCTACATCCTCGCCCTCGCCGACGGCCCGTCCCTCGTCGACATCATTAACAAGTACTAATCACATGACCGAACAAGAAGCCGAAGCCTTTAAACATCGCATCCACGTCAAAGCATGGAAAGCCCGAAACCCCGAAAAGGTTAAAGCCTACAAGCACAAGCAATACCTCCGCAGGAAAGCCCGACTCAAACAAGCCAAAGCCTAACGAACCTAATCCCATGCCCGACCCTCTCTCCATGTCCCAAGATATGCTGGCCTCCCCGGCTCATGTCATCCGCGGGCTCTCCTACCAGATTGCCTACTCCCGTGATCGCGTCCTCCAAGGCGATTGGACCGAGAAGTACGCCCGCCAGCGTATTGCCATGTGCGCTGCCGTTGCCGAGGAGAACCTCCGCGAGTCTCACAACTGCATGGCGGTCTCCATCTACGCCAACCTTACCACTGGCTGTCGTGCCTTGTTCACTTGGACCTACGTCGACCGCAACGGCGAGAAGGACTCGGGCTCGGTTCACCCGACGATGGACGGACGATGAGACTGCTCGCCCTGCTCTTGGCCTCCGCCTCCCTGCACGGCGTCACCCCTGGACAAGTCGAGGCCATCATCTTCGTCGAGTCCTCCGGCAACCCCAAGGCCATCGGGCGACTCGGTGAGCGGGGGCTGGCTCAGTTCTTCCCAGCTGCGTGGGCCGATACGACCCGCTGGCGTGCCCGCCACGGCCTTCCGACCTACGGGTACAGCACTTGGGCCACGGACGAAGGAGTAGGGCGGGAATACGCCACCTCTTGGCTGACTCTCCTCGAGGAACGGCTGACCACGGCGCTAGGCCGCAAGCCCTCCATCGGCGAAATCTACGCCGCCCACCAACTCGGCTTTGCGGGCTTCAAGGCTAAAGGGTTTGACCTAAGGGCTTGTCCTGCCATCACTCGGGTCGTGGTCGCTCGTCTAAACCGAGACCCACGCACCAAATGACCAAGCCACTTATCGTCGCCGTAGACCCCGGCCAATCTGGGGCCATTGTCTGGACCCAAGACTTCGTCGAGATATATATCGAGAAGATGCCGCCCACCGATGTCGAGGTCGCCCAACTGATCGCCTCCTTCCACGTCCTCAACAAAGACGTACAGGTGTACCTCGAGGAGCCTTCGACCGCCGGCTACGGTCCGCTCATCCCTGCCTCTTCCATCGCCCGCCTTGCCCAGAACTTCGGCCTTATCTACGGGGCGACCATCGCTATGGGCTTTGCCCTGCACCGCGTTAAGCCCCAAGCGTGGCAAGCCGCCCACGGCCTCGGGAAGAAGAAGGACCACGGCAAGGGCTGGAAGAACCACTTGAAAGGGAAGGCCCTCGAGCTGTGGCCCGCCCTCGACGTCACCCTAGCCAACGCCGACGCTCTCCTAATCCTTGACGCTGCTCGACGCGGCGCCATCAACTAACCCCCTTCCCATGCAAAAGAAACCCTCCAAGCAAAACCCTGAAGCCAAGACCCCCGCGACCTACCGCGAACTCTCCGGCTCTTCCTACGTCGTCCTCTCTGACGGCACCGTGGCCCGTAAGTTAAAGCCCCGCGTGTCGGGTTCGAGCCGCTCCTGGTTCCTGTCCCACGACAACCACCTCCGATGCGTCACTCAGAAGACGGTGGACGAGATGACTTCATTCCCGTAAGCCTTTCCCACAACACAAACCAAGCCATGACTAAAAAAGAAACCACCTCCGCAGTTAGCCAGGAGCAAAGTAATCCCTACTTCGACCTGATCACCGCCCTCTCCTCGATGGAGAACGTCGGCGCCAACCGCATCAACCCAGCCTTCAAGGCCCGGTACGTCTCGCTCGACGCTCTGCTCGACGCGGTCAAGCCTGTCCTGCAAGCGCACAACCTCGCCCTCGTCCAAGTCCTCGAGACTGAGGAAGGCAAGGTCGGCGTCTCGACCTCCCTGCTGCACACCTCGGGCCATATGTTCTCCTTTGGGAAACTGATGGTCAAGGCCGACGGCCTAACAGCCCAACAGGTCGGGGGATGCCTAACTTACATCCGGAGGCAAAGCATCCAGACCGCCATGGGCATAAGTGTTGACCTCGATTTGGACGGTAATGACTCAGCGTCCAAGCTCCAAGCCCCCAAGGTCTTTATGGGCGAACTCAAGTTCGAGAAGGCCGCCGTGGAGATCCTCGTGACCAAGGGTTGGCTCAAGCCTGGACAAGGTTTGAAAGACCTCAGCGCTGAACACCTCGCCGCCATCAACACCCACGCCTTTGAACAGGCCGTACGGAACGCCGCCAAATGAACATCGACGACATCATCGAGAACGCCCAGCTAAAGGGCCGGGTCATCGGCCTAGAGGCTCAGGTCGAAACCCTCACGGCTGAGGTGAAGTGCCTTGAGGCCGTCATCCGTGCGCACGAACGCGTCGACTGCCAGGCGGTGGCTAACCTAAAGGCCGAGGTCGCCCGGCTTGACGACGAACTGAAGATGGAGAAGGAGAACGAAGACCGATTGGTGCGTGAGTTTCAGAACGCCAATAACGAAGTCTATGGATTGCAAAGGCAAGTAGCCGCGTTGATTGATAACCAGACCCGCCTCAATTCGCTAATCGCGAACATCAAAGACGACGCCGCCCGCAAGATACACGGCCTACAGCAGGACAACGAAACTCTCCAGAACAGGGTCGATTTCCTCGAGGGATAACCGATGTCAACCTCGACCACCCACGGCACGGGGCAACCCATCAACGTCATCCTCCCCGATACGACCATCGTCCTAATGTGGATTGTTAAGACCGAGGCCATCCGGCAGTTCTCTATCTCGGACATGAGCCAAGCCGAGGTCGAACTCGCTGACTTCGAGGCCGTCATCCTTGCCAAGCAAGCCAAGCACATACCGACATTTGCCGGGGCGACCTTTGAGCTGAACGGTAACTCCTACGTCATCGACGCGGTAAGCCAATCGGCTGCCGACGTTATCAAGCGCCAGTCCATCCACCTTAAAAAGATATGGGTCTCAGCCCGCTCCTTCTTCCCCGCATGAAGTCGCTCGTCATCCCCTCGTCGGTCTACAAGGCCGCCGCCCAACCCGAGAACACCTTTGCCCTGCTCATCCTCTTGGACGGCTCCGTCTTCGTCGAACTCCAGGCTAAGTCTCACAAGGCTCTAGAGAAGGTCCTAGCCGGCTGGAAGGCCGAGACCCTGCCCACCCTTGCCCGGTCCGATGTTCGCTTCTTTGCCGTCAACTACGGCAAGGTCTTTGAACTCACCCTCTTCCGCTCTAAACGATGACCTCCCAAGACCGCCTAGCCGCCGCCCTGCGCCGACTCCAGACCGAGGCCCGTAGCCTCTCCGCCTACCAGACCGCCTTTGTCACCCAAGCGGATATCCACCGCGTCAGTATCGACGGCGACCGACTCCTCTCTGTCCTCGCGATCACGGACGCCACGCGCATCGACGACATCAATGACATGGTCGAGCTGCGGGAACGCCTCAACATCGTTCGAGCCGACCTTGCCTCGCTCCTGGTCAGCGTCCAGAACCTCCACGAGAAGGCCGAAGAGATGGACAAGACTTTGAGCGACGCCGAGAACCTAGTCGACAACCCCGACGAGGTGCTGTAATTCATTCCAACATTCACCCCCACACGCCATGTATACCCCCGAAGAAATCCAAGCCAAACTCGCTGGCAAGACGCGAGCCGACTACGACGCTATCGACGCGTTGAACCAGACCGCCGCCAAGTTGCTCCTCAAGGCACCGGCTAAGTACGCCCACGACAAGGCCAACCCCCGCAAAGACTCTAAGGCCCTCCGTGAAGGCATCATGACCCACGCCGCCGTCCTCGCTCAGGACGAGTTCGCTAAGTTCAAGCCCGAGCCCGACACCGACAAGCGCACGAAGGAAGGCAAAGAGGTCCACGCCTATTGGAAGACCACCCTCCAGCCCGGTGACGTGCCTTGCAAAGCTGACGAGTACGACAACGCCCTCTCCTATTCAGACGCCCTGCGTATCGCCATGGGCCGTTACAACATCGTCCCCATCGCCACCGAGGTCATGCTTACCGCTGACTATATGGTGCCTATCAAGGGCTCGCTAGACCTGATCGCCGCGGACGGGTACGTCTACGACATCAAGACGACGATGGAAGAGGCCACCCCAAAGGGCTTTGGTCGTCAACTCATCTGGTCAGACGACTTTAAACTACAGGCCGCTTGGTATCTGCTCCTCTGCAAACTTAACTTCGGTGTCCGCCCCAAGGGGTTCCGTCTCCTGGTCGTAGAGAAAGAGGCGCCGTATCTGACCGCCGTCTTCGAGCTACACCAAGACCTGATCGCGGAAGGCGAAGCCCTTATGCTCTCAGCCATCAAGGCCTACGAGGTTTGCAAGTCCTTCAACGAGTGGCCCGCCTACCCGTCCGAGGTCATCGTCATCGCCCGCCCGACCTCTTCGGCTGCTCTCCCCCCTATCAACTTCGCCTAACCAATAACACACCATGGAAAACCAAAACGACCGCCCACCCCTCACCACCATCGACAAGACCGGCAAGTACGTCCTGAAGATGTCCCTCCCGAAAGAAGACAAGGTCAAGGTCTACGACGATGGCGTCGGTGCCCGCCTGTTCTTTAAGACCGCCGAAGGCCTGTGCTTCTCGAAGAGCTACGGCACCAAGTACGGCAAAAGCCTCGCCATGCTGGTCGGTAAAATCTCCGGCAAGTATGTCTCCGAGCCCAAGGCCTCCCTCTCGGTCCCCGACTTCCTCGACTACATCCGACCCGCGACTAACGTACACTTCGAGGTCGAGGTGGAAGTGACCCCCGACGGCGAGTGGCAGGGTAAGCCGCAGTTTAAATACAAGATGAACTTCCCCAAGGGCAAGGGCGTTGCCGCGTCGACCATCCCAACCCCGACCGACTGGTGAAGACCCCGCAGACCATCGTCCTCCTCTCTGGTTACGCCAGGAGCGGGAAGGACACGTTCGCCGAGGGGATGACCCGTTACAGCGCTAACGTCAAACGCATCGCCTTTGCTGATGCCCTCAAGGACGCCGCTAACGACTTCTCCATCAACCTAGGGCTATCGGTTAACTTCCACGATGACAGCGTCAAGGCCACCCACCGCGAGACCCTCGTCGCTATGGGTCGGTTCGCCCGGTCTATCCATAAGGACGTCTTCGTCTACAACCTCACCGAGGCCGCCAGCCGTGAGCGGGGCCATGTGGTCGTCACCGACACCCGCTACATCAACGAGGTCACCGTCACTAAGCAGCTGATGAACGAAGTCCGAGGCTGGAGGGTTATCCACCTGCACATCGAGACCGAAGGCATCGGCCCGGCTAATGACGAAGAGGCCGCCAGCATACGCGAGATGCTCGAGGGGTGCATCCCAACCCAGACCTACGCATTTAAACCTAACACCGCCGTGACGATCCGCGAGGTCGGCAAGTCGGTCGCTAAACACTTAGAACTATGAGCCGCAAACAAACCAAACAGGAACGCATTGAAGAACTTGAGAAGGAGGTCGCCGCTTTACACGCGCTTAACGTCCAACTCGGCAGCACCCTCAAGATGACCGAGGACGGTCAATGGGTCGTCATCTCCGAGAAGGATTTGAACCGCTACCGCAACGGCATCGACGCGCTGCTCAAGGCTGGGGATGCGATGCATAAATCTATGCTAGAAATTGGATGTAATGAAATGGCTGATAACTTTGAGCATGACGCATGGTGGGCTTCGGTTAACGGTTGGAAGGACGCCAAGGCCTCCGACAAGTTCTGACCGTGGCAACCCCCACCGACGACGAGCTGGCGGAGATGTCGAGGTGCTGGGGCGTGAGTATCGACCGCCTCCGCTTCCTCGCCACCTGTCCCCATTACGACTCTAAGCCACACATCCGGGTCGACGACTACAAAGACCCGACCGACCGACACATCGCGAAGGCCATCAGGGAAGCCATCCGTGGCTCCTGGCTAACCGCTGACGCCGCCAAGATAGCGGGCGTACCTCTCAAGACCATCGAGGCCTTCGTTTGCCGTCATGGCATCATCTGGCCTCCCGGCTGTCGGCGCCGTCTTGAGTGGGGACGCGGCACGACCCACACGCATCGCCTAAACGACGAGCATAACAACCTCCTAGCCAAGGGACGGCTTACGATGGCTCAGGCCGCCGCTCAGGGCATCGCCGAAGGGCTCACCGCCAGCGAGACCGCCGATAGGTTTGGGTTCTCCGCTCCAGGGATGTATAACTCTGCCGTGCGTCAAGGCCTCCGCTTCCGCAGCCACTTTGAGAAGTTTGGCAGACACAAAGGCAAGCCACCCGCTCCAAGTGTATGAGCCGCCTTACCAAGTTTATCTTCGCTTCGGACAGTCACGGCGACATGGCAGACCCTCAAGCCCTCGCGGCCCTGTACGAGTTTACTAAGGACTTTAAGCCCGACATTAAGATAGCCGGCGGCGATCACTACGACTTCCGCTCCCTCCGCAAGGGCGTGGGCACCGACAAGGAAGGCGCTGAGTCCCTGCAAGAGGACATCGAGGCCGGCGAAGACTTCTTTGCCAAGTGGAAGCCCAACGTCTACCTCTGGGGCAACCACGAACACCGCCTCGACTCCATGCAGGGCCACGGTCAGGCCATCGTCCGCGACTACTGCACCGACCTCAAGGACCGCATTAACCGCGTAGCTAGACAAAACGGTGCCAAGGTCATCCTGCCCTACCACGCCGACAAGGGAGTCTATCGTCTCGGCCCTGTTGCGATGGTCCACGGCTACGCCCACGGCGCTAACGCTACAGTCGTCCAGGGCTTACACTACGCACCCTACGGCGGGGCTTTGATACACGGACACACCCACAACCTCGCAAGCGTCGCCTTGACCAAGCACGGTGGCGGTAACGCCTTCTCCGCGGGTTGCCTCTGCCGTAAGGACGAGATGGCCTACGCGGCTCACCGCCTAGCGACCTCCCGGTGGGGCTCAGGCTTTGTCGCTGGGTTCGTTACCAAGGGCGGGGACTATAAGGCTTGGCTTGTGCATAAGATGGGCGGCGTCTGGATCTGGCAGACAGAACTCAAGACCTTTACCCCATGACCCACCGCAAGCCCGACGCCCTGCTGCTTAAAGTGATGGCGGCTATCCACAAAACAGCCGAGAAGCCCGCTAAAGGCTTTCGCACTATCGACCAATGGGCTAAGGTCTGGAAGTGTAAGCGCAACGCCGCCCGCGAGTACGTCATCAAGGGAATGCAGCTTGGCCTTATCGAGGAGAAGACCTACCGCGTGAACATCCGGCGAGACGCCAAACCCTACCCCATCGCCCACTACGGCGAAATGACTCGACCTAAGAAGACCTAAGCCCCTTAGTCCCCCACCTTACCTCCAAGCCAATGGAACAACCTCCCCCCTCTGCCTTAGACGCGGAACGGCACATCCTTGCCGTCTGCATCGCCCAAAGCCTACCGCTACCCGATGGGCTCATCCCCTCCGATTTCTGGGAGCCACAGCACCAAGACCTAGCCGCCGCGATCAGCGGGCTCATCGACGAGGGGACAGCCCCCGATGAGTTAACCGTCACGCAGCGCTTACGCGAACTCGGCTCACCCGTCGAGGCCTTCACCGTCTCGGACCTATCGACCACCGGGCAATTCATTCAGCCGAACGCCGCGTGGAGTCATGCGGTGATTAAAGCCCTTAACCTACGCAAACTCGGCGAGCAAGCCCGAGCCGTCCTCAAGGTCGTTAACGAGGCGGGTGCTGACCCCGAGGCCATCGTCCTCGCCCAAGAGCAACTTGCCAAGTCTCTGACACGGCGCAAGGGGCACGGCAAAGAAACCTCACAGGCCTTCGACTTCCGCACGATGGTCGCCTCCGACAAAGACCTAGACCCTTCCTGCGTCCTCGGTAACCGCTTCCTCTGCCGTGGGGGCTCCTGCCTCCTCGTCTCGCAGACAGGCGCTGGCAAGTCAGCCCTCGTCACCCACGCCGCCCTGTCCCTCGCCCTCGCCCCTGGTCATGACTTCTTCGGCATCAAGTCCCGCAAGGGTCCGCTGACCTCGGTTATCATTCAGTCAGAGAACGACGAGATGGACGTCGCCGAGTCTATCCAAGGCACGCTCGACGGTATGGGCATCCCTCGGGGCTCGCAACTCGTCGACCAACTAGCCGACCGAGTCTTCTACTACCGCGAGGCCGTTAAGACAGGCGAGGCCTTCGGGCTACTCCTCCGCGAGCTAGTGACCCGCCATAAGGCCGACTGCGTCTGGATTGACCCTATCCTCGGGTTCGCCGGCGTGGACCTATCCGATCAGGAGGCCGCGTCTCACTTCCTGCGTCACATTATTCAGCCCGTCCTCCAAGATACGGGCGTCATCCTCTTCTCCGTCCACCATACTACCAAGCCGTCTAAGGACAAATCGACGTCACTCGGTGACCTAGCATACGCTGGTAGTGGGAGCGCCGAGTTAGCAAACTGGCACAGGAGCGTAATGGTTTTAACAAAAGACCCGACCGCCGAAGGCCTAGACGAGCAGCCGTTCTACACCCTCCGCATCCCTAAGCGCGGTGGACGTGCCGGACTCAAGGATGACCAGGGCAACTACACCTCGTCCATACCCCTCCGACACTCCAGAGAGCAGGGACGCATCGCTTGGGAACGCCGAAGCCTGTCCACGGTAGCCACGCAGACCCCACTTCCTAGCCCCGCCAAGGGGTCTACAAGGCGTTTTAGTGCCTAGGTTGGTATCCTCGTAGCCTCTACCCCCCTAAGCCCCCCTCGTTAGTGACCCAATTCCTAAAGCCTTTGCCTTGTGACAGTCCTTGTGACAGTCCGTCCTTCCCTCTTCGAGGTAAGGTAAGAGACTCCTTAGCCTATCCCTACGGTCAGGCAGTCGTCTCCCTAGTCATATAGTTTAACGCGATGCCTAACCCATCCCGAAAACGAACCCCTAGGGAAGTTATCCTAGCACGGTTACAGATGACCCGCTACAGGCAGAAAGCCTGGAGAGAAAAGCCGGACCTAATGGAGTCTATACGCCAACGAGCTACAGCCCGAGCAAAGACAGTCAGGGACAAGAAGACAGACAGACTTAAACACTACCTCTCGGAACTACCGGACAGTATGACCAAGGAAGAGTTAAAGACTCTGATCGTCGATGAGTACTGCCAACAGAAACAGGTAGACCCTGCGTCCTTCTATCGGCACGTCAAACGTCACGGCCTGCTGTCCTATGACGGCGCTGTCGGCCTATGGGTAAACCTCACCAAGCAGCCGACTGCATAATTTACTTACGCTGTCCTAAAGACCTCACACTCTATGCCCGTGGTCAACAAGTCCAAGCCGCCTAAGCAGCGCAAGCCGATGCCCCCACCATCTCGGGCTATCCCTTCCCGCGTTGAGAAGGAGAAGCAGCGCCGCTTTAACGCGTACTTGAAACTCTGGAAGACCATGCAGGACAAACAGGAGGACGACTTATGTCGCTGAACGACCTAACCGCACCGGCTAAGGAAGCCAAGTCTTTCGACGCTTGGTTCTTTAAGCAGTCCAAGAAGTCTCAGGACAAGATGCGTGAGGCTGGTGTCATCCCGTACCGCGAGATGGTGCAGAGCCGGCACATCTTCAACATCGACCCTAACCATCCAGCCTGGGCAACGGTCGACACGGACAACGTGAGGCACGAGGCCGAGACGTTCATCTCCCGCGATCACGTTGGCGTTATGCTCAAGGCCTTCTTCGATGCCGTCGCTTACTCGGACTGCCACGCCTTCCGTCGACACGTCGAGCTAGTACGCTGGTCGCTCAGTCTGCCCGGCTGTCTCGGCTCGCGTACGCTGTGCAAGATGTATGGTCGCTCCCATATGTGGGCACAGAAGCGGGCGAAGCAGATAAGACTCACGGTGAACGCTGACGCGGTTGGCCTGTTCCCGCATCACAGTAAGCCAAGCCAAGGCCATAAACTGTTTCCACCTAAGGCATAAGTAGAACCTACTAATATGAGCCAACGAGTACCAACAGAAGAACGTTCAACTGCTTTGCGTTCATACTACGCTAACCTTAGTGCTAATCGTTCCAAGATGCGCGAGCGTGCCAAGGTGCGTTACTATCAAAACAAAGAAGCCAAGCTGCTTAGGAATGCCGAGTACCGACGCAACAACCCTGCTAAGTGGAAGTTAATCAAACAAGTATCTAACAAGAAATACAACAAGCGTAGGTTCTTCTTTGTTCGTGCTGTGTGTATTGCGATACGAGTAAACGATACTGACGAGGCCAGCGTCCTATGTGCTGTCTTGTCTCGTGCTTGGTATAATCAACGCGGCCGCTGCGCATACACCGGACGCAAACTAGACAGGACTGCACAGGTAGATCACAAGACTCCAACCTCACGCGGTGGTAGTAATAACCCATCTAACGTGCATTGGGTGTGTGCAGAAGCCAACTGGGTTAAAAAAGATAAGACCCACGAGGAGTTCATTGGTCTATGTGCTGACATCACGGCCTACATCGATGCCAACAAGCCCACCAAGCCACCCTATACCCCCCGTTAACCAGTATTCTAGACCCCCCCCCGTACGCCTCGCGTGGCCCGACAC
>ENA-UOYL01000793-UOYL01000793.1-marine-metagenome-genome-assembly--contig:-NODE-793-length-11044-cov-4.672928_pt1 | contig 11044 bp, 9 predicted proteins | sample MGYA00238173_ERZ767189 | MGnify/ENA primary metagenome ERZ767189 (study PRJEB28943, sample SAMN06267163) | marine metagenome | isolation source: Columbia River Estuary | place: USA:Columbia River Estuary... | reverse complement strand
TAACACGGCCATTGGCGGTGTGCCGCCAAGGCAGTTAATGGCGGCGGGTTAATCCTCTACTGAAGAGCTCGATTATTTTTCGGGGGGATTACAGTTTGAGCCATGCAGTATTTGAAAAATCATTTGGCCATTAGGTCTTTAAAAAAATTACCCTGCGCCCTTCAGTGGCGGTATTTTAAGCATCTGTGCTAGCGGCATCGACATGGCAATCACAGCGGAAAAAATGATAAAACACAGACCGTAACTACCCGACTGATCAGAGAGGTAGCCAGCTAAGCTATAACCTGGTATCACGATCAAGACAATCAGGGGCATCATTAGTCCCATGACGCGTCCATAACTCGCGGTGCCAAAAATGGCCGCCAAAAGGGCTCCCCAGACTGGCAACATACCACCGGTAGATAAGCCGAGAATCCCCATAGCAATACATATCACCCAGTAAGATGGACCAGCTGCCAGTAGTAAAAGGCCGACTATTACGGCGAGCTGTGTCACTGATAAGGCGAGTTTTAAGCTGACTTTGTCGGTCGCATAACCAAATGCTAGTTTCCCGACGAAGCCTGAAATGGCAATAATCATTATCGCTTGTGCGGCTATGGATTCTCCAAAACCCTGGCCCGAGAGATAAGGTGTTAGGTTAGCAAGCAGCGCGCTGTAGGTACTGAGTAAAAAGGCTACACTGATGCCCACGATCCAATAACTCGAATTCTTAATAATTTGTTGTAGGCTGTAGTCACTCTGTACGCTATTTGTTTCTAATATGTCATTCTCGCCGCGATCATTATTTTGTCCGCTGCTGTTGGGTTGTTGTTGCACGGTGAAATCACGCATAACAAAGAACAGGTAAGGAAGAAGAATAAACAGCACGCCATAAGAAAGATTTTGCAGAGCGCTGCGCCAATCGCCATCGTCTGCCAGCCAAAGCACAAATAAGGCGGGCAGTAATATACCGCCCAGTGACGAACCTGTGGCCGCTATACCCAGAGCCTTACCTCTATTCACGGTAAACCAACGAGAAATTATCGCCGATCCACACAATGGGCCTAATAAGAAATTGCTTGTACCCATCACTATGCAAAATAAAAGAGTAAATTGAAACAGCGATTGAGTCATTGACAGGGCGAATAGGCCGCCGCCAAAAATAACTGCCCCGGAAACCATTAACCAGCGAATGGGATATTTGTCTGCCATAACGCCAACCACAGGAGCAAGAAAAAGCCCCAACATAGCGGTTAAGCTCATGCTGTACATCACTTCTGAACGAGATGCTTCAAAGCTGACTTGCAAGGGGAGTACCAAGAGACTGAAAACATAGGTAAAAAACCCCACCACGGTGAGCTGAGCAAGAAGTGCTCCGCTAACAACAAACCAACCGTAATACATAATTCACCTTTATTTAGTCAATGGATATTTTTCTGCGTATTGCTGTGCCCTGCCAAACGCTTTCTAAACGCTATTAAACTGGTCAGCCAGCTAAAACGCTAACTTTAATTTCTTCTACGGCTTTGCGCCATAGTACAGCTGTACGATTCCCTGACAGGACTATTCTCGTTAGACTTTTTTAGTGAGTAAAATTTATTGATAGGGATGACTTGCCGATCATGGCTTACGAGACGCTTCAAGATATTGAAAATTGTATGGATAACGGCTGGAGCGATGGCTTGCCGGTGATACCTCCATACGGTTCTTTGGTCGACGAAATGCTATCCGCAATGGGCTGGCAGGCCACTGATGTAATAGGCGAGATTGCCGATCAAAATATTATTGTGCGGGCCGAAAAGGCGGCTGCCACGGCCGTCATGGCAGGCTGTAAAACGCAATATGGGCCACTACTGAGAAGCTTGTCAAAGGCCTTGCTCGACCCCAAATTTAATCTAGGCGGGGTTGAAGTCACTACAGGTGGCGCAGCTGTCTTAGTGATTGTCAGTGGGCCTATTGTCGAGCAGTTAGGCTTTGAGCATAGCGCCAATGCGCTTGGCGCTAATAATCGAGCCAATGCCACGGTTGGACGGTTTGCTCAGATGATGCGTCACTTTTGTGGTAGTGGCGGTGGCGTACTCACATCTCATGGCACAGTGGGTCATCCCGGCAGACTGAGCTTTTGTATTGCTGAGCACCCCGCGACTGAATGGGGGCCATATCATACTCAATACGGATTGCCTTCCACTGCCTCTGCAGTATCAATCATGTCGGCAGAAGGCCCCAACTCTTGCAACAACCACTACGGTGAAACCGGCGCCAGCATCCTCGATACTATCGGTGACTGCATGAATCACTATGGGCAGACAGCTTGGTATTACCGTTCCGGTGGTTTTGTTGTGGTTATTCCGCCGGACCATATGGCCTTAGTTAAAGAGCAGTTTTCCCGAGAGCAGGCGGCGCAGTATATTTATGACAATGCCCGGCGCCAAACTGATGATCTAATCAAAGCTGGCCGCATCCCCAAAGATCCAATTGCCTACGCAGACGTTGAAGAGCACAGCCTGCGGTCGCCGTTGAAAAATTTAGAGCAGCTGTCTTTTATTGAGTGCGGCGCTGAAGGTGGTCGATTCTCAGCAGTGATACCGCGCTGGGTTGGCAGCCAGCAGGTGGTCTGTATAGCCATAGAAGAAATTAGAAAATAGAACAAAAAGATAACAACGAGGTTAGCTATGACGGAAAAAACAAACCCATTGGGCACTCTAACACTGCCGATTGCGCAGTTGATTAGCTGTGGTGATATTAGCTGTGAGCTATTGGTAGATCCCATACCAAGGCCAGCACCCGAACCTATCACCGTGAGGCTCAAGCCCAAGCAGTCGCGAGTGGTTTTGATCGATCACCATAAGCCCAACTCCATGACGATTCTTAAATTGACTCAAACTATTCTGCGCCAGCGGGGAGTCGAGGTTAATGATGAAATTCTGGTCAAGGACGATGCCAGTCGGCCCATGACAGCAGCTATGCTCGACTCGCTCTCCCAGGAGGGGGGGCTGGTTCTCTGCGGCATATCCGACTGAGGCAGTTGTTCGTCGGGCAGTTCGCTTGACTCTATAGCACTACAGCGAATCGGCGTTGCCGGTTTCGCCATTTTGACCGAGCCCTTTGGGGGGCAGATCGATCGGGCAATGGTTTATCAACCTTCGAATATTCCGTTACCAGCGATTGTTATTAATCATCCGACCCAGATGGTTGAGGATAATATTTTGTATCAGCGCGCTGAACAGATAGCTGATGCGGCACAGCGTTTATTAAACAACGAGAGTCCCTAATGACAAAGATTACTGAAACTGGATCCGGCCCTGGTGATCAAGCTAAAAAGCAGGCTTTATCTATTCTGGGTAGCGGCGTTTATTTACCCCCAGCAAGACCGGTTCGGGAGATTGTTGCTGAGGCGGGTAGTGCCGACACCAGTATTTATGAAGGCTGGAATAATGTCTGTCATGCCCTTAAAGATGACCACCCAAGCAGCATGGGCGGCAAGGCACTTAAAGCGGCCCTAGCGGATGCTGGTGTTGATCCCGCTGAGGTTAAATTAGTTATTTTTGCAGGAATGTCCCGGGACTATTTACCCTCTTGGTCGGTGTCCGCGGAGTTGATAACCATTGCCGGCATGAGCAGTGACTGTAACTGTATTGATCTCACCGTTGGCTGCATGGGTGCTCTCACTGCACTGGATATGGCTCAGGGCTGGCTGGCCCTGCGTGGCGGCGGTGTCGCCGCAGTGGTCGCCGCCGAGCGATGGTCTTATACAGTGGATCACAGCGCCAGCGAAAGCTATGGTCTCTGGGCGCACGCGGACGGCGGCGCAGCAACTATTGTTGGCATGAGTACAGATCACAGAGCCAAAGGTCTGTTTTATGGCGCTGAATTTGTCAGCCAAAGTGACCTCAATGGCGCTGTGCTGGTGGAGTACGGTGGCACGCGCAAACCCACAGCACCCGAAGGCACAACCCCCTTTGAGCGCAAGTTTGTGGGTGTCGATGGTGTCGATATGAGAGAGCGATATGCGCTCGGCTATCAAAGCAGTTATCAAGCTTTGAAAAAGCGCTTTGGTGTTGTGCCTAACCATGCACTTTGTAACCAAACATCCAATCTGTTTATGCTGCTGATCGCCAGTGTAATTGAAATACCCATAGACAACTTTACGATCACCGGGCATGACACTGGGCATGTAGGCTCTGCCGATATATTGATTGTGCTGGACAAATTACTTAAGTCTAGCGGTTGCAACGAACCTTATTTGATGGCCGGCAGTACGCCCTATGCCTTCGGTTCGGGCCTGTTGATGCCTGCAGACTAGACGCCCTTTGCTAAAGCCCACTGTGAACATTCTAGGCGCTAAGATGAGAGACTTATGAATCGAATTGCCACGGCCAATAATTTGAAGCGACGCCTGCCTTCTGTCAACGCCGTACTGCAAGAAATGGCTGACGCGATCCATTTACGCGGTCACTCAGAAGTGAGCAAGGTTGTTGGCATATGCATAGATGGGCTGCGTCAGGACATTACTCAGGGTGCTAACCCCGAGATAAGTATCGATAGAATTAAAGCCGCTAGCATTGTACATCTTGAGGAAAAAAACCAGCCATCTCTCAAGCCTGTAATCAATCTCACCGGCACTGTTTTACACACTAACTTGGGGCGTGCAGTATTACCTCAGGAGGCCCTAGATGCCGTGGTCAGAGTGGCCGGAGCTCCGAGCAATCTAGAGTTTGACCTTGCACAGGGCGGTCGTGGCGAGCGCGATAGCCACATAGAAGGGTTGATATGTGAACTGACCGGAGCTGAGGCAGCCACGGTGGTTAACAACAACGCCGCTGCGATATTACTGACCTTAAATACACTTGCCAACCAGCGTGAGGTGCCAGTTTCTCGAGGGGAATTGGTTGAGATTGGCGGCTCGTTTCGCATACCTGAAGTGATGCTAGGCTCCGGCTGTAAGCTTGTGGAAATCGGTGCCACCAACCGCACCCACCTGAAAGATTATGCCGAGGCGATCGGTGTCAACACCGGCCTACTATTAAAAGTGCACACCAGTAACTATCGCATAGAAGGCTTTACAGAGTCCGTATCAGAGATTGATCTGGCGGAATTAGCCCAACAGCATCAGTTGCCACTGGTCGCGGATTTAGGCAGTGGCAGCCTGATTGATTTTGCCGCCTTGGGCCTGCCCCATGAGGCTACGGCGGCGGAGTCGATCGCCAATGGCGTCGATATCATTACCTTTAGTGGCGATAAACTATTGGGTGGTCCCCAGTGTGGGATTATTGCTGGCCGCAAAGAGCTGGTGGATCAGATACGTAAGAACCCCCTAAAGCGCGCCTTGAGACTGGACAAAATGACGCTGGCAGCACTGGCTGAAGTGTTAAAGTTGTATCGCGATCCGGTTAGTTTAATAAACAAACTCCCCACTCTGCGCTACCTTACGCGGCCCCTAGTGGATATGCAGCAGCAGGCCCAGCGCCTAGTGCCAGAAGTGCAGGCGGCACTTTCCAAGACCTTTCATGTAGCCAGTAAAACCGGCTACAGTCAGATTGGCAGTGGCGCATTGCCGATTGAAACCCTCGAAAGCATCGTGCTGTCTATAGCGCCCACAGCGCCCAACGACAGTGCCATACGTGAATTGTCCGAAGCCTTGCGGGCATTGCCCTGTCCCATTATCGGACGTATCCACAAGGGTCAATTGCTTCTCGATTTACGCTGTCTAGACGATGAAGACAATTTTCTGCAACAGCTTCAACTGCTCGCCGGCGCCTAGAGTGATCGTTGCTACAGCCGGTCATGTGGATCATGGCAAGACATCACTGGTTAAACAGTTAACTGGAGTGGATACGGATCGGCTGGAAGAGGAAAAGCGCAGAGGACTATCGATCAATCTAGGCTTTGCCTATCGCAAAGTTGATGACCACATCAGCATCGGATTCATTGATATGCCCGGCCACAAAGGTTTTATCAACACCATGATCTCTGGGGTTAGTGGTATTGATATAGGCATGTTAGTGATTGCCGCCGACGATGGGCTTATGCCTCAGACCCTAGAGCACTTGCAGGTCATGGTTATGCTTGGGGTTAAACAGATAATGGTGGTCATTACTAAAATAGACGCTGTCGATCGAGGCGCCATTGATACTCTGCGGTGCAGTGCAATTAAGCTATTGCCCCAGAGCCCAATATTTGAAGTGTCGAGTAAGGCTGAGGGGCGCGCCAGTGGGATTAAGGCACTGCAAGAGTATCTAGATAATCAGGCCAGGGTGCTAGAGCCGAGAAACTCACAGGGCTTGTTCAGGATGTCCATCGATCGTGCCTTCACCCTTAAGGGAATAGGTTTGCTCGTCACCGGTACAGTGGCCGCCGGCACCGTAAAGGTTGGCGACAGCCTGCGTCTGCTGGCAACATCGGGCGCTTCATCAACTGTGCGAGTGCGCAGTCTCAACGCCAATAATCAAGTGGCCGAGGAGGGCATGGCTGGCCAGCGTTGTTCGTTTAATCTTGTTGGTGACTTTGATAAACAGTCGGTTGAACGCGGTGATTATTTATCGGCAATCCAGTGTATTGAGCCCAGTGATCGATTTGATGGGCGCATAGAGATAGCGGCGGATATTAGCTTCCCGATCAAGCATATGATGCCGGTTAAAATATATTTGGGTGCCAGACGCGTAGCGGGCAAAATATTTATTCTCAAAACAGCACCCACAGCAGAAAACAGTGGAGAGCGAAAATTAATCGGGGCTGATAATGCACTGGTGCAAATTGTCTTAAAGCAGGCTCTGGTGGTTTGCCATGGAGATCGATTTTTAATCCGCGATGATAGTGAGAGCATTAATCTGGGTGGCGGAATAGTGTTGGTACCGCAAGCCCAACCATGGCGCAGAGGTCAATTCATGCGTCTGGAATCCCTGAGGGCTATGGAGCAGGACGACCCATCAGCGGTGCTAGTAAAAATTATTTTAGAGACTCAGGAACCCATAGATTTCTCTCGGTTTATAGGCAGTTGGAATATGACTGCACGGCAGGGTGAAGCCTGCCTGCTAAATCCGCAGTTACAGCAGTGCTCAGAAATGATTCAACTGGATGGGCGCAAGTACCTAGTTTCAAAAGAGGGATTGGATAATGAAAAGCGCCAGCTCTGTGAGCATTTGCAGTGCCTGCATCATGATCACCCAATGGCCGCAGGGGTGTTGGCGGCTGACTTAGCTGAGCACCTCAAGACTGATATCAATCTACTTTTCAGACTTGTCTTGAGTGACTTGATAAAAGACGCCCGGGTCTTTGTGAATAATGGGCTTTTAAGCTTGGCTGGCCATCGGCCGACCCTATCTTCCCAGGTTCAACAGCGCTGGTTTTTATTCAGTAATATATTGCGTAAAGGGGGATTTCAGGTTCCACTGCTATCAGAGATCGAAAAAGAGACTGGGCTAAACGGCGAACAGTTGTCGGCATTGATAATACCGGCACTGAAAAGTGGGGATCTTATTCAGTTGAGTCAAAAACGGTATATGCTCGCTGAAACGAGAGAGGCCATTAAAACAGCCATAATTGAACTGGCGAAGGACAGCCAATGTTTTACGGTTATTCACGCAAAGGCTCAGTTGGGGCTCGGCAGAGGTCTGACAATAGAGATTCTAGAATACCTCGATTCAGTTCAGTTTACTCGCAGACACAATGATGGAAGAGAACTATTTTCTAAAGGGCGTTTTTCTTGAACAGCAGCTTAAGTGAGTAGGTGTTTTTTTCTGATAATGGAAGGGCGACATCCCCGGTGGGATGCCTGGTTTTCAAAACCAATGAGACGCTGATAAAGTGTTTGGTGGGTTCGACTCCTACCCCTTCCGCCATTTTCTTTTTTGATCGCGCCGACAATTTATAACCCGAGGTTTTTTGTGTCTACAGATAAACTGGTTCAGTCGCATCCCCTCAGTGAGGCTATCTATGAAGGGGTTTTGGAAACACCTCCATGGCATAGTCTGCTGAAATTACTTGAGCGGTATGTCGCAACCAAAAGCGCATCACTGGTAATTCGCCGCCCCACAGAAGAGGGTCCCGGATCAACAATAACGCTCTTTGATAACCAAGACGCGCTGCTGGATTTTCAAACCAATAGTTACAAAGATTCGCCTTTTGCTGAGTTGCCAGAAGACCGCGTATTTTGCCTAAACGATCGAGTCACCCAGCGTGAACTGGAAAATTTGGACCATTATAAGTATTTTTTAAAAGTCTATGATGTCACCGACATCATGGGTTTTGATATTTGCGACAACAATAATGACAACCATAGCAGGCTTAGGTTACGGGTTGTTCGTATGGGGGATGAGCCTAAATTTTCCGATGATGACAGACGACGATTGGCCACTATTATTCCATTGATGAAAAAGTCGTTGGCCATCTATTCTCGAATGGAGATCGGTGGCGTTAGCCAAGCGATATATCAACAGCTACTGTCCTCCATGGGGATTGCCTGTTTTATTCTCGGTGCAAACTATGAGGTGATGGCGAAAAATTATTTAGCCGAGATGGTGCTGAGTAATAAAGATGGTCTATCTCTAGTTGGCAAAAAACTATGCTGCGTGGATGCGGATGACCAGCTAACACTGACGACTATTTGCGAAAAGCTTCGTCACAATATTGCCCAGGGCAAACCGCAACAGCTACCCGATAAATTTACTATTAATCGTCCGCAAGCTATCTCAAGTTGGGGGGCGTTGATTCGCCCAGTAGACAGTGGTGATTTTATGGGCGCCGAAAATAACCCGGAACTGTTACTGCTGTTGCGCGACGCCAATCGCCGTCAATTGCCGACCCCCAGTTTATTAATCGATATATTTGGGGTGACCCTAGCTGAGGCGAGGCTTACGCTAAAATTACTTGAGGGTTTAAGCTTGACCGCTGCAGCTGAAGCTCTTGGCGTGTCTCGCAATACGGCGCGTACACAATTAAGTTCGGTATTTTATAAGACCGACCTCAACAGTCAGACACAGTTGGTGAAGTTAGTCTCAGATGTCTTGAGTGATCACTGGCTGTAAAGCGCTGTCAAAGACACTGTAGTTGCTCATATCCCCGCGTGCGGAAATGCCCCTGCGGGCTGCGTCGCGTTGCGACTTGTCTTAAATGCTACGCATTTAATCGAACCCGGGGATTTACCTCAAATCAACCGGGAGGGCCAAATAAAAAACCCCAGCTTATAAAAGCTGGGGTTTTCAAACAGAACATCTGCGCAGACACTGGGGTTATGTTCTGCTGAACCTCTCGAGAGTGAGTCTTCAGCACCGCTGGCTTCTTGTGTCACTAGGCCGCTCGAGCTACCAACAAGATTACTGGCTGCAACGCTACGAGCTAAGCTACAGAGTGATAGTCGATATCGTCAGTTATCTAGAGAAAAACGACCTAATAGTTAAAAAGAAAGGTGGCAAGTTTAAAAACGGTGCGACATACACCCGCATACATTTTAACCTCTGCACTGAAGTCTCACCTCTGGCAGTTTTATCTAGATGCTGAGCAACCGATAGAAGGACCATTCATAACAATAAATAAAGGTACAGACGCTGCCAAAGAAGCCATATACAACCTCCCAGCTGATCATCCTGAGCTCAAGCAGATGGAGCTTATCAACGACTTCCTGAAGAGCCATAAATGGGCATGTAAAGGTCCAGTGAGGCTTGCATACAACAAGGATGTGGTGGGCGGCGGAAGGCTTGTAACACCCTATCAGAGCCTGCCAGACAGACGAATCAGGCTGCGCATCAGAACGCTGATTGACGAACAGCCTATCTGTGAAGTTGACTACAATGCTAACCACCTCAGACTTAATCTAGCCCTGCTACACAACCAACATGCTGGAGACACTCCCTACGAGGATATCTGTGATATTGCTGGCTTTGAGCATTCTAGAAGGGCAAAAATTAAAGACTATGTAACTCGCGCGCTGGGCAGCGGAAATAATACCTTGCTACAAGGAGCTCTAGACTCTCGAGAAAAAGCTCTGAGAGCATGTAATTCCACGGGGATGACGACTAAAGAGTTTGAGACAATCGAGCATGCGACGCTAAAACGATTTCCCAAGCTAGATTTGTATAAGGGTTGGGGCTTGCATGCGCAGAACTTAGAAGGTCAGATTCTCAAGGATGTGATGCTTGAAGGTATCAAAAAAGACATTGTCTGCTTACCAGTACATGATGCTATTGCAGTTCAGCAGCAACATCAGCACTGGGCTAAGGACGTTATGCTAGAGACTTGGCAAGCTCATGTGGGCGGTGTGAGGACTAAGGTGAAGGTGGATTTTCCTTGATCATTAGTACCTCTTACATTACCCGTACCTAATTGGAAACATGGGTTCTGAACTGTATGTCGTCAAAGATAGTTGGACCGTTCGCCGCCTGATTTGAGATGGTCTATTTAATCAGGTGGTGTGTTGGTTGTTGATCATAATGGTTTTTTCGGCACTGGATTTTCTAGTCATCATTTCCTTTCTTAAGAAAATGGCTAATTTAGTCCAACTGGTGCTGACGGGATACAGATGAGGTTATGCTTTAAAACTCTAACAATTTTTTTTTAAAATAGAGAGACCCCGTTGCGAGATATGCGGGTCTTTTATATAGGAGCGGGAATAATGAGATACATATTTATAATAACAATATCACTAATACTTGCTTCTTGCGGGCCTTCGTCTGAAGAGAAGAAAAACATTGCTGCGGTCACCTGCTCCATTATGAGTGAAACACGAAATATGGATGCGGCAGTTCGTGTTAGAGAAATGAATGACGCACGAGAAAAGATAGGTGGAGAACCATTCTTGCAAGGTGATTCTGTAATTCAGGAGGCGTTTGAATATGGACTATGTCAGGAATTGGTGCTAAGTGAAAACTACGAAGAAATGATAAGAAAAGCGGATAGCAAACCTTCGATAAAAGAAGAATTCCGCGAAAATGGACAATTGAAAGCTAGGGAAAATTATCAATCAAAAAATGATGGCGGAAATGATCCGTGATTTTTGTGAAAGAGAAATTCGTCCGAATATCATGAAATGGGACGAGTCTCAAGAATTTCCAGTTGAAGTATTTAAGAAATT
>ENA-UOYL01000791-UOYL01000791.1-marine-metagenome-genome-assembly--contig:-NODE-791-length-11048-cov-3.184304_pt1 | contig 11048 bp, 15 predicted proteins | sample MGYA00238173_ERZ767189 | MGnify/ENA primary metagenome ERZ767189 (study PRJEB28943, sample SAMN06267163) | marine metagenome | isolation source: Columbia River Estuary | place: USA:Columbia River Estuary... | reverse complement strand
TATTATCACCATTTAAAATTTTTGAATATATTAGATTATATCTAGATGACCAGTTATTAGAAGAATTAAATGAAAATATTTATAATATTCATTATAATTTATATTTATCTAATAATCAAAAAAAACAATTTGATGAAATGATTAAATATAGATTTAATAATATTTAATTTTGTATTATTATTTTTTTCCTTTTCAGTTACTTGAAATTGTATAGATGCATTATTTAATGCAGCAATCATTGCTCTATTGTCGGATTCAATAGTTAATTTCTTAATAGCTTCACTATCTGAATATAATTTCTTTAATTCTGCTAATGCAGTTTCTCTTTGTTTTAAATCAGCATTAGAACCTATTATTCCTATTAATGCTTCACCTTTTATTTGTCTAGCTTCAGCTTTAGCTGCTATCTTGTATAATTCCTCGTTAAGTTCATTAATCTTTTTAATAAAATCTTCTAATTCTGCTGTTGCACCTTTAAAGAATTGTCCTATTTCTTTACTATATGTAGAAAGTAATGCAGATAATAAACCAATAGCAACACCAATACCTGCTGGACCTGTAAGACCAGTAACCATTGCTGCTAATGCTTTTTTAGTACCACCTTCAGTAGCAGCTAATCTTTGGAATGACTCAACCATAGGGTTTAAGTTATTCGCAATACCCATCATTCCATAAGGAGCATCCTGAGCAATTCTAGAGAAGTTTATAAGAGATTGAGAAGCATCTCCAACAGGTTTACCTACTTTTTGTAATGCACTTCCGTAAGCTGATATTTGAGTATTTAAAGCCTTAATTTCAGTATTGAGCATATTAATCTCAATAGTATTGGTAGACTTTTTTAATTGTGCCTGAAATTGTCTAAGTTGGTTTTCAGCTTTTTGCAGTTCAGATTGTATCTCTGCAACATCCATTCCAACTTTTACATTAAAACCAATATTCTCTGCCATCTTATTTTAATTTACTCCGTACAATTTTAATGTCCTTGCTAGTTGGTCATCGGTTAACATTATCTTTTCTTCATCTACTTCTAAATCATCAATCGCTGGTATATGCCAAAATGCTTTTAATGACTTAGGAGATTTTTCTGCACTATTACTTAGGTATATAATATAGGCAAGGTTTCTAGTCCTTGCCCATTGATTTAATTCTTTCCTTTCATTACCTAATACGATAATTGAAAAGTCCTTCCAAGTAATATCCCAAAACTCATTGGGTTTTATCCCACATTCAGCAGCCTTGACTAAGACATCATCCCAACTTAGCTTTACTAGGCTTTTTTTTTTCTTCTTTTACTTCATTAGATACATTTAAAATTGTTTTATCAACTATAAATTTAATGAAGTTAACTAGCTGACCTTCAGTTTTAAATACTCCTCCAATTTCATCTATCCAATCGCATACATCATTTTCATTGTATTCTATTGGTTGGTTATTCTTAATACAAGCAGATTCATATCCACAAAGTACTAAAGAAACCAAAGTATTTATATCCGTTCCAGCCTTTGCCATAAGGTCAAAATAGCCACTAATATCTGTGTTGTTTTTAGTGGTAAATAAACGCATCGCCAAAGTACCCCAGTTAAGGAGTATAGTTTTGTTGTTCAGTCTTAATTCAAACATAGGTTATTTTTTATGCAGTTTCAGTTTGTGTCAATGGTGGTACAGTTACCACGAAAGTCGCAGAAAATTTAACATCATCTTTATCAGCAGCGTTTACATCAAAGTTTGAAATAAATACTTGACCTGAATACACAATATCTCCAGAAGTTGGAGTTGCTTTACCCATCTTCATATTAAAAGATGTTCTTGCAGCGTGAGCAGTGTACAATTGTTGGTAAGAATCCTTACTTGGAGTTCCTGTTTCATCAATTGCAAAACCATCACCTTTGAATGATTGAGTAAATGAAGGACCAGCTTGATATTGGTCTCCACATTTAGAAGTTGCATCAATAGTATTTACTACTGAAGTCATTGAGTTAGTTGTAAGACACGCAACAGGTTTAAATGTTCCGTCATTGTCTATGTCAGCTAAAAGGATATAGTCTCTTGCTGATACTTTTGTTTCTGCCATTTTATTTAATTTTGAGTTATTATTATATTATATGTTATAATCGTTCTGAAAACATTGTCTAAAGGGTTTAAGCCATCTAAATTTCTAACACTTCCGACACTTAAAGCAGATGAAGTAAATCCATTACTTAAAGTTATTGTTGTGTCCGAATTTATTGCTGCCAATACCAAATTGCTAATTGTTTCAGCTCGTTTATAGCCAAAGTTAGCATTTTTTGTAACAATGTCCACTATAATAGTAATAGCATTTGTATAACCTTCTTTGCCTTGTTCTTGGCTTGAAGTTCTGCCATCTAAAATAATGTATTCATTGCCTACTCCATCTGGAGCAAAACCATCGTAAACACCTAAGCTAGTAGCACTTACTAAATTGGTATAAAACCACTTTTTTATTTCTATATTAGGATTAAGCATTTACTATATTTTTAATTCTTTCTTTTAATAATGAAACTTCAGTCTCGTAAGCAGGTATTAAATAAGGTTGTGGTCTTATCCCTTTCCTTAAAATACTTAATGCTATTGCATAAGCTGCTGCATCATTTTCTTTACTTTGTACTTTTCTGTTGCCAGTTCTTTTTTGTGTTTTAATACTATATGTTCCTACTAATCCTTTTCTCTTTACCCACAAAACTAATGCCTTAATCATCTCATCAAATGTACCATTAGTCTTACCTTTAAAGGTATTAGCAAATTCACCATATCCTTGTGTATCAACCTTTCCACCTGTTCCAAATTCTAAATAAGGTGCATATAATAAATCAGAACCAACTATAAAAACCTTTTTATCTATTCCTCCTGATTCTTTCAAATGTATTGAACCTCTTAATGTCCCAAAGTTAGCAGGAGCATTCTTTTTAGCCTCTGATTGAATCTTTAATGCAGATGCATTTGTTTCATTAATAATGTCATTTTTAAGTTTTTGAGTTAGGTTTTCTAACTTAACCAAAGTCTCATCAAACTGAGTAACATTAAAAAATATTCCTGCCATTATGCATACATTAATATTTCGTAAAATCTAAACTGATTCTCTACATCCTTAATAGAATGAATTGTGTACATCTCTCCCTCTGCCTCTATTTGATAATTATTATTGATTGTTACATCATATCTGATATATAACTTAGCAGAACGAGTAAAACTTAACTCGGCTTCCAATAAGGCTCTATTTTCATCCATAGGTCTAAAATCGCCAAATACAACTCCTTGTAAGGCAAAGGTAGTAGTATATCCACCTTGCCCATCAGCAGTCCTTGTAGGCACATATAAGCCTATTTCAGAGTACATTGTATTGGCATCCACATAATTTGCTTTCTTGCTTCCTAATCTCATAATATTGGGCTTATTCTTGTCCAGCGTTGACAGGCTTTCCAAGACTTTTCACAAATACCTGTATTTGAATCTAATCCTCTATTCTCGTAATCGTAGCTTACTTGGTCTAAAATAGCAATCTTTAAGTCATTAGGCACAGTTGCATATCCAACCACATAAGTAGCCTTTAAGTTCCTAAAAGGAGGTCTTTGTAATTGTGGGAACTTACCCCCTACTAAAGTATAATCAGCAGCTACTATTGTATCGTTATTTTCATCTATTAATGAAGTAAAACTATTAACTGGTCCATAAGGAAGGTTAAAACCACCATTAAAATTAGTAAACCAAACAACGGCAGTCTTAGGTATTAAACTCAAGCCTGTACCTATTTCAATGGCTTCTCTTGCTTGTTTAATCATTAAAGAGATTTGGTTATCATCAACAGAATTAGTTACTCTGCAATACAATTTAGCCTCTGCTAATGTTACTGGTTCAACCACAGTACCTATATCGGTTAAAGTAAAATCTATTATAAAATTAGAATATGCCATACATCTTTTTTACAAATTTACATTATTTATAATAAAAAACCCCCTACTAAATAGCAAGGGGTCTTTATATCTATGTAAGATTAGAACTATACGTTTCCTAAGTCAGCATAAATAGCTGAAGTTGGTTGCATTAAGTTAATATCTTCATAACACTCAATACGAGCAGTAACCATATTTTGTTGGAAGTTACTTGCATTCTCATAAGAGAACTCAATAGCCATTCCTTCAACCTCAATTCTTTCTACAAAGTTGTTATCTAAGATAAGAACCTTATCGTCAGTAACCCAAGATGCAGCAATTACTGGAGTTCCCCAGATTGTCATACCACCATTAGGATTAACGATAACACTACCAGAACCAGCATAATAACCAGCAGTGATAGTTTCTTTCAATAAGCGACCTAATTGTGCAGGGCTTACTAAAGCAACAGAAGATACAAAGTTTGCACTCTTTTGGTTGCCAATATAGTCAACTAATTGCTTTAAATCAACAGTTTCAGCAGTTGTAGTAGAACCAGTTGCAGCAGCAGAAACAGTAGAGAAAAACGCAGCATTCTCAGCTTTGTAGAAATCTCTAGTTAACATTCTTGGTAAAGTTGTACTCAAGAAAGGTAAACTTCTAGCCATTTGCTTTGAGAAAGTTGAGAAACCAGCGATGTAGTCATTAACTACTTTCACTTCGCTTAATGCGTAGTTGTTCTCACCTTTGTTAGAACCTTCAGTTTGAGCAGCAATGTTGTTAGTTGTTGCAGTTTCTTTGTAGAATACATACAAACCACTTTCAGAACGAACAGTAGGGATTAAATCTCTAAAGTTGATTGCTTGACTTGGCAATACAGATGCATTAAGAGCATAAGATGCTTGAGCATCTCCTGTTAAACTTGCACTTAAAGTCATAGACTTTACATCTCTTAAATCTAAACGGAATTTACCATTTGATTTCATTGATTTCTCCATCTCATCTAATTTACCATCTAATTTCTCAATGATAACTTCGTCAAGATGTTTTACTTCACGCTTTGCAGCTTTTTTTGTTGCAGCAGCTTGAGCATCAAATTGTTTTTGTGCTTCATCTCTTACAACTTTAATCTCAGCTTTAGTTTCTTCTAACTTAGCCTCAATGTTAGCTTGAAAACCTTTAAGGTTCTCAGCCATTTCGTTAATTACGTTTTCCATTTTACTTTTTTAATATTTTATTAAATTCTTTAATTGCCTTCAGGACTTGTTCATCATTGTTTTTAATTTCCTCGATTATCGGCTCAGGTGATTGCTCGGTCTGAGTGATTTCTTTAACGATTTCAATTTCTAATAATTCTGATTGAATCCTTTTTATTTCAATCTCCATCAACGCAAAGGTCTCATCTGTGAAACGACCACCTTTAAACGCTTTCAAGAGTTTCTCTAGCCTATTTGCTAATTGCTCTTTCTTAACTTCACTTTTAACAGAGATTGTTGGAGTCTCTGGGTTTGCTGCCCATAATACTGCACTACCTTCGTAAAGTTTAAGTTCACTTATTGTTCTTATTCCGTTTTTATCTACACTTGAATTAATTGTGCTAAATCCAATTGAGTGCTGATTGATAAGACCTGCATCGTACATCTTAATCATATCTTCTCCTGTTTCAGTTTCTACTATTGGAGTGATTGCGATAAGCATATCTCCCTCAATGTATAATTGCTCAGGCTTACCTATTACGGCTTCCATTTCAGCACAATGGTCAACTAAAGACCATATTAAGTTTTTACCTGCTGGACCTCTTTCTTTTAGAGTCTTAGTAAAGGCTTCAGGAACTATAATGTCATTATCTAAATCAATGTTTCCTGTTCTAGCCCAAACTGCTTTTACTCTACGAGTTTCGGTATCAACATCCATTACTTCGTAACCGATATCTTGTTTTTCAACAATAGTATCTTTTGATGAGTATGTTTTCATATTGACAAAGTTATTATTTTTTTTGTTATTGTATTAATGATGCTATAAGTTTTCCTATTGCTTGACCCATTACATTTTGTAAGGCATTCCAAATAACTCCGATTCTACCCATTGGAGGGTTATCTACTAAAGTTAAAAGTTTACCATTTGCACCTCTTACTGCCTCATATCCTAAAGTACATCTGCAATTACAAACATTAGCAGCACTTGCTTTGGAATCGCAAGGATGGTCCATTAGTTCATAACCTAAGCCTACTTGATTATTAGGAACTTGAAATTGTTTCTCCATAGGTAGTTTAGTTCCATCCATAATTAAATGGTCGGTATGGTCTCTAGGCTCTCTCCTTGTTCTGTTGTCTCTAGCTGCAATCCATTCTTTTATAGTTACTAATCCTGTACTCGTTGCACCTACCATTGAACCAATATTGGCTGCTCTGCCTGTTTCCGTTCTAGCAATAAGTTCTGCTCTATAATCCGTAATGCCTGAAGTTCTAAGCAAGGCAATTGTTTGTGGCAATGTAAGATTTTTCTGTGCTGACTCAATTAGGTATCTTCTTATTTGTTCTTTAGTTGTATCGGTAATATCTGCTGCTAATTGGTCTAAGCCATCATTTTGTAGGACTTGAATAATAGCATACTGAAAGGCATCGGTCTTTTGTGATTTAAACTCCATAGGCACATAAACCCCCTTTACAGACTTTTTAACGGCACTTTCGCTTATTACAGCCATTTTAGTACCCATAGCTAAATGGAGCTTGTAAATGGTCTTTTTAAGGGCTTTGTCGCTAATTTTAGAATAGTCTTGTGTACGGCAATAGGTATTCACCTGATTTTGCAGTTCTTTCTTGAACTTAGGCGAATATTGTTTTAATGCGTTAGCATATAGTTTTTTATAATCTTGCCAAATCATTTGCTAGGATTATATGCCCAATTTTTTAATGATATATCTCTTTTAGAAGGACAATTTTTTGATGCTGGTTCTCCGTTAGGCATATTTTTCATTCTACTAACAAAACTTATAGTTCTATTAGCTGACTTTACTTCCGTTGCACCCCACTCGGATTTGTTCTTAGATAAGAGATTTAAGTTTCTTTCTATTGGGTTTCTATCTAAGGATGCCTTTTTACTACATTCAGTTAACGACCAAGCCTTTAATTCACTATAAGACATATTAACTGTATCTTGATACTTGCCATAAACCTCATCTACAATCTCTTCTATATCTTTTTTTAGTTCTACTTTAACATCAAACAAAAGGTCTAAAATATTGTAATACTCTTGCATTATTCATTGATTTGTAAAGGTTGAAATTGGTCAGTAGGTTGCAAAGATGAAGGGATATATAGTTTCTCCATCTCCTCTTGTGGAATATAGTCTGGAGTTCTGATGCCCATAATCTCATTCTTTTGTGCTGGAGCAATCCACCAAGCAGTGTTTAACCAAGCAACTTGCTCTGTTTTATTAGCCTCTAATTCTTGATAGACCTTCATATCATATCCTACATACAATCCACTATTTCTATATCCCCAGTCAGAATGTAATTTTCTATTTAAGTTCTCAGTCAAAGAATCCAACAAAGGAATAGCACATCTTAAAGTTAATGCCTTCTCTCCCTCTAATTGATTGTTGTAAGTCTTGTTATCTGCATCGTTTAATAGTTGTGATGGTACTCCGTAAATATTACAAAGTGCCTTCATATCCCATTTCTCTGATTCAATGATATTAAGTTCAACAGGACTTAAACCTATTTGTTTCCAGTCAACCTTATAACCTGATACTGCAATAGAGTTAAAGTTAGCTGCTCCACCTTTCTCGCTTACTGCTCTCTTTAGTGCTTGTGCTTGTGCTTGTCCACTTGTAGGGTCGAATCTTTCATCGTTCATAAATAGAACTCCTGCTGGTCCACCATTTTGGAATGATGCAACGGCAGCAGTCTTAGCTTCATTACTTCTAGTCAATGTTCTAGCAGCTGCTAATAACGGAGATTGTCCGTACAATTGACCACCTGTAACTGTCCATTCAGGATTGAAGTATTTGTCGTGTAAGATTTCTTTTGGGTCAAAGGACCACATTGCTCCGTAGTATAATTGGTAGCCCACTCTGGTTGGTGGGAACATTTCAATGTTGGCAATAATAGCCATATACTGAGCAGGTAAAGCAAATAGTTCAAACGGCTTTCCTTGATTGTTTCCTGTTTCAATAAGTTTTCCATATATAAATGAATTTCCTGTGATTAACTTGAATCCACACCATTGCTCAACTAAATCTGCCCAAGTATCTTCTCCATTAGGATATTTTAAAAGGTCGTTTAATCTTTGGTCTCCTGTATATATCTCAAATGCTTTCTTATGTAAATCATTTACCTCTTGCCAGTTAGTAATCTTATCTGGTTGTTTCATTAATGATTTGTATCTTTTTGCAGATACTTCATCTTTAACTTTATATACATGAAATGGAGCAAGTTTAGCTTTATCAGTAATTAGTTTTACAATTGAGTAAACAATATCATTAGCTATATATCCATCTCTTACGAATGCTCTTGAATCTCCACCTTGCCAAGTAACGATTCCACGTTGAATAGCGACACTTGTATCAAAAGGAATATTAGGTAATAGAGTGTTTATCTTCTTTTTAGTTAAGAAGTCAAAAAATGCCATATTATTAGAATTTAAACAAAGTTATGATTTTTACATCAAAATACACTTACTTGAAATCTTGGTGAATATTCAAAGAACATTCTCATAGCTAAACAATCACTAAAATCAGGAGAACGACCTATTGCTGCTTTCACTTTATCTTTAGGAATTACTCCTTTTTTCATATCGTTATCTACTGACTTTTGTTTGACTTGCTCTAGTTCCTGAATAATAGTTTGTTTTTGTTTCCCATCTGCCTGAATGTAAAGTTCTGCTTTGTTAACCATATCTGCTAATTTAAAATAGCATTGAGACTTTAAATTATCAAAGTTTTCCTTTTGTCTTGTTACAGGGTTTACTAATGGAGAACTATTATTGACAAATCCTTTGCACCTAAGAATATCTACTACTCCACCTCCTACTCCATCCTCATCGCAAACTATGTTAGATGTAGGTACTTTATGCTCGGTTGCAAAGTTCTTTATAAGTTCAGCAACCTCAACAACTGATTTACCATTGAATTGATAAAACCTAACACGAAAGCCACTCCATATACCAATAACAGTACTATCATTCCCAAAACGTGCCACATCACAAGTAATAAAAGAATCACCAATAGGAACAAACGTATTGGTAAAAGAGTCAAGTATTTTATCATAGTCTATAAGTTGTGCAGGGTCATCTAAGTACTCCCAGTTACCAAATAAAAGCCTCTCCTTTGAAACACTATCCAAAGTTAGTAAGTTCTCTTTGTAATGTTTAGAGATAAAAGGATTGTCATCTATCAAGGAAGTAATAAATTTTTTATTCTTAGATATTGTGCCTTCTTGTTCTGGTTTGTAGAACTCCGAGTAGGTCCAGTTCTTTGCTGGGTTACAAGTGTAAAGAATCTTAGGCACTAAATCGTTTTGGTCTAGTTGGAATCTTATCCTTGATTTGATAATGTTTCTAGCCTTATCATCTACTTGATTAGCCTCATCAATAAACGCATCGGTAATCTCTAATGAACCTAATTCATCAAAGTTAGGGTCGGAAGGATAGGCAAATAAATCTTTAAGTAAGATTGTAGAACCATTAGGGAACTCTATTTGGCTTGTTTGTCCGTTAAACTTATAATGCTTGTTGGCTTCTAGTCCTTGCATCTTAGCTATCTGAAAGAAGGATACTAAGGTAGTTTCTTTTAGGGTTTTTAACACGGCTCTCCCAATTAGTCCTCTTGTATTGGGATATTTTAATCTTTGTTTAAGCTGCCAGTAGCAACCTAAAGCAGTCTTACCACCTCCTGCTCCTCCTCCAAATAGAATCTCATTTGTTGTTTTATCTTCTAATAGGTCTAACGCAGTTGTTTGTTTTATGGATAATTCCATTATAGGCTTCCTGTTTTTTCAACGTAAGTTTTTTTCTCCTCCCAATTTATTTGCAGTCCTCCAGATAGTTCTATTTCGTTGGTTTGTTTTGCTCTGCCTTCTAGTCTATCAAGTATTTCCTGATAAGCCTTTAAATCCCCTTTAAATGCCTTTTGTAGTACCATTATATCTAATTGCTCTGCCACAGTAAACTCTTCTTTCTCTCCTGTAATTGGGTTGGTCTTTACTTGGACCAATTCTAATAATCTTAACAATCTAGTTTTGCTATTCGGTATTCCTTTCTTTCTACCATTGTTTTCCCTTCTTTCATCATACCCTTCTTTAAATGGTACTAAATTATTTTCATTTGCCATAATCCTCACATTTTTTTCGCATATTTTGATATTCCTGTATTATCTCCATTTAAATAACTTTTTAACCTATGACAATTTGCACATAATGTTTTTAAGTTATCAATTCTATTATCTTTTTTATTCCCATTTATATGGTCAACATCTAATTGAACACTATGCTTTGCCACAAAACCACATTCTTCACAATAATCTTTTTTATGTTTTCTATACCCCCAAATTGCACTTCTATTCTCTATTTTATAACAAGCATTACAATAACATCTCCAATATTTTACACTTCTATCTTTATTTAAAGTATGAAATTTAGCTGGGTCATTACATATCTTGCATTTTGGTCTATCAGGTGAGTCTTGCCATTTCATATTGCAAAGTTACCCCATTCTTCTTGATTTCCAATGTTGGGTCTAGTTTACGGATTCTATCTACAATCACTTGACAGTATTTAGGGTCAAGTTCCATACCATAACATTTGCGTTTAAGTTGGTGCGAAGCTACCATTGTCGTTCCACCACCTAAATATAAATCAGCAACTAAATCATTATCCTTACCCCATTTATTAAAGAACCAATTAGCTAACTCAATAGGTTTTTGTGTTGGGTGTACTCTGCCTTTAGTATCTTGGGATGGCATACCAAAGATTCCTGCCCATTTAACCCTTGCAATATCTCTCTTATGTTTATTCTTTGACCAACATAATTCAAAGGTGCTACCATACATTTTATCGGAACTTTTATCCTCTGCTATATCATCATTGCCATTTGCTCTTTTATCCCATACTACCCAACTGCCATCATTTTTATTAGGAAGCAACTCTGCAAAATAATCTGCACC
>ENA-UOYL01000788-UOYL01000788.1-marine-metagenome-genome-assembly--contig:-NODE-788-length-11080-cov-2.985004_pt1 | contig 11080 bp, 9 predicted proteins | sample MGYA00238173_ERZ767189 | MGnify/ENA primary metagenome ERZ767189 (study PRJEB28943, sample SAMN06267163) | marine metagenome | isolation source: Columbia River Estuary | place: USA:Columbia River Estuary... | reverse complement strand
TGACAGGTCAAACGGGCAGGCATACCGGATTTTTCCATATCTTCTATTAGGCGTTTTATTCAAAAAAAAAGTTGCCTGAACTATTTTTCATATATTTATCTTCTAAAAATCAACGATTTAGTTAATATTGATTCAAAGTAGTATGACTTTTTAGTATTTTATTTGGTCTTAAAAATTTTAAAAATGCGATATCCCCTTGTCTTATTTGTAAGTTTTCTTTGTTTCGGCATCAGTGCCCAATCAACATTAAAAAAAAATATCTTTTCCTTGTCTATTATTGATGATGCCCTTCAAGATTTTAAATACAAAGGGATCAGTAATGGCTTCAGTTATGAAAGGCACTTAAAAGGACCACATTCTTTGGTTGCTGGTATAAACGTTTGCAAAAACCTTGATAAGACAGATGATATTTCATTCTTTATCCCAAGAATGGAAAAAGCGATAGGATTTAAAGCCTATTTGCAGCACAAACATTATCTGAAAAGAAAGCAGGTATTGTGGCCATTGTGTATCGTCAATTTGGCTCATGCGCTTCAATTCAATAATCAGCCAAACGAAAATACAGGTTATTATTTAGCTGAGGCCATTCAATTTGGCGGGATGCAATTAACTCGACGTCAAATTACGGGTGGTGGAACTTACTTAAGTAATCGAAACGATGTAGCGGCTATTTTTAGTGGTGGCTTTCTATGTCAGAAAAAATGCGGCTTATTTATCGATATTTCTATAGGAATAGGTATTCAATATTTATGGTCTAGTGCCGTAGGGAAAATTCCCAATGTAGACCAGCCTAATGATTCAGAACCGTTTTTATTTCAAAAAGAAGTTGATTATGGCACTGCATTTTTGCCTTATCTAAGTTCAAAATTCAAGATTGGCTGGGGTTTTTAAGATGATAAGTCAGGTGTAAGCCTTAAGTTTATCCCGTCAAAAAGTTGACTTTAATTTAACAAGGTATTTGACCAATATTTTTAGTTATTATGAAGCGTTATTTTGTGATTTTTTGTATTCTTTTTTGTGCGCATGGGAACCTAGTGCAGAGTCAAACTACTCAAGTAGATTCGATCAATCGCAGATTAATCTTTAAAAATCTGGTTGGTTACAGCCTTGGAGGACCTAGCTTTTTGTCCATTAATTATGAGCATTATTTTAACCATAATTGGAGCATTGAAGCGGGGCTAGGTTCGGTAATATTTATTTCAGGTGTCCATGTTGGAACAAGGTATTATTTGGGTAATAGCAAACATCCAACAAGATTTGCTCCTTATTTAGGCGCAGCAATAGGCGCAGCCTTCATCATTGGCGGTGGTGGTTCGGGTGGAGTTGATGGTTATGGCACCATGGTTGCCTATGTGCCTCTGGGAATTCAACACATTTCAAAGAATGGTTTTGCTTTTTCGCTAGAAGGGGCAGGAATGATTTTGGATAATGAGTTATTGCCTATGGCTGCTATTCGCTTGTTCTTCCCAATATCGAGATCAAAAGCCAAGAGAGCATCTAAACATAACAATCCACCTTAAACTCATTACTTATCAAATTATTACTACTCTCAATTCTCTGTTTTCTAAACGCTATTGAATTTGGTCAGAATCAAATCACTAGTTTTATTTTATTTTTTAGTCACTTAATTATTTAAAATGTTCCTTATGAATAAGAAAATATTCCTTCTTTTTCTTCTGATTTTTATTTCTCTTTCATCAATTGCACAAAATTTTTATGACAGAGCGACTGTTCAAAAAATAGAAATTTTCTTTACCGCTGCAAATTGGGATGCACAATTAGATGCCGCATACGCATCAGATGCTTTTATAATTGCAGATTCTGTTCGTATTAATGGCGTTAATACCTATGATAGTGTTGGAGTAAAATACAAGGGTAACTCATCCTATAATCCAAATAATAATAAAAATCCACTTCATATTGAGCTAGATTATATTAAAGGAAGTCAAGATTACCAAGGATACACAAATATCAAACTTCAAAATGGTTACCAAGATCCTTCTATGATTCGTGAGGTTTTGTCGTATGCAATTTTAGAACAATTTATGGATTGCTCAAAAGCAAATTTTGCAAATGTTTATATCAATGGAATTCTTAGAGGACTTTATTCAAATGCTGAGAGTATTAACAAAAAATTTAATGGTGATCATTATTATTTAAGTAATGATTCTTTTTTTAAGTGTAATCCTACTGGTGGTGCCGGACCTGGAACAACAGCAAGTCCAGATTTAAAATATATCAATGCAGACAGTAGTTCTTATTTCTCTTCCTATGAATTAAAATCAGATTTTGGATGGAATCGCTTAGTAGATTTAATTAATACGCTAAATAATAATACGAGTTTATTAGAAAGCAAGCTAGATGTAGATCGCGCACTTTGGATGTTGGCTTTTAATAATGTACTTGTTAATCTTGATTCTTACAATGGTGCATTTCGTCAGAATTATTATTTGTCTTGGGATTTAAATAATCGCTTTGTGCCAACAGTTTGGGATTTGAATATGAGTTTCGCTTCTTTTCCGGGAGGAACAGGCTCAGGAGCATATACTGCAACAACGTTAGATCCAATGTCTAATAGTACTTCAGTAATTCATCCTTTGATTGTAAAACTGATGGCAAATCCAATGTACAAAAGAATGTATTTGGCACATATTCGAACTATTGTACAAGAGATTTTTATTACGCAAGAATATCTTACTCTAGCAAATTCACTCAGAAGCACTATAAATTCGTATGTTCAAGCAGATATTTATAAATTTTTCACCTATACACAATATCAAAATAGTTTAACAACTGCTGTAACAGGTGGAGGAATGGGCGGAGGATCTTCAATTCCAGGAATTCAAGCTTTAATGGATGCAAGAGCGACCTATTTTAGCACAAACTCAAATTATTTACTTGCTGCACCTTTAATTTCATCATTTGGAGCGAGTAATACTACTCCAAATTTTAATCAATCAATTTATATTACAGCAACTTGTGTAAATGAATCATCCGTTTATTTAGGATATCGCTTAAACCATCAATTAAAATTTAACCGCGTTCAAATGTTTGACGATGGTCAACATGGAGATGGCGCAGCTGGTGACCATATTTTTGGTTTTCAAGTTACTTTAAGTGGCACAGCTTTCGAGTATTATATTTATGCTGAAAATTCAAACGCAGGATTGTTTAGTCCAACAAGAGCAGAGCATGAATACCACTCAATTCAAATAAACTTTCCTTTTTGCACAAATGGAAATGTCGTAATCAATGAAATTGTCGCTAGTAATTCTTCTTCATTATATGATTCAAATGGAGAAAGTGATGATTGGATAGAATTATACAATACAACATCTTCAGCAATAAACTTATCGGGAATGTACCTTTCTGATGATGCAATAAATCTTACACTTTGGCCATTTCCACTTGGAACGATAATTCCTGCAAATTCCTATTTAATTGTTTGGTGTGATGATGATTTGGAGCAATCTGGCTTGCATACAAACTTTAAATTAAGTTCATTGGGCGATCTTTTAATATTTGGAAATGGAGCAATTGCATATAATCAAGTTGCTTTTGGAATTCAATCAACTGATATAGCTTATGCAAGATGCCCGGATGGAGGAGCGAGTTTTAACTTGGTGAATCCTACACCAAATGCAAATAATAATTGTATGGCAGGCACGAATGAATTGGAAAATTCTTTTGAACTTTCCTTGTTTCCAAATCCAGTTAATGAAACATTAACAATACAAATTTCAGATTCTAAGATGTATGAAATTAGTATTTACGATTTACAAGGAAGAGTTGTCCTTGAAAAACAAATTTTTTCAAATATAAACACGCTTTCAACCTTAGCTTGGAATTACGGTATTTATCAAGTAAAAATTACAGATTTTGAAGGTAAATCGATTAACAAAGCGCTTGTAAAAATCTCAAAGTAAGATTCACTTACTCTTTTTACTAGTAGATAAGTAGTTGAGAATTTTCACATCCACTTCACTTAAGGACAAAGATCTTCGCTCCATCATGTTATTAGCTGCCTCGATGGCTTTATCAAACTTAAACTCAACAAATGGTTGACTAAATCCCCATGAAAATGAAGGTATAAATTTTGGTGGAAAATCAACGCCAAATACCGTCACAGAAACTCCAACTACAGATGCGGTATTAAACAGTGTATTTATAGCACTTTTTGAATGGTCACCCATAAAAAGCCCCATAAATTGTTGCTTTGTTTCAACTTCAGCTAACTTTTCGTAGGAGTAAGAAGAAATTTCGCCATAATTATTTTTAAGATTGGAAGAATTAGTTCCAGCTCCTAAATTGCACCATTCTCCAATGACAGAATTCCCAATAAAACCATCGTGACCTTTGTTTGAATAAGCTTGAAAAATCACATTGCTAATTTCTCCACCAATTTTACAATGAGGACCAATTGTAGAAGCGCCATAAACCTTTGTGCCAAGTTTTAAGGTACTGTTATCACAAAGCGCAAAAGGACCGCGAATTAGTGAGCCCTCCATGATTTCAGCATTATGACCAATGTAAATCGGACCAGTTGTTGTATTTAGAATTGCTCCTTCAATGATTGCACCTTCTTCAATAAAAATAAATTTAGAATCTCCAATTAGTGTATTTGTTTTTGAGATTTTTTGAGATTTCCTATTATTTGTTAGCAAATCAAAGTCCTGTATTAAAACTTCTTCATTCATTAGGAATAAATCCCATCGTTCTTTAATTATTATTGGTGCTTCACCTTTGAATTGCAGCTTATTTTTTCCGTCTCCACGTTTTGCAAGCCATTGTTTATCTATGAATAAAGTTGAATTATCTTCTAAATTAAAAACTGCTGCAGCAATCTCTTCATTTGGTATAACTGAGGCATTTACTTGAATTGCATCAGTAAGTTGCATGAATTTTTCCTGTAAATATTTTTCAGTGGTAAAGCCGATTTCAGCTTCTGGAATGTACATTTTCCAACGCTCATTATTGCAAAGAATTCCCATGCGAAGATTACCAAGAGGACGAGTTAAAGTCAAAGGTGCAAAGCGAAGGTGTAATTTATTATCGTCAAGATTTATTTTCATAATCAATTCGATTTTTTTGTGGTGAAAAATGAACTTAGGTACAAAAATACAAAAGTTAATGTTCCATTTATAATCAACATCTCGAATCCGAATTTATAAGCTCCAAAGAGATTTGCAGAAAATTTGTCGAGATAGAAGCAAAGAAAAGGAATCAGAACACAGATAAATGGGACTAAAATCGCTTTAGGATTTCTTTTAGTGAAAATACCAAAAGCAAATAATCCAAGTAATGGACCATAAGTATAACTTGCAATTTTTAAAATAAGTGAAATTAAATCTGTCCCTGGATTTGCAGTAACATACATTTTTGTCAACAGAATAATAATTAAGAATAATAGTGAAAAGCCAATATGAACGATTAATTTTAATTTCTGTCTTTGTTTTTCTTCTCGCTTATTGAAATTTAAAAAGTCGATGCAAAAGCCAGTAGTTAATGCCGCTAGAGCGCTGTCTGCAGATGCATAAGATGATGCTGTTATTCCTAATAAAAAGAAAACGCCAGCTATTTTTCCGAAATTATTAAGAGCCAAGGTAGGAAATACATGGTCTGTAATAACTTTTCCATCGTTCATTGGTAATTCTATACCTTTTGAATTAGAATAAACGTACAAGGCGCCACCAAGTAATAAAAACAGAAAATTGGTGAATACTAAAATCGTCGTGAATGAATACATGTTCTTCTGAGCATCACCAATTGTCTTGCAGGTAAGATTTTTTTGCATCAAATCCTGGTCTAAGCCGGTCATTGCAATTGCCAAGAACATGCCACCAAAAAAGTGCTTTGGAAAATAGTTTTTTGCCATTGGATCATCAAAGAAAAATACCTGTGACATACTGCCGCCGCTAGAAGTTTTTGAGGCGCTAATCTTTTCAAATAAACCAAAAAAGTCAAGATTTAAAGCTTGTGAGATAATAATTGTACAGATAACAACGGAGCTGATTAGAAAAACAGTTTGAAATGTATCTGTATAGACTATTGTTTTAATTCCACCTTTGAAGGTGTAAACCCAAATTAAAGCGATTGTTATAACTGCCGTTAACCAGTAAGGAACTCCGAGATCATCAAATAAAAATAGTTGTAAAACTATCGTTGCTAAATATAGTCGAATCGCTGAACCAAGTGTGCGAGATAAAATAAAAAAACTTGCTCCCGTCTTGTAGCTTATTATACCGAAACGTTTTTCTAAAAATTCATAAATCGATGTGACATTTAATTTGTAATACAAAGGCATTAGAACTTGTGCAATAACAATATATCCAAGTACGTAGCCCAAAACTACTTGAAAATAGCCCATTCCATCGTTCATGACTTGCCCAGGAACTGAAATGAAAGTTACACCAGAAAGTGAGGCACCGATCATTCCAAAAGCTACAAGATACCAAGGACTTTGTCGGTTTCCAGTGAAGAAAGTTTCACTTGTAGCATTTTTTGATGTAAAATGGGCAATAAGAATCAGAACAATAAAATAGCTCGATAAAACTAAAAAAATTAAGGTAGTCGACATTTGTATAATTTGATTGTAAAAATAAAGAAAGGATTTCATCTATTTTCAAAGATTATAGCTTTCTTCAACATCTAACTTTATATTTGTAAAAAAATAAAGATAATGGGCCCAATATTTTTTCTTGCAATTTTAGGTAGTACATCTATTTCAATCATTATAATCGTCTATTTATTTTTAAAGAGGCAAAGTCAAAAAGAACAAGTCAATTTAGAAGTTGAATTAAAGAAACAAAGACAAGAATTCTTTTTGCCAAATAGGGTAGATGCCTATGAGCGTGCGATATTATTAATGGAACGCTTGCATCCAAATTCCTTGGTAATGCGTTTGAATAACCCAAGTTTACCTGCAAAAATAATGCATGCTGAATTTTTAAAAACTATTCGCGAAGAATTTGATCACAACATTACACAGCAGCTTTTTATTTCTCCCATAGCGTGGAAACTACTAAGAGATTCTAAAGAAGAGCTTGTGAAATTAATTAATCTAGCTGCAAGTCAGGTTCAAGAGAATGCTACAGCAATTGAGTTATCTGCAAAGATATTTGAGCTTGTGGCACAATTAGAAAAATTACCATCAGAAGTAGCTACTGAATTTTTGAAAAAGGAATTTCAAGAATTATTTTAGATAGTTTTACTTTTATTCCTTTTTGCTTTAATAAATTCAATAAGCATTGGTAAAACAGATATAAATATAATTCCGAGGCAAACTAAATCTATGTTTTTCCTTATCCATTCAACTTCTCCAAGAAGATAACCTGCAATTGTTAAACTGAAAACCCACAAGAACCCACCGAATAAATCATAAATGAAAAACCGATTGTAATTCATTTTGCCAATTCCTGCTGCAAAGGGTGCAAATGTGCGAACAAAAGGAACAAAGCGTGCCATTATAATTGCCTTTATACCATTTTTAGCAAAAAATAATTCTGTTTGATCGAGGTATTTTTTATTGACGATTGGTTTATCTCTAAATTTTAATTGAAATACTCTTAGTCCTATTTTTCTACCAATCCAGTAATTACAATTATCTCCTAAAACTGCTGCAATAAGTAACAAAAACAGTAAGTATGCTAAATCTAATTCGCCCGAAGCAGCAAAGATACCTGCAGTAAATAAAAGAGAATCGCCAGGAAGAAAAGGCATTGCTACCAATCCAGTTTCGATAAAAATTACTAAAAATAAAATGATATAAATTGCAGAAGAATAGTTTTCAAAAAACCATTTAAAATCTAATTTTATAATGTGCTGAAATACTTCTAAAAGTTCGTTAAAAAAACCCATATTAATCTAGTTTTAAAGAAGAGTCGACTGTTTCTATCCAAGCGAGAATTCCACCATTCATAATGAAAATCTCGTTTATCAACCCTTCTGTTGTGATTAAATTTGCAAGAGCCTCAGCTCTTTTTCCCGAGCGACACATTAAAACAGTTTTTTTTGTGAGGTCTAATTCGGAAATACGCGCTGTAAAATCTGCCATTGGAATGTGTTTGCATGAAATATTTGCAATTTCAAACTCGTAAAGTTCTCGAACATCAATTATTTCAATTTGATTGTTATTTATGCCGATTTGGCATTCTTGAGGGCTAATTAAAAGCATGTTTTTTTCGTAAATATAGTTATTGAATTTATTTTTTAGTGAAATATTTTCCTTCTTTCTCAAGGTAAAAAAAGGTATGGATTAGTTTATTTGTAGCTTTAATTTTAGGTTCATAGGTATTTACGTCACTAGACTCCGGAGGACTTTCAATGCTACCCTCATAAATTAAAATGTCTTTCACGTTTGAATATTGCCCAATTGCAGAAAATTGAATTGAATAAACCTCAACATTTTTAGATCCTAAACCATCAAAATTCTTCCATTGGAATATTCTTCTAGGAGTGTGGTTTGCAATCGTGTAAACATCTTTATAACTAGCGTTTCGAATTCTAAAATCAATTAGAAAATCCTTGAAATCGCCAGAATTAATGTTTGTAAATGTAACATTTAAAGGAACTAGGGGCGAGGATGGGATGGCAATTGGAGGGGAGATTAAATCTAAGCCGCCGTCGTAATAAAAGATATAATTGTAATTCCCCATAAATCCAAGTTCTGCTTTTTTAGCAGGATTAGGTGATTTGCTTGCTTCTTTTATTGCAAATGCAATTCTGTTTACAGTTATGACGGCATCAATTTTTCCATCATTGTCTAAATGCTCTTTGAGGATTTTAAAAGTAAATTTTTCTGAATTTGAAATTCGTAATTGTAATTTAATATGCTCTTTAGCATAAGCATCTAAATTTTTGTATTTTTTGGCTTTTACTTTTGGAGTCTTTTTCGCTTTATCTTTGTCTGAATCTGAACATGAATTCATAAAAATAATTAAAACTAATACTTTAAATAGAATATATAAACTTTTCATTTTAATGTATTTAATTAAATATTAATTCATCTAAAAACAACCAAGTTGGATTTCCATTTCCAAGATGCCACTCTGGGCAATTTCCTGGATTGATAACTTTATATCGAATGCTTATTATTTTTTTAGCAAGAGGTAATTTCACTAAAAACTTTTCTTTCTTAGGATTCTCATCTTTATCAGTTGCTTGTGTAATTTTTATGAATTCTAATTTTTCAAAGTTCTTACCATCTTGAGAAATTTCAATTTGTATTTCAGAAGGTAAGAAAATCCACGATTTTTGATCGCGAATACAAGAGATTCCAAATTCATGTAATTCTCTAGGAGACTCAAAACTTACATCTGCAAGAATATCTTCACCATAAAATCCCTGCCAATCCCCTGTTCTGAATTCATTTCCTCCTTCAATTTCGTCTATTAATGAATTTGGACCTGAAGCAGCATATTGATTAGCGTATTTTGTTTTTAAATCTAAGCGAATAGAATTGTCTTTTTTTTTGAAATACCTATTTACAATTTGGCTTTCAAATAATTCGCCAGCACTTGATTTTCGTTGAAGTTTTAGTTCAATTAAGGTGCTTTTATCTATTTTAAAAGGCTTACTATATTTATTCCAAACGTCTTTTTTAACGGAATAAAAGAGTGTGAATTCATCTTGAGAATTAATTTTAAGAAATCCCATTTCAATTGAAATTTTAGTATCAAATATTCTGCTTTCATTTAAAATAAAGGGAACAGGCACAAAATTAGAAGGAATAGAATTTTCCGGCGATCCACTTATCCATTTATCATTCAAATTTGTTGTAGTATCTGACATTTCGAATTCTAAAACTCCACCATTCATAATTTCTTCATGTGATAAATAGCTGCGATAAATTGGCAGACCATTTAATTTTACAGACCGAATATATTTATTTTCAGGACTATTGTTTATTGCGCTTATTCTTAAAGATTTATTGTTTTCAAATTTTAACACGGCTTCATTAAAACAAGGTCTTCCGATTTCATAATATGGTTTTCCTGGTGCTACTGGGTAAAATCCTAAACTACTTAATACAAACCATGAGGACATTTGTCCACAATCTTCATTTCCAGAAAGTCCATCTGGTGAATTAGAATACAATTCTTTCGTTATTTTATCAACGTAAAACTGAGTTTTGTGCGGTGAGTTCGTATAATTATATAAATAAGCCATATGATGAGAAGGTTCATTTCCATGAGCATATTGACCAATTAATCCTGTAATGTCGGATTGTTCTCTTCCAGAAAGTTTGCTCTGAGATGTAAATAATCTATCTAGCCAGGATTCTAATGAATCTGCACCACCTTGAATTTCTGCTAGTGTTTTGATTGCTTGAGGAGCAGCCATTGAATATTGAAATGCGTTAGCTTCAGTATAATTAAAATTAACTTCACTTGGCTCAAATGGAGAAAACCATTGTGCTGCGCGTTTTGCACGCATAAATTTTGTTTGAGGATCATAAAGATTTAAAAAGTTAAAGGACCGAAGTTCAAATTCTTTTTCACTTTTTTTATCACCCATTTTCTTTGCCATTTCTGATATACACCAATCGTCATAGGCATATTCTAAGGTTTTGGAGACAGATTCAGGTTCTTGATCTGAATCTATAAAACCATTTTTTGCATAGGGAATTTTAGCATATTCATTCAACTTAGCTGTGGTAATCATCGCGCTTAATGCTTTTGTAGTGTCAAATTGATTAATTCCTTTTAAATAAGCATCCGCGATAACAGAAACGCTATGGTAACCAATCATACATTCTGTTTCATTTCCTGCTAATTCCCATACTGGAAGATCTTTTCCCTCATCAAATTGCCGTAAGAATGTTGTAATGAATTCATTTGTTCTTTTTTGCTGCATTAATGTAAAGAGTGGGTGTGTCGCCCTATAAGTATCCCACAAAGAAAATACGGTATATTGATTTTGATCATTTGAAATAGCATGAATTTTATTGTCTCGTCCGCGGTATTTTCCATTTACATCACTAAAAATATTCGGTGCTAAATAGCTGTGATAAAGCGCAGTGTAAAAAATTGTTGCTTTTTCTTTGTCTTCTAATGAAATTTTAATTTTACTTAATTCATCA
>ENA-UOYL01000780-UOYL01000780.1-marine-metagenome-genome-assembly--contig:-NODE-780-length-11191-cov-2.289275_pt1 | contig 11191 bp, 12 predicted proteins | sample MGYA00238173_ERZ767189 | MGnify/ENA primary metagenome ERZ767189 (study PRJEB28943, sample SAMN06267163) | marine metagenome | isolation source: Columbia River Estuary | place: USA:Columbia River Estuary... | reverse complement strand
CTCGAGACGTGCACCTTCTGGGTTTGGGCGACCATCGATCAGGGTTGGAAAGAGGTGTTCACGTTCAAAAGTTCGATCGCCGACCATGAAGAGATTTTCTAATTCAACGGGCCGCTTTTCCTCCACGACAAAACGCGTCATCCCGCGTACCGTGCTGATCCAGTCAGCGACTTCATGAGCGTTACTCACAGTGGCCGAGAGGCACACCAACTTCACCACGCGAGGTAAGTGGATGATGACTTCCTCCCATACCGGACCCCGGAAAGAATCTTGAATGAAGTGCACTTCATCTAAAACGACCACGCCCAAATCATCAAGGGCTCTCGAACGCGCGTAAATCATGTTGCGGAGAACTTCAGTTGTCATGACCACGATCGGGGCATCTCCATTAACGGCGTTATCTCCCGTCAAAAGTCCAACTTTGTCTCGGCCATATAGCTCAACAAGATCATTGAACTTTTGATTGGAGAGCGCCTTAATTGGTGCCGTATAAAAAGCCCGTTTACCGTCTGCTAAAGCACAGGAAATCCCATACTCTGCAACAACGGTTTTTCCACTTCCTGTCGGAGCCGCCACCAAAACGGACTCGCCCACATCTAGGACATCCATGGCCTCAATCTGAAAGCGATCAAGAGGAAATTTGTACTGGGCGATCAGCGCCGGCCGGTCAATCCGCACCTCACTAGTCTGCCCCGTGAAAGGGTCGAACTAGTGACTTAATCGTCATCCTTGCGATTTCGAGTCGCTAAATGTCCGATCAAAATCGCTATGAAATAGAACAGCACCAGAGGAACTGAGAGCAACAAGAGTGTGATCGGGTCTCCGGAGGGGGTGATCACAGCGGCAATCACAACGATAACGACGATTGCCACTCTCCACCCCTGCACTAATTGCCGTGGTTTCAAGACACCAGCCAATTGCAGAAAAACCAGTAGCACGGGGAACTCAAACCCGATTCCGAAGGCGGCCACCATCAAACCAACAAAACTCACATATTTGGAAATCTGGAAGGCCTGTCGGACATCGCTTCCTGACCAAGAAATCAACCACTCAAGACCTTTATCCAATGTGTAATAGGCAAAGAAACCGCCCAGGACGAAGAGAATCACTGACGACAACACGAATGGAATCGCGTACTTCTTTTCTTTGGAATGCAATGCGGGAACGATGAAGCGCCAGATCTGCCACAGCACAACAGGTAGGGCCAATATCAAACCGCCGTATAACGAAATTTTTAGACGTGTATTAAATCCTTCAAGTGGGCCAAGAGTAGAAAAATCACAATCCTGGACGAGGTCTGGGCGACGAGCGCAGACATTGGCATACGGTTGGCGCAGGAACCGCAAGACGGGATCGTAGAACGCCAGGATCACCATCATCCCGAGAGAGACGGCCAAAACTGAACGAATAATACGCGATCGCAATTCGCCCAAATGTTGCGTCAAAGTCATTGCCTCGCCACCAGAGGGTTGAGTCTGCGCAGAACGAAACTTAAACGGCAATTTCATGATTCATCGTCTTTTTGCGGAGGCTCTGCTTCACTCGCATCGGTGAGTGCGGGAGGGGTCGGATTTTCTTGCAGAGGCTTCATCACCGCATCTTTAGTGAGTTGAGCAGTTTCGCGTAGTTCACGTAAAGGCTCGTCAAATGCGGTTTTGAATTCGCTTTGGAAACCGGTACTCATCTTGCGGATTTCTCCGTACACGCGAGCGAAGCGTCGTATCGCCTCAGGTAACTTCTCGGGTCCGAGCACAATCAATGCCAGGAGCAAAATAACCACGATCTCGCTTCCCGACAAGTTGAACACAACTGGAGTCTAGATAAAGATCGTCCTTCTCAAGCACTCAGCGTGGCAACATAGAGGCGTGCAGCAACGCCTACCTTCATTACTTGATCCCCCCATTGGCTTCGCTCATCGGGGCGCTCGGGCACATGTTTTAGAGAACACCCTGGAAGCCTTTGCACTGGCCCTGCGTCTTGGGGCTACTGGACTAGAGAGCGATGTTTGGTTGAGTGCCGACAATGTCGCAGTCCTTGATCACGACGGCGTTGTCCGGCGATGGGGCCGCAAGCAGCCCATCAGACAGTTGAAATCCCAGTCGCTGCCATCGCACATTCCTTCCCTCGGCTCAATGCTGAGCCACTGTGTCGGCGATTTCCACCTTTCATTAGATGTCAAAGACCCACTGGCTTTTACCGCCACCTTGGCTGCGATTCGCGAGGTGCGTCCTCACCTAGAAGAAAATCTTTGGCTGTGTCATCCAAACTGGGAGCAAGTTGCTCAGTGGCGGAATTTAACTCACGCAAAACTGGTGGATTCCACTCGACTTTCACGCATCAAAGAAGGCCCGGAGCGCCGAGCCGCTTCGCTCCATGACAGCGGAATCGACGCCATCAATATGCACCACACAGACTGGAACGGCGGACTCGTCACGCTCTTCCACCGCTTTAACAAATACGCCTTGGGATGGGACATGCAACAAGAACATGTCATCAGCGATGGACTCCGTATGGGTCTTGACGGGATCTTTAGTGATCACACAGATCGCATGATGGATGCCTTTAGCCGCCACGTCTGACTCAACAGCAACAGACTTCTACAACCACGCCCAAGCGCCGAATGGCCATAACACCACAAAAGCCCGGCCCCGCACTTTGCTCTCTTCAATAGCACCAAAGTCACGGGAGTCGAAGCTTTGTTGCCGATTATCTCCCATCACGAACACATAATCTTCTGGTACAAGTACTGCTGCGAGATCTGTGTGTGACCCACAGCGCTCACTCGTTTCGGGGTTTGAAAGTTGATCCTGGTCCAGGTACGGCTCTTGCAACTCTCCGCCGTCAATAAATACGACGCAGGATTTAATTGTTACCGTCTCACCTGGCAGAGCAATGACTCGCTTAATCAAATCATCATGAACGATCTCGTTAGTCACACGATCAAAGACAATCACATCACCACGACGAATATCGTGGAATCTGTATGAAAGTTTATTCACCAATACTCGGTCATTAGGTTCCAAAGTCGTCTGCATACTCGGTCCGTCTATGTAGTACTGCTGAAAGACGTACATCCGAATCAACATTGCTGCCGTTAGCGCTATGACAACAACGATGACCCACTCCCAAACAGTGCGCATCTGCTCTCGGCGTTTGTCATTTAAGTCGCTACGCGAGGACTCCCCCGTCGGTTCGTCATCAACTTCCATCACGTCAATATCCATCGCCTGTAACGGTACAGGACGGGACCATATGATGGCCCGTTTCACAACGAAGCGATCAACTTCTCCACCCGCTCATCTCGACTTTTCAACGGATCTTTGCAGAGCACCGTCCGTTGTGCCTGATCATTCAATTTCAGTTGCACCCAATCAACGGTGTACTCCCGATTCTTTGCTTTGGCAGCCTTAATGAATTCACCTCTCAGACGCGCCCGTGTCGTTTGTGGAGGAACGTCCATCGCCATTTCAATATCACTCTCGAGACAAACTCTTTCCACCATGCCGCGCTCTTGTAATTTGTTGAATAATCCTCGAGAGCGCAAAATATCGTGATACTGCAAATCAATCAACTGTGCCTTTGGGTCCCCGAAGTCAAGACCATTCTTTGCGCAGTATGCGTCGAGTAATTTATGCTTGATCACCCAGTCAACTTCTCGGTCAAGTTTCAAGGGATCATCTTCAATCGTGGTGACACAGTGTTCCCACATTTCAAGGGCGCGTTGTTCAAGATCAGTGAACCCCTTTGTCTGAGCGTACTGAAGCGCGGCATTGAGATATTCGCGCTGAATATCCAAGGCACTGACCTCCCGTCCACTGGCTAAGAGAACGGTCCGCCGACAGGTAATGTCGTGGCTGATATCGCGAATCGCCCTGATGGGATTCTCCATTGTCATGTCGCGGAGTATCACCGAAGGGTCTTCCATCATCCGCAACATGCACGCTGTGGAGCCGATCTTGACAAAAGTTGAGTATTCGCTCATATTGGAATCACCAACGATGACATGCAGTCGCCGATAACGCTCAGCATCGGCATGAGGCTCATCGCGTGTATTGATGATCGGCCGACTTCTTGTGGTTGCCGAAGACATCGTCTCCCATATATGGTCAGCGCGTTGGGTGATCGAGTACAGCGGACCCCGCGCTGTGTGCACGATCTTGCCTGCTCCGGTAAATATTGAACGAGACACCAGAAACGGAATGAGCGCTTTTGAATGCTCGCTTGGGTCATCACTTCGACTCGTCAAATAGTTCTCATGGCAGCCGTAACTATTCCCGGCTGAATCAGTGTTGTTCTTGAAAAGATAGATCGTGCCGCGAATACCTTCTTCACGAAGTCGTTCCTCAGCAGAGATCAACAGGTTCTCAAGGATGCGTTCTCCAGCCTTATCGTGCACTACTGCTTCATAGAGCGAGTCACACTCTGCAGTCGCGTATTCAGGATGTGATCCGACATCTAGGTATAAGCGGGACCCATTTTCTAAAAAAACATTTGAACTACGTCCCCATGTCACAACCTTGCGGAAAAGGTATCTCGACACTTCGTCGGGACTCAGACGGCGTTGACCGCGCAATGTGCACGTCACTCCATATTCATTTTCCAGACCATAGATGCGACGTTCCATGAGAGAATCCCTATCTAGGAGAAAAAATCACGAGAGAAAAGCGTCAATCTCTTGATCGTCGAATCGTTTAAAGCAACGGCGTTCGATTGAACGGCTCAGAATGGCGACCTCCAACCCATCGGCCTGAAGAGTGCGGTCGGGACCTGCAAGGGCTGCCACGCACTTCCTCACGGCGACATTTAAGACATCGCCCGGCAACCATGTTTCGCGTAGCCGACCGCCAATCGCCTCCGCATCACCTCCGAGGACACTCAAACCTCGCTCGTCCATCAAAGTTCCGTCATACATGATGTGAAATAACTGATCCGAATTCTGATCTGCGCCCACTTCAACCAGCAGTATCTCTACTTCGTAAGGCTTGACATCGTGTGTAAATGTCTGCCCCAGGATTTGAGCGTATTCGTTAGCCAGACTCCTGGCTTCAACATCGTCACGCGAATACTGATAACCACGAACATCAGCATTACGCACGCCAAAACGTCGGAGTTGATCAAACTCGTTGTATTTACCGACTCCCGCGAAACCGATGCGATCATAGATTTCGCTAATCTTGCGCAACGTGTTTGAAGTGTTCTCTGAGACAAGAAGGATGCCGTCCACATACTGCACAGCAACGAGTGCTCGCCCGCGGGCGATACCTTTTCGCGCATAGTCCGCGCGATCCTTCATCAACTGCTCTGGTGCTACATAGAAAGGCTGATTCACGATGACACCCCGTCTTGTCTCTGACGTTGCTCTTGCACCAATGCTTCAAATCGGCGCGCTAAGTCAGCATCATCGCGTCTCTCCCATCCGTCCACACTGATCGTGGCCACTACGGGGTAAATACTCCGCAACACATCGGGCCCTCCCGTGGCAGAGTCAACATCTGATGCTTCCAAAAGGGCTCGACAAGCAAGGTCTACTGCGTCATCAGCAGACATATTGGGCCGAAAGCCCACCTTCAACACCGTTGATGCTGGTCCTCCCCCAGAACCCGTCGCAACAAACTCGCGTTCCTCATAACGTCCGCCAGTGATATCAAAATCCCACAGTCGTCCCGTGCTGCGCAACAAGTCATAACCAGCGAAAATTGGAATGACTCCTAAGCCCTGCATGGCCCCAGCCAGATTGGCGCGCACCAACTGTGAAAGTTGATTCGCCTTACCTTCAAGGCTGATCGGGCGCCCATCAAGTTTTTCAAAATGTTCAAGTTGCAATTGGAAAATTTTGATCATGTCCATCGCTACGCCAGCAGTACCCGAGATGGCCACGCCACTGTGGCGGTCCGCTGGGACAACTTTTTCCATCTCACGATTGGCAATTCTGTTGCCCATGGTGGCCCGCCTATCGCCCGCCATAATGACACCATCGAGATAGCGCACAGCCAGGACAGTCGTGGCATGGGGTGCTTGGACCTGCTGCGAATCACCGAAACTTGAAACCGCAAATGGATCCAAACCGACTTTGCGCAACAAACTCGTGAAGTTACTGCCTGGATCGTTGTCTACGTCAAAGAATGGAACGACCACTGGTCACTCCCCACCTTTTTGAACATATGACTTAACGAAGTCTTCCGCGTTGCTCTCCAACACATCATCGATTTCATCAAGAAGATCATCCAGATCAGATTTAGTTTGTGCGCTCTGCGCCGCCGTTGTGGCAGCCACTTCCGCGGTGACCTCAGAACGATCCGATGTTTGTTTGTTCCTACGCACTTGCTCAGCCATAGTTTCCTCTCAGGAATGTGACCATATAACCCAACTCTAAAACTAGATAGTCACTTCTCAACACCTTTAGACACCTAACTGCTCAAGAAAGTCGGCAAGCGAGGTCTCCGAATCGAATAAATGGCCGACCAACTCTTTAGATCCACGCATCGGCTCCATCATCGGAACCCTTCGTAAAGGACCTTTATCAACCTCAAAAACCATACTGTCCCAATTTGCCGAGATGACCTGATCGGGCCAACGCTCGAGACATTTACCGCGAAAAAAAGCACGGGTTGAATCCGGAGGTTCCATCACTCCTCGTTGCCTCTGTTCATCGCTAACAATCTGATCCAAGCCGACACGTAAAGCCAAGCATTTCTCCTCACGCATATCGTGATATTGCAGATCAATCGCCTTCAACCGGGAATCACCCGGCTGTAGATCGTGTCGTTGCGAGTACCCATCAACCAACCGTTTTTTTGCAACCCAATCCACGAGGTGCGCAACAGATTCTGGTTCACTAGAAAGACCGCTGAGAACGGTCTCCCAAAGCTGCAAAATCTGCTCACCGTCATCTTGTCCGCCCATGCACTCCAAACCATGAGAGATCGAATATTTATTCGCCATCTCTAGTAGCGCCCATTGAATATCCAGCGCACTCATTCTGCGACCATCGCGCAACAACAGGGTCTGGCGCAGTGTCAGGTCATAACTCACTTGACGGATCGCTGGTACCGCATGCGCCAAAGAGAGGTCAACTGGCAAGACCTCATCTTCAATCATTGCCAGAATCAACGAAGTGGTCCCAACCTTCAGTAACGTCGCCGTCTGCGACATATTGGCGTCACCCACGATGACATGCAAGCGACGATATTTCTGGGGATCACAATGTGGTTCATCGCGAGTATTGACAATAGGACGACGAAGAGTCGTCTCTAACCCCACTTCTTCTTCAAAAAAATCTGCTCTTTGGCTTATCTGATACGGCACCTCGCGTTCAGAGACTCCCGGAATCTCGCACCCAACTTTGCCGGCACCAGCAAATATCTGTCGTGTCACAAAGTGAGGCGTGATCTGGGCGACTAGACGGCCAAAGGGAACATCACGGGACACTAAAAAATTCTCATGACAGCCGTAACTGTTTCCTTTTCCATCGCTGTTGTTCTTGTAGAGAACCATTTCGGCTTGCGGCCCAAGAAAAGGCTGCGCAAGTTTCATAGAACGGCGGACAATCTCTTCGGCCGAACAATCAAAGGCCAAAACTTCCAAAGCCGTCCGACATTCGGGGGTTGAGATCTCTGGGTGCGCATGATCCACGTAATAGCGGGCCCCATTAGTCAAGACCGCATTCACCAAGTGAGATTCGATCTCAGGGGCGAATGAGTCCTCATACGAAAACCCACGGGCATCTATTGCTGGCTGTTCGTCACAAAAATCCCAGTTGATTCCCTGCGCGTCCGACTTTTTAGACGTGGCGGCAACATAGGAGCTAATCAACAACGAGGAAGCAAGTATCGGGTTGGAGTCACCACCACGAATCTGAATACCATATTCGGTTTCGATTCCACAGATTTTCGGTATAGCCATAAGAGAACCTCATGCCCTACAGGTATTGACCCGTAGCGCTACGTTCAATAGAACGTCCTCCCGCTACACGGGTTTGGCGACCTTCGTTCACAAGCGTGCGAATAAAGACGATTCTCTCGCCTTTCTTCCCTGAGATTTTTGCCCAGTCATCGGGATTAGTCGTGTTTGGAAGGTCTTCATGCTCGTGGAATTCTTGACGCACTGAATCAAGTACATCCTGCGCACATATACCTCTCTCACCTCCACTGATGACTCTTTTGATCGCCAACTTCTTCGCTCGCCGCACAATATTCTCAATCATCGCACCAGAAGCAAAATCACGAAAATACAAGACTTCCTTGTCGCCGTTGGCATAGGTGACCTCCAAAAAGCGATTGACCTCTTCCGTGCTATACATCTCAGCAACACCTTGATCAATCATCAAGGAAATTGCAGTGTGAATATCTCCAGCAGACGTGACCTCACTCAGTGAGATCGGAATATCACTCGTCAAATAACGTGCGAAAATCTGATGAGCTGACTCTGCCGTAGGCCGTTCAATCTTAATCTTCACATCCAAGCGACCAGGTCGTAAGATCGCTGGATCAATCAAATCCTCTCGGTTTGTGGCGCCAATGACAATGACATTTCGAAGACCTTCAACTCCGTCTATCTCTGCCAAAAACTGCGGGACGATAGTTGACTCCATATCCGAAGAAATGCCGGTCCCACGTGTGCGAAACATTGAGTCCATCTCATCAAAGAAAATGATGACAGGCCAACCCTCTTCACTCTTTTCTCGGGCTCTCTGGAACACTAAACGGATTTGTCGTTCTGTTTCTCCGACATACTTATTGAGTAATTCAGGCCCTTTGATATTGATGAAATAACTCCGCCCCTTTTCATCTCCCATTCGGGCTGCAACTTTCTTGGCCAAACTGTTCGCAACCGCTTTAGCAATCAGTGTCTTGCCGCACCCTGGTGGGCCATACAACAGAATTCCTTTGGGTGCAGGCAACTGATGTTCAGCGAAGAGATCATGGTGTAAAAATGGCAACTCAACGGCATCAGCAATCTGCTCAATCTGGGCGTCGAGTCCACCAATATCGAAGTAACTCACGTCGGGGACTTCTTCAAGGAGAAGATCCTCCACTTCCGGTCTTGGAAGTTTCTCCAGCAACAGGTTGGTACGAATATCGCGTCGGACGGTATCGCCATTACGCAAGTGCACACCCCGCAACGCGTCCGCTAATTCGCACACAGACTCTTCGTCATTGCGCCCAACGACAATGGCACGAATGCCATCTTCGAGCAATTCCCGAATGGAGACCACGTCTCCTGAGCCCTCAGAGCGACGAGATGTCACGACGTTGAAACTCTCGTTGAGGACCACCTCGGCACCACGCTCAAGTAACTCAAAGTCAATCTCCGGATTAAGATTGACTTTCAACTTGCGTCCACTGGTCAGAACATCAACGGTCCTATCCTCATTTTTCCCGACAACGACTCCATAAGCCGAAGGTGGCTGTGACAACTTGTCAACTTCGTCCCGCAAGGAAACGATATTCTCTCTCGCTTCGCGCAACACGAAACTTAACTTCTCATTTTTCGCAGCCTCTTGAGTCAATAAACCTTGCGCCTCGGCGAGTCTCTCCTCAAGCTGCCGCGAGCGCCGAGGCGCCTCTGCCAGTCGAGATCGCAGCACCTCTATTTCAGCACGCAAAGCCAGCACATCGGTTTCTGTGCCTTGTTGATCTGAAGAATTTCCGTTCACGACGTACCTTTCTGGCGGCGCTAAGGACAAAACTACACCCGTTCGAATATGCCTGTCGTGGCGTAGGTTGTGCCTCAAAGACCGAGGTCACATTGCCTGCCAGCAAAAGTTGCTGCGAACCCCCTTTTGAGTCAGCGTTGAGATGCCTTGACCTGTAACCTAGAAATTCAGCGGTGTCCTACCGCAGTGTGATGAACAAGGAGCTAGCGAACCAAAATGAAGGTCTGGATTGATCAAGATCTCTGCACCGGCGACGGTCTCTGCGAAGAGATCTCCCCCAATGTTTTTACACTCTTGGATGACGGCCTGGCTTATGTTCGCGATGGCGCCACAATTTACGCAACTGCCAAAGGAAACGCTCAGGGCGCAGACGGACTGGCCAACTTTGCCGATAAAGAGATGGACGGCGTCATTGAATCCGCCGAAGAATGCCCTGGCGAGTGCATTTTTATTGAACCCTAAATCTCTTCTAGGTTCGGAGCACTCAACAGCCGACCTGTCGTAAGAAATCCAGTGTGTGCCACCATCCGGTGATCAGGTCGAACAGCTTGGCCTTCGATGTACCAACCACGATGCAAAACCTCAAGGGTCCTTGTTCCGCTCCACATCGGATTTGCCATGGCCTCACGTGTTCGTACCGCTTGCGTGATTGATGGCGTGTAGGCAACCAGTATTCCGCCTGGGCGCATTACTTTTTGCGCATGAGGAACCACGTTCCAAGGCTCGGGCAAATCGAGGATGACGCGATCAATATCGCCTTCATCAATGCCTTCATAACAGTCACGAACTTGGACGTGATAGCGACTCAAAGCCTCTTCTCCAAGAAAAGAGCGCACATTTGCAATCGCCCGATTGGCAAAATCCTCACGCAATTCATAACCGGTGATTTCGGCGCCGTAGCGCAACATCGTCATCGAAAGCGCACCAGAGCCAACACCACTTTCAAGAACTTTGACCCCTGGTCCGATATCAGCGAGCATGCAAATGGGCGCAAGGTCCTTGGGATAAATAACTTGAGCGCCGCGAGGCATCTCCACCACAAAGTCTTCAAGAGTGGGGCGCAAAACGAGATAACGCGCTCCTTTAGTGGATACCACTTCCGCGCCATCTAAGCATCCAACAATGTCGAGATGCGGCACAAACCCGGCGTGGCTATGGAATTCACCCGTACTCACGAGGTCGATGAGGTATCGCCGCTTCTTGCGATCGACCAACATCACCTTGTCGCCTAGTGCGAAACCCTGAGAATCCATACCTCAGTATGACTGAATGGAATGACACTTCATCACAGTTGAGAAGTTTTAATGAGTCTCGACAACCGCTTCTTTCGCGAACACAGTGATTTCTTTTCGATCTTGAAAGCGCAGTAAGCGACGAACAATTCGATAAACCAAGAAAACGCCACTTGCCTTACTCGAGCGCCTCAAAGCTGACGTTAATAGCCGCTTTTTGAGTGGTGCTCGCGAAATGAGAAGGTAAAGAGCAAGTGAGCTCAGAGTCGATTTTTTCATTTTTGGCGGAATTGAACCCGAGTCG
>ENA-UOYL01000772-UOYL01000772.1-marine-metagenome-genome-assembly--contig:-NODE-772-length-11233-cov-2.952940_pt1 | contig 11233 bp, 13 predicted proteins | sample MGYA00238173_ERZ767189 | MGnify/ENA primary metagenome ERZ767189 (study PRJEB28943, sample SAMN06267163) | marine metagenome | isolation source: Columbia River Estuary | place: USA:Columbia River Estuary... | reverse complement strand
TAGAATATTGGAGTTTATAAAAAATGAAACAGTTTAAAAAACACATAATGATTACAGGGGGAGCAGGATTTATTGGCTCCCATCTTGTTCGGCGATTCGTGACGAATTATCCCGATTACCGAATCATTAATGTTGATAAACTAACGTATGCAGGAAATTTAGAAAACCTCATTGATATAGAACACAAAGACAACTATGTGTTTGAAAAAGCAGATATTCTCGATAAAAAAAGCGTAACAGACCTGTTTTCAAAATACACCATCACGGATGTTATACACCTTGCTGCCGAATCACACGTTGATCGTTCAATTGAAGGTCCCATGGAATTTGTGCTAACAAATGTCGTTGGTACGGTTACACTTCTCGAAGCCGCTAAAGCCGCCTGGACGGATCATAACGAACACGTTTTTTACCATGTTTCAACGGATGAAGTCTTTGGGAGTTTGGAAAGCGAAGGATTTTTTACCGAAAATACACCCTACGATCCACGGAGCCCGTACTCTGCCTCCAAAGCATCATCTGATCATTTTGTTCGTGCTTATTTTCATACCTTTCAGCTTCCCGTGAAGATGTCAAATTGCTCCAATAATTATGGCAGTCATCATTTTCCGGAAAAATTAATTCCCTTAATGATTAATAATATTCTAAACGAAAAACCCTTGCCGATTTATGGCAATGGCCTAAATATTAGGGATTGGCTTTGGGTAGAAGATCATGCAAGTGCTATTGATGCTGTTTTTCATAAAGGTAAAATTGGCGAGTCGTATAATATTGGGGGATTAAATGAATGGACCAACATCGACTTAGTGATGTTTTTATGCCAACTGATGGATCAAAAATTAGGCAAGCCTGAAGGAAGTGCTGCCAAGTTGATCACCTATATTAAAGATAGAGCCGGGCACGACCAACGCTACGCTATTGACGCTAGCAAAATAAGTGATGAATTAGGTTGGACACCTTCCATAAACTTTGAAGATGGCTTATCAAAAACCATCGATTGGTATTTAGCGAATAAAGAATGGATCGATAAAGTGACCAGCGGAAGCTACCAAAACTATTACGACCAACAATACAATAATCGCTAATTAGTATGGGATTATTTGGATTTTTCAAACAGCAAACAAGCAATAAAAAAGCCCTCGACATATCAAAATTAAAAGTAGATATGCATAGCCATTTGATCCCAGGAATTGATGATGGGGCTAAAAACATGGATGAGACAATTGCGCTCCTTACAAAATTTGAATCCCTAGGATATTCAAAAATCATCACTACCCCACACATTAAAAATCCTTCCTATCCAAATACAAGTGCTATTATTTTAAGCGGATTAAATGAGGTGCGAAAAGAAATGAAGGCAGTAGGCATTACCCTAACACTGGAAGCTGCAGCAGAATATTATTTTGACGAAACCTTTCTCGAAAAAGTTAAAAACCGCGATGTACTCACCTTTGGCGATAATTACGTTTTATTTGAATTCTCATTTTATCATGCTCCAAGTTTTGAAGAAGTACTATTTGATGAATTAATAAAAGCCGGATATAAGCCTGTTATTGCTCATTTTGAGCGCTACTTATACTTTTTAGGGTCAATTGAGAAAGCCGTTGAATGGCGAAAAAGAGGTGTGAACATTCAAATTAATCTACTGTCTCTCACTGGGCATTATGGTATGGAAATAAAGAAACAAGCGGAAATGCTCATTGATGCCTGCGAGTTTGATTTTGTTGGTTCGGATTGTCATCGCATGGAGCATCTTACACTACTTGAAGAATCACTGACCCTTCCACAACTTGAAAAGCTAAACAACTATTTACTAAAAAATAAATTCTTGTGAAGCTCCACCTGCTGCGACACGCCAAAACAAAAGTTTTATCCATCAGCGGTAAAGACATTGATCGAGAATTAGCCGAAAAAGGACTTCGACAAGCTATCGAAATGAAGGCGTTTCTTTCGAAAACCGATTGGAAAAACACCTTACTCTTGTGTTCAGACGCAACCCGCACCAAACAAACACTCGAAAATGTAACACTGCCAGGGCAATTTAAAGCAATCGAATATACAAATGAATTATACCTGGCAGAAGCACACCAACTAAAATCACTGATAGCTGTCCAAGGAAATTATGATTTATTTATTATTGGTCACAACGATGGCTTGTCAGCATTAGCGGAAGAACTGTGCAGCAATTCGATCTGCCTTAAAACCTGTGAATACATCGAAATTGAATGTCCTGGAAACGATTGGTCGGATATTTTCATCCAAAAAGGAAGGATTACCGCACAGTTTCATCCGAAGGTGGATTAATCACTGGCTTATCGTTTACGTCTTTGCTATCTAGGTAGTGATAGATGATTTGTTGAGGTGATTTAATTTCTGCCTCACGCTCCGCCTCTTCACGTAATTTTTGATTATATATTGCTTCTAAATCGGGGGGCTCAATGCCTAATTCTTTTTCGATTTCGTATTGAAACTTTGGACGTTGTGGTCCCATGGATCGATAATATATTGCCAAAAATATTCCTGCAGATAAACCCATTAGATGGCCTTCCCAAGAGATCCTTAAATTGGTTGGGAAAAGCCCCCAAACCATGCTACCGTATAAAAAAACAATTAATAAGGATAAGGCTTGAAGCGGAAAATACTTGCGCAAAATCCCCGACATGAATAAAAAACCTGCCAATGAATAAATGACAGCACTCATTCCTATATGGTAAACCCCATTATCTTGGGCAAATGACCATAATAGTAAACCACTCATTATCCACGACAACATAAAAACCTTAAGTGCAATTTTGTGATAGGAGTAAAATAATAAGGTGCTAAGAAAGAAAATAGCGGGCGAATTATTCAAGATGTGCTTACTATCATCACTTGCATGTATGAGTGGCATAAAAAGAATGCCCTTGAGTCCTTTTAGTTGTTTTGGCAAAACCCCGAGCTCATGAAAATTAAAGGTAAATAAAGCGTCTGCCCAATAGACCAACCACATTGATAAAAGAATAAAGAAGCCATATAGAGCAGCCCTTTTTAATGAAATTTCTTCCTTTATATTTATTCCCATATGTCTGCGCCTTCAAATGCTGTACCTAATCAAAATAGCTGACATTCTGTCTGAATATTCTAGGAATATTGGTCAAGCAAAATTAGTACATTAAGCCCTGAGGACTTAACTTTTTTTTAACGCTAGATGAAATCCAGTTAAAAAATATTAAATCGCTCCCTTTTTGTAGTAATAAAGCAATCAGTTAGAAATATAAATATAACCCTACCTTTGCGACACTTAAACGAAATAAATAAAAACAGATTTTAGCAAAACAATGAAAAAAAATTCCTCTTTTAGTAATAAAGTCGCAATCGTCACCGGATCTAGTCAAGGTATTGGAAAAGCCATTGCTATTGCTTTAGCTAAAGAAGGAGCTTACATTGTTTTGAATGGAAGAAATCAGGAACGTTTATCAGAGGCTGAAACAGAACTAAAAGTCTATACCTCGAATGTTATTTCCATTTGTGCTGATGTGTCAAGCATTTCTGGTAGTCAAGAACTTATCGATAATACCATCAAGCACTTTAATAAAATTGACATTTTAATTAATAATGTTGGTGTTTCGATGCGAGGGACAATTTCAGAATTAAATCCCGAAGTATTTAAAACTGTTTTCGAAAGCAATGTCTTAGGTTCGGTCAACCCAACAATCCATGCACTGCAATATATTCGAAAAACAAAGGGCAGTATTGTCTTTATCTCCAGCCTTGCTGGTATACGAGGACTTCCCTATTTATCGGCATATAGTTCCTCGAAATTAGCCATTAGAGCACTCGCTGAATCATTACGAATTGAAGAAGCTGAAAATAATATCCATGTTGGATTAGTACTTGTGGGTAAAGCTGATATCGCTCAAAATAAGCAAACCATCAATCATGATGGAAAACTCATTACCCTAGCGTCTCGCGATAAAAACAAGGTGCTGAGTTTGGATTTTGTAGCTCGATCAGTTTTGAAAAATATCTCAAAACGAAAGTTTATTACCATACAAACTACTCTTGGGAAAATAAATGCGTTTCTTCATGCTCGTTTCCCATTATTAGTGGAAAAAATAATAATAAGAAACCGCGATAAATTTAAAAGCGAAAACTAAGGAAATGCGCATAGGAAGTAATTACGATAAAATAGAATGGAAGGTATTTAACTTGGATTTACTAGAACCTATTGGTTTTTTTGGGGATCTTATAATTGCTGGTTTTTGCTTTTATTTTGCCTATAAAATTATAAAGATGAATACCAAGGTGCTCTTTTATAATTACTGGCGTTGGTTTTTAATAATCTTCGGGACATCAATAATAATGGGAGGTCTCGGGCATCTCTTGTATAATTACACAGGCGCTTTTGGGAAATGTTTTGGTTGGCTAGGCTCACTAATTAGTTCGGTCTTTCTGGAAATGGCTTTTATTTCTCTCTATCCTAAAACCAAGGTAAAAAAGATCCTATATGTTCTTTCATACCTTAAGCTAGCGCTCATGTTTATTATTGAACTATTGATTTTATCATTTGGTGATATTGACAAGAATCAAGCGCTTGGTTTAATCGTGCCTTCCATAAATTCATTTATTGGAATCGGATTCTATGCAGGATATTTAGGGTACTATTATCAGAAAACTATTTCAGAAAACTTTAAATTCTTTTGGATCGGAGTGTTAGTTTTAGTCCCCGCAAGTTTATTTCAAATTTTTCAAATTAATCCACATCCGTATTTTGACCGAAATGATTTATCACATTTAATACTAATTTTGTCTTTGATATTGTTTTATCAAGGCTTAAAAAAACTACCGAAAATTGATTTTGCTAAAAGCTTGGATTAGCGCGTTTAGATTACGAACACTCCCCTTGTCAATTTCAGGTATTTTGGTTGGCCTAGCATTAGCAAAAATAAAGGGACAATGGGATTTTAGTCTTTTTTTGGGAGCCATTAGCACAACACTCTTATTTCAAATCACCTCAAATTTAGCAAACGATCTAGGTGATACGCTTAAAGGAACGGATAATAAGGATAGAGTTGGTCCAATTCGCAGCGTTCAGTCTGGTGCTATTTCTAAAAAAATAATGACGTATGCGATAATACTTTTTTCTATTCTATCCATCATTTCTTCCGGACTCCTAATTTATCACTGCTCGATTAGCCTTTCAAAACAAGCACTAATCATTTATATGGCACTCGCTGTGCTTTGTGTAATCGCCGCAATTACATATACCATTGGCAAAAAAGCTTATGGGTACCATGGCTTGGGTGATTTGATGGTCTTTATTTTCTTTGGACTAGTTAGCGTAATGGGCTCATATGGATTGCTTGGGCTTAACATAAATATCCTAACCCTTCTAGCAAGCATCAGTGTCGGCTCATGGAGTGTAGGGGTACTAAACTTGAATAATATGCGCGATCAAGAAAATGATAAGCAAAGCAACAAAATTACCTTAGCCGTACGCTTTGGTTTCCTAGGTGCAAAAAAATACCATTTTGTCTTAATGCTAACTGGTATTGTTACTTGGATTTTACTCATAAGCATGATTAGTTACAGCGAGAATAAGGCACTATATTTTTTCTGTCTTTTACCCATTCTCATCGTTGTTTTTCACCTAAATAAGGTAGCAAAAATGAAACATCCAAAAGAGTTTGACCCCGAATTAAAACGAATTGCTTTAGCGACATTTTTCGCTTCGCTCCTCTTATTTAGCGCAAGCTATTTGCTAAGCTAAAAAGGAAATTTCTAGGTTTTTTAAGCGCAAAAAGTAAAAATATTTAAGTAAATTTGCAACAGTTTTAACCCAATCATATGAAGATATTAGTTTGCATCAGTAAAGCACCTGATACCACCTCAAAAATTGCTTTTTCTCAAGGAAACACAGTGTTTGATGAGAATGGTGTTCAATATATTGTTAACCCTTATGATGAATGGTATGCTTTAGTTCGTGCCTTAGAAATAAAAGAAACGATTGGTGGAGAAGTAACGATCATTACCGTAGGTTCAGCAAACGACGATGCGATTATGCGAAAAGCATTGGCAATTGGCGCTGATGCAGCTGTTAGGGTAGATGCAGATCCAAAAGATGCTTACTTTACCGCTAGTCAAATTGCTGATTTTGCAAAAACTGAAGGATTTGATTTGATTTTTACGGGAAAAGAAACCATTAATTTTAATGGTTCTCAAGTAGGCGGTATGATTGCCGAGCTGCTCGATTTACCTTTTGTTTCATTGGCCTCTAAATTAGATCTCAAGGGTGAAACCATTCAACTTGAAAGAGAAATAGCCGGGGGAGTTGAACTTATTGAAGTAAATATCCCTGTAGTGGTTTCATGTGCAAAAGGGATGGCTGAACAACGAATTCCAAATATGAGAGGCATAATGGCCGCTCGCACAAAACCATTAAAGGTTATTTCACCAACTGCTGTAGAAGAACTTACTTCATACGTATCGTTTGTTACACCTGCTGCGAAATCAAGCGTAAAAATCATAGATGCCTCTAATATGGATGAACTAGTAAGACTTTTACATCAAGAGGCAAAAGTTATTTAATTTAAAATTTGACATAAATGGTCTTAGTATACATCTCCTCCAATAATGGGATTGCAAAATCGGTAGTAGAAACAATAACTTATGCCCGTAAATTATCGAACGACGTAGTCGTTATTACTACTGGTGCAGCTAGCCAAGATGATTTGGCTCAACTCGGAAAATATGGCGCTTCCTCCGTTAAGGTTGATCGGTCAGTAGTTGGTGGTGATTCACAGCAGCTAAGCCGTTTAATTTCAAGCTTGGCCCTTTCGCTTTCTGCTGATACGGTTCTGTTTTCTCATGATGTAATCGGGAAAGCTGTTGCACCAAGAGTATCCGTTCAATTAAAAGCCGGATTAGTTTCAGGAGCCATTGCGCTTCCTGAGGAAAATGGTTCAATTAAAGTAAACGTGTTTTCAGGTAAAGCCATGGGATTTGTTCATGTAAAATCCGCAGTAAAAATTATATCTCTTTTACCAAATAGTATTCCTGCAGAACTCAATGGTTCAAATTGCCCAGTGGAAGAAATTAACGGTGATGCAGGTGCCGCGTTAATAAAAGTTATTTCGGTTAAGCGTCCAGAAGGCGATATTCCTTTGCCTGAAGCAGAATTAGTAGTGTCGGCTGGCAGGGGAATGAAAGGGCCAGAAAATTGGGGGATGATTGAGAATCTTGCCCATGCCCTAGGAGCTGCAACCGCATGCTCAAGACCAGTAGCCGATATCGGTTGGCGACCACACCATGAACATGTTGGTCAAACGGGAGTTGCCATACGTCCAAATTTATACATCGCCATTGGTATTTCCGGTGCCATTCAACACCTAGCTGGAGTAAATGGCTCTAAAGTTATTGTAGTCGTTAACACGGATAGTGAGGCACCGTTTTTTAAGGCTGCAGACTATGGAGTAATTGGCGATGCTTTTGACGTTATTCCGAAACTTACTGAAGCAGTAAAAAAATTCAAATCCTTAAATAATTAATCTTTTTTTTGTAATTTTAATCCATAGGTATAATTTATAGAATGAAAAAGATACGCTTAGAAATTGCAGGTATAACATATAGTCAAACGCAATCTGGCTCCTATGTACTTACCTTAGCTGAAGTGTCTGGGAAAAGAAAATTACCCATTGTTATTGGCGGCTTTGAAGCGCAAGCTATTGCGATCGAACTAGAAAAAATGGCGCCTAATAGACCATTAACTCACGACCTCTTTAAATCTTTTTGTGAAGCCTACAACGTGATGGTTACCGAAGTAATCATTTATAAATTTCATGAAGGTGTGTTTTATGCTAAGATAATTTGTATAAAAGAAAATGAAGTTACCGAAATCGACTCAAGGACATCTGATGCAATTGCAATAGGTGTTCGTTTCAACTGCCCAATCTATTCCTATAATAGTGTGTTGGAGGAAGTAGGTAATACAAAAGACTTAGGCGAATTCGATGAGGATGATGACTCCTCTGACGAAGAAAATATTGAACAATTAGAGTTAGATGAGTCATTCAACGTTCATAGCGATGGTAGCGATTCCATTGAGGAATTACAAAATAAGCTTAAAGAAGCCATTGAGCGAGAAGAATATGAACTTGCATCGCGTTTAAGGGATGAGATTGCCAAAAGAACTTTCTAATGATGAGTCAAAATTCTCAATTAATCGAAAATCCTGCGAAAATGATTAAGTTGAGACTAATCATAATGATCTTTTTACAATATTTTGTTTGGGGAGCCTGGTTAATTACCATAGCAAATTATTGGTTTTCCACAAAAAAATGGGATGCAACAGAATTCGGCGCTATTTTCACCACCATGGGAATTTCTTCTGTATTTATGCCCAGTTTGATGGGTATTGTTGCCGATCGCTACATGAACGCAGAACGCTTATTTTCCTTACTGCATATCTTAGGTGGCATTAGCTTAATGGCCCTACCATTTGTCAATGATTCGTTCACTTTTTTCTGGGTAATCTTAATCGCAATGGTTTTTTATATGCCAACGATTGCCATTTCAAATTCAATAAGTTATAGTGTATTAACGAAGTATAACCTAGACATCGTAAAAACATTTCCACCCATTCGAGTTTGGGGAACCATCGGATTTATAGCTGCCATGTGGTTAACTAATTTAACGGGAAATAAGGCCTCTGCTAATCAATTTTATTTCGCTGGAATTGCCGCGGTAATCTTAGCTTGCTATTCATTGAGTTTACCTAAATGTCCTCCCACTCCTAACAAAAACAGTAATAGAAGTTGGTCGCAGGTACTTGGTTTAGATGCCTTCAAATTACTAGCCTCCTACAAAATGCTCATCTTCTTTCTATTTTCATTGCTGTTGGGCGGCGCTCTTCAATTGACCAATATGTATGGCGATGTATTCCTTGATCACTTTAAGGAAATTCCTATCTATGCTGATTCATTTGCCGTAAAATATTCGACGATAATAATGTCTATTTCCCAAATTTCGGAAACACTTTTTATCCTTGCCATTCCATTTTTCTTATATCGATTTGGAATAAAAAAGGTGATGCTAATCAGTATGATCGCTTGGGTTTTAAGATTTGGTTTATTAGCATACGCGAATCCTGCTGACGGTCTTTGGATGATTATTATTTCCTGTATCGTTTATGGAATGGCATTCGACTTTTTTAATATTTCGGGATCTCTTTTTGTCGATTCAACTGTTGATCCAAGCACACGATCAAGTGCGCAAGGTTTATTCATGATGATGACCAACGGATTTGGTGCTATTTTGGGAAGTCTTGCCAGTGGCTATTTAATCGATAACTATTTCCTCTTTCCTGATGGAAGCAAGGACTGGACAAATATTTGGCTCTGCTTTTCGCTATATGCATTATTCATAGCGGTGTTTTTTGCGCTCTTATTTCATCATAAGCATGACCCAAAACAACTAGGGGAAATTAAACACTAAAAAAAAGTGTTTAAATTGGTTCTTGTCCATATTATTTTTGATTGGTCTTAATGATACCAAAAGACTATTACATAACCCCCTTGGGGGTTAACTGTTTTTAACGCTGGATGTAATCCAGCGCTTAAACATAAAACAGTTCTCTTTTTGGCATGTATCCGCCAGATGGCGGATCATGACAAAAATATTTTTTGGTAAGAAAGCGATCAGTCAAACATTATATATTAATTTTATTAAAAAAACGTCCATGAAAAACCTGCTGTCTTTTGCACTAATAATGATGACCTCACTTAGTTTCTATGCCCAAAAATCAACTTCTTTTGACGGAAAGCTAGACGGACTTGAAATAAAAGCAAGTATTAATTTATTGAATGGAGAAAGTTCGGGCAACTTCTTTTTCATTAATCAGCCAAAAGAAATTTACGAGCTAAATATGGTAAAGAAAGCAGATAGTCAGATTGAACTAAGGATCATACTAAATGGTAATAAATACGCAAGTGGTTTGCTAAATCAAACTAAAATTGATGGCGTCACGCATTTAAACGGCGAGATCACCAAAGCAGATGGAGCGCATGCGGCAATCACATTAGTTGAATCTAACTAGACATTAAATTATATCTAGTTTGTACACCTCTCCTAATGTTTCATTATTTCTAATTGTTACCTCTAAATCATTAATTAGACCATCGGCAATATCGTACACCCATCCGTGAATATGTAACTCTTTCTTTTTTTTCCAAGCTCCTTGTACAATTGACGTTTTGGCCAAATCAAACACTTGTTCGGCTACGTTTAATTCAACAAAACGATTGAAACGATCTTTTTCTCCATCAATAGCATTTAATTCCGTTGCGTGATGTCTGTAAACATCCTTTATGTGACGAATCCAATTATCAATTAATCCAATCTGCTTATTTCCCATCGCAGCTTGAACACCACCACATCCATAATGGCCACAAACAATGATATGCTTCACGTTTAAAATATTTACCGCATAATCTAATACAGATAACATACTCATATCTGTATGAATCACCATATTAGCAATATTACGGTGCACAAATACTTCTCCAGGTTGTGCGCCAATAATTTCATTCGCAGGTACACGGCTATCGGAACAACCAATCCACAGTAAAGGGGGTTGCTGACCATTCGCTAATCGGTTAAAAAAATCAGGGTCCTTCTCTAAATTCTTAGACACCCAAACCTTATTATTGTCAAGCAAGGCCTTATAAAAATTTTCCATGTTCATTCGATTAAATTAATACTTTTTATTATACTTTGATATTTATTAACTCTACACTAATATTTTTTTGTGGCGCTTTATACAACATAAACTCTCTCATGAGTTCAAGCACATCAAAATCAATGTTTTTACATGCTGTACCATCAATTTTTAATATATAATTAGAAGGAACGTCATTTAATTCCGCTTTAATACTTGCTTTGTTCAAAAAAGATACCTGTTCAGAAAGATATAGTACAATTACCCCATCATTTAGTTCTTTACGAAAATCATTTTTTAAGTTTTTATATGGTAAAGTAAAAATATTAGATGCTACTTGGCATATGCCAAATTCAAGTCGAAATGCATTTAAAGAATATCAAGATAATCATATTGAAAATTCAATTTTTTTTGATTTAGATAAAAATTCTAATCAAAAAATTTCTTTACCTCACATGCTGCCCGAATTAAAAGAGTGGGAAAAAATTGTTTCTAATTTAGGCATTAAAAATAATGATCATATAATTATTTACGATAATT
>ENA-UOYL01000769-UOYL01000769.1-marine-metagenome-genome-assembly--contig:-NODE-769-length-11255-cov-3.022276_pt1 | contig 11255 bp, 15 predicted proteins | sample MGYA00238173_ERZ767189 | MGnify/ENA primary metagenome ERZ767189 (study PRJEB28943, sample SAMN06267163) | marine metagenome | isolation source: Columbia River Estuary | place: USA:Columbia River Estuary... | reverse complement strand
AGCATTAATGCCTAATTACAGTGTAAGTCTTAGTGGTCCACCGGATTATAATTGGATACATAGTAGAACAGTATTTTCTAAGTGGAAGACGCATAATGTGGATAAGTTAAAAGAAAGAATTGGTAGAACCTTTTGGAGGAAGAAAGAAAGCGGTAAACATAGATATATTAAATTTATATCAAATAAGATAGAAAATAAGAAATTGTCTAAGTCTCTTAAGCACCCCTCCCGCCCCTACCCACTTATTGGTGGATATAAAGAAGATATAAAAGAAATAAAAGTTGAAAATACAGATGAACAATCTTTTTTTTAATGATATTTATATACAAATATGAATATTAGTGAATTTAAGAAATTAATCAAGGAATGTATTCTTGAAGTTAAAGTGAAACGATCTGTAAAGAATCTAATTAAAGAATCATTGAAAGATGTAAAAGTTGAAAAAGGTGAATCTCTTCATTATAAGATGGAAGAATTATCCAATGATGTTAAAAAGCTATATAAAGATGCAGAAGTAGTATTGGATGATGGTGGATACTACAATGTATGTTCATGTAACCCACACCATTTTAAAATTTATCCAATGACAGATGACAATTTTACCGTAACATATATGAAAGATAATACTGATAGAACCAAAAAATTTAATTTAACATTTTCTGCATTAAAAGAATTTATTACAGAAACACTCAAAACAACAGTTGGTAACTATGTTCAAAAAGCATTCTATAAGAATGTTGAAAACAATAAGGACAAAGAATCTAAAAAAGAAGAAGGTCCAGCACATACAACCAAAAAGATTGAAGTTAAAGATCAAGTTGAAAAGAAAGAAGATCAACCTGATCAACCAATGAGAACTGTTGAAAAGTTCAAAAAGTTATCTGAATTTCCTGTAAAAGGTGAAAAGGCTTCTTATAAGTATCCAAAACAAACTGATAAGAAATTGACTGTCAAACAAAAGACATTCAAGGGTAAATCAAACAAAAAGAAATAATATGAAAAACAATATCGCATTGGGTTTGGCTGCATTAGTAGCACTTACCAATGTAAAAGTAAATGCAGGTGACAGAGAGTGGGCCACAGTTGGTAAAGTTCTTACTGGTGTAGCTGCTCTTCATGTAGTTGAAAGGATTATATGTCCTCCTCAACCACAAGTAGTATATGTACATCAACCAGTTGTAGTTCAATCTGCTCCTGTTGTACATTATGTTCCAGCTCCACAAGTTGTTTATGTACAATCTCCACAGGTTGTTTATTATCATCAACCTGCTCCAGTGGTAGTTGTTCACGGACACTATCACGGTCATTGGCACAGACGTTAAAATCAAAAAATCAAGTTTAAACGAGAGACTGTTGGATCAAACCAACAGTTTTTTTATTTTTTTTGTTGACGGCTTGAAAAATCTGTGGTAGATTGTTCTCTGTAATATGAAGAATAAATCGTCTCTGAATCTTGTAACTGTTGACGCAACTCAAGTGAAGTCCTTCATTAAGGACTGTGACAAGTTGAAACCATCATCACTGGTGATGGATTCAATTAAATGGAAGTATCTTGTACGCAGTGTAATGCGTGGTAAGAATATTCTTATTGTTGGACCAACCGGCTGTGGTAAAACACTTGCCGCTCAGACTGTAGCTAAGGCTCTGGAACGTCCATACTTTTATTTCAATCTTGGAGCTACTCAAGATGCTCGTAGTGCTCTTATTGGCAATACACATTATGATAAGAACACTGGTACTTACTTCAATGAATCCGCATTCGTAAAGGCTATTAAGACTCCAAATGCTGTAATTTTGATGGATGAAGTTAGCCGTGCGCATCATGATGCTTGGAACGTGTTGATGACTGTTCTTGATGATCTTCAACGGTATTTGCGGTTGGATGAAAAGAAGGATAGTGAAGTTGTGCAAGTGGCTGAAGGTGTATGTTTGATTGGTACGGCTAACATTGGTAATGAATATACTTCTACCCGTGTTATGGATCGTGCTTTGATGAGTCGTTTTCCTGTCAAGTTGGAAATGAGTCCATTGTCTAAGGATGTTGAGTTTAATTATCTAAAGAATCGTTTCAATATTTCTGAAACGGAACATCTTTATATTTTGAATTCAATTGTTGAAATTGCGGTTCATACCCGTGATCAGATTAAGAGTGAGGACAGTAAATTGAGTAATTTTATTCCTACTCGTTCAACCGTTGAAATTTCAGAATTAATCTTGGATGGATTTAATTTGCTTGAAATTGCTGAGACTGCCATTTATCCTAATTTCACAGTGGAAGGTGGTATGGACAGTGAACGGACTTATGTAAAACAGTTGGTTCAAAAGTATATCAAGGTAGATTCCAAGAATAATCTGTTTTCAGATCCGCTTACTAAGTCTGAACAACCTCCGTTCTAATAAATAAACAAAACATTGCCTGTCAAAATATATGACTACTTATAGTGATTATTGGTTGGATGATGATTATCAAGATGATATTGATGATAGTTCATCTGTTAACTTCAATTTGATTAAACTGGCGGTATCCCGTCGTGCTGTAAGTAACTTCGTCAATATTTTGACAGGCAAATCTGTTCCTGTTTATTTTACTGATGACGGTGACAGTAACTGTACGGATGGTAAGACTGTTTATTTGTCTGCTGATATCTTGGACAAGGCAGATTTTGATCCTGCTGTAGGACTGGCTCTACATGAAGGTAGTCATGTTGTACTATCTGATTTTGATTTGGTTAAGAGTATTTGGACAAAAGTTCCAAGTGATATTTATTCATTAGCACAACCACTTCAAATCTCTAAAGATGATGTAGCTTCTTTGGTTAAGAATTGTCTTAACTATGTAGAAGACCGTTATATTGACTGGTATGTATATAATAATGCTCCGGGATATCGTGGTTATTATCAAGCATTATATGAAAAGTATTTTGATAGTGCAAAGATTGGTCTAATGTTGAAGAGTAATCTTTATCGTGTTCCGTCTATTGAAAGTTATGAAACTCGTATCATTAACTTTACAAATGAAAACACTGATTTGGAATCATTGCCGGGTCTTCGTGAAATTGCTAAGATTATCAATCTTTCTGATATTCAACGGTTAACTACACCAAAGGATCGTTTGTATGTTGCGATGGAAGTTGCAAAGATTATTCTAACCAATATCACTGAGTACAAACAAAAAGGTAAATCTACTGAACCAGGTGATGAATCTGGCGAAGATTCTTTGGGAGGAGAAAAAATAGAGTCTCCTGTTGGAGATAATACCAAGGGTGATGTAAAGAATGATATTGGAAAAGATCCATCTGTATCTGATAATAAAAATAAACAAATTAAGAAAGCGATTCAAAAGCAGAAGGATTTTTTGAGTGGTAATATTAAGAAAAAGAAAGTATCTAAGAAAGATAAAAAGATTCTTGACGCTATTGAACAGAGTGGAATGACTTTGGTTAAGAGTGGGACTGACTATATTAAGTCAGATGGTTATTATAGTGTAGATACAATTCTTGTTACCAAATTAAAAAAAGAGTTAATTGATACAGATGTATTTCCTTTAAAGTATGTTGAATACAATCATTTTAATGGATCTTATAGTAGTAAATCTGTAATTAATCCAAATGTATTAAAAGCAGTAAATGCAGGATTAGTAATGGGTGCAGCTCTTGGCCGTAAGCTACAGATTCGTAGTGAAGTAAATACCACCAAGTATATGCGCAAACCTGTAGGTAAGATTGACCGTAGGATTTTATCAGAACTGTCTTTTGATAATGAAAATGTGTTTCATATCATGGATGTTTCTAAATATAAAAAATCTTATATTCATATCACTGTAGATGCTAGTTCAAGCATGAGAGGAGACAAGTGGGAAAAGACTATGACAAGTGTAGTTGCTATTTGTAAGGCTGCTTCTATGATTGATAATTTACGGGTAACTGTATCTTTTAGAACCACTTTTAGTACAAGTCGTTCACATAATGGATCAAATCCGTATGTTGTGATTGGATATGATTCATCAGTAGATAAAATCGGTAAGATTAAATCATTGTTTCCATATTTGTATCCAAATGGAGCTACACCTGAAGGTCTGTCATTTGAAGCAATTATGAAACATTTACCAAAGACTTCTATTGATACTGACTATTATTTTCTTAATTTCAGTGATGGTGAGCCTGCTATGAATTATACAACCAATAATGGTGTCGCTGTAAATTATAGTCAAGAGTCTGCTGCTCTACATACCAAGAAACAGGTAGCTAAGATTGCTCATGAAGGATATGCTGTATTGAGTTATTTTATTAAGAGTGAAGGAATAAATAATCCAAAATCAATTGATTTGTTCAAGAAAATGTATGGCAAGAACGCATCATTCATCAATCCAAGCAATCTTTTGCAAGTTGCCAAGACAATGAATCGGATGTTTCTTGAAAAAAGTCATTGACATCAAACAGGATATAATATAAAGTATTTATAAGGTTGAAGTTCAACCGCTAAACATAAACAAAAAATATAAAATATGAGTAATACTAAGAAGACAGACCGCAAGAATAAGACAAACCTAACTGTAACCTGGCCATCAAACGACACCTATTTTGGTGTAAGTGATTTGACTGCTCTCAATAGTGATTTTATTTCAATCACGTTGCGAGTTCGTTTGAAGAATGCGCTTGATGACGGTAGTGTTTCGCAAATCGGAACAGTACATGGTGGTAAGGGTCGTCCAAAGCTTGCTTTCGTGATGAATCCCGTAACTGAAGCAGCTATTAATGCGGCTCGTACTGCTGGTGTTATGCTTAGTGATAAGTTTAATACTGTCAATGTTCTGGATGTTAAGGCTAAATCTGACACAACTGAACATGTTGAAACTGCAACTAAAACCAATAAGGCAGTTGCTTAATCTGTAGAATACATAAAAATGCCGTGTGGGTACATTATGTATTCATACGGCATTATTTTTTGCCTATATAAGGTTTTATTGGTTTTAATTTTATTAATTGTTTTAGTGTATAATAATAAATAGTTATATCTTTGGGGAGCAATTTATTAATATCCACTTGAATCTTTACTTTGCTTCCATATGATATTGGTTGATCCATTAAACTATCATATAGAGCGATTGTTGTTGTATCTACCTCAATGTAGTGGTAAACTTTTTGAGTTGAATCTGGTTTTTTAAATGTCATACTGAATATAAATATGGGAAACGAATTTTTTGATGCTGGTGAGTTTGAATTTGATTTGGAGAAATCTAAGTTTATTAAGAATATTGATTATCTAAAGAGTATGTCTGCGGAAGAACAGACATTTTATAAGAAGTGGGTTGAAGTACAAACTTATAAAGATTATTTGAATAAATCTGGTGTAGTTAAAGCTAAGATTTGGAATCCTACAGATATTAACGATGTAGAATTGACAGTTAAAGAATTGGAAAATTTAAATCCTACTATTGTTCATGTTACACCAGGTAGTGCATATGAACAAGATTGGTTGATGTTACGGTTATTTTGTCATACAATGGAATATGCACAAACACCGGGTAGATTTGTTAAGTTATTGATTACAGATGGTAATGTGGATAATCCACGATATTTGGGTGCGGTAAGTATTTCAAGTGATGTTATTTTAATTACAGTCAGAGACAATTATATTGGATGGACAGCTGATAATAAATTAAAAGATAAAAGACTAGTTCATAGTGCTATTGGTAGTTGTATTATGAGTACCCAACCATTTGGTTATAATTTCTTGGGTGGTAAGTTAGTAGCTGCTTTAATTACTACTTCTAAAACCAGAGAAATTTGGAAGAAACTATACGGAGAAGAATTGGTTGGTATGACTACAACCAGTTTGTATGGCAGTTACAGTATGTATAACAGTCTTAAATGGTGGCACAAATGTGGGTCAAGTACTGGTAAGATGATGATTAAACCAGATGATAGTGTATATGAAATATGGCATCAATGGATAAAAGACAATAGAACGGATCAATATAATAAAGCAATGACGCAAAAAGAAGGTGTAAGTGGACCTGTAACTGGTGCAAAGACTAGAGTTATTAGTATGATATTTCAGTCTTTAAAGATCAAAGCTAGTGATTATACACATGGATATGAACGAGGTGTATATTATAGTTCTTTTTATGAAAACACCAAAGAATTCTTACAAAACAAGATTAGTGAACAAGATTTAAAATTGAAAGAATTGTTTAAAAAGGATGTCCAAGGTGTTTTTGACTGGTGGAAACCAAAAGCTATAGAAAGATATAAAAAACTTCACCGTGAAGGTAATATCAAGTCTGATATCCTATTTTATAATAAAATGATAGGAATGACTTATGATGAAGCTAAATCAAAGTTTTTTGATGAAGTTGGTCGATAGTTATATATTTATATAACAAATGATAGTAAATTTCATCAAAGATAATAGATTTCCTAAGTTTATCAATCAATTAACATCTAATTCATTGAATCAAACTGATAGTACCTATGTGGATACTAGTCCCAATGGAATTTTTGATGGTGATATTGGTACGGTTCTAATTAAAGATGGTATAGATATATTGTATAAAACAAATAATGATACTGAATTTACAAATTTATCCAGTTATTTTAAGACTGTAGTTGACGCAAAGAGTGGATTACTTACGGGTGGTATTAATAAAAAAGCTACTTGGATTAAAAATAGTTCTTCTACAGAAAAGACTTGGAAATTTTTGGGATACACTTGTCCATTCGACAGTACTTGTGCTTCATGTCCGATTCCATATGCTTACTATCCGACTTGATATTAAGTTCTTGACATTTTTATAATTTTGTGGTAGTGTATAAACAATGAAAAAATCATTGTGTTGCATTTCAATTCAACTTCAAGAAAAAGGTTTCAAGGCAAATACCATGACCAAGACTAGGTTCTTGACATTGGAACGAAAAAGTGCTTTATCTACCATTTCCCAACGAACATTAAACAATGTGTATGTTGCGGTAAATACATTTGCATTTTGTGCAAGTAAAGGTTGGAATTATCGTATCAGCAGTGATTTGTTTCCACTGGCTACTTTACCCGAAGCAAATTTATCATTTGATATTCTTCCTGACAAAGACCGTATTTATGCAGAATTCAAGCGTGGTACAGAAATCATTAAAAAAAATAAATTGCGGTGTAGTACACATCCCGATCAATTTGTAGTACCTGCAAGTGCTACAAAGACTGTTGTAGAAAAGTCTATTGTTGAACTAAAAAATCATGCTGGTATCATGGATTTGTTTGGTTTACCCCAATCATACGATTCGCCAATTAATATTCATATGAATTGTTATAAAGGTGGTACTAAAGATATAGCTAAACGGTTCATTGATGTATACAATGATTTACCTGTTAATGTAAAGTCTCGTTTGGTACTTGAGAATGAAGACAAACCTAACAGTTGGAAAGTAGAAGAGTTGTATGATTTGGTTTATTCAAACACTGGCATTCCTATCACGTATGACAATCTTCATTTTCGTTGTAACCCAGGCAAATTATCTGCTAAAGAAGCGGTAAAGTTGTCTATGTCAACATGGGGTAAACATCGTCCATTGTTTCATTTTAGCGACAACGATCTTACCAACAAGAATCCACGTGCGCATGGTGATTATGTTCGTAGTATTCCTGATGAATATGTTGACATGGATGGTGTTGACTTTGAATTTGAGTTCAAGGCTAAGGATTATGCGATTGAACGGTTTGAAAAAGAATTTGAAAAATAATTAAAAAGTTGTTGACGGTTTGAAAAAAGTGTGGTAAAGTAATTTCAAGTTGGTGATATACTAACGAAACAAAAAAATAAACTAAAAAATAAATATAAATATGATTATTCGTAAAAATAACAAGATGCAGACTAACTTCGTATACAATAGTGCTGCTAGCATGGAAACATTCATCTCTTATCCATTTGCTGGAACCAAGCGAGCTGGTACTCGTTTGACTCTTCGCAGTGGTAAGACTCGTATTGATTTGAATGGCCGTCAGGTTAAGGCACTACGCAAGGTTCTTGCTACTGCTTCCCGAGTTAAGTAATCCTTGGTTTTGATATGGGAAAAACATTTAGAAGCGACAATGACTTTAGAAAAAAATATTCTAAGGTTAAGAAAAATAAAAAATTGTCAAATGTAAATAAACCATATTTAAATAAAGGAGGAAAGGTAAGAAATTACCAAGATGAAGTAGATAATGAATATTAAATCAATAGTTGTATTAATAATTAACATAGTATTATTTCCATTATCTATTATTTTTCCGAATGTAACGCCATTCGCAGTAATGTGGTTGGCGTTATATTCTTTTTATTTGTCATCTAAATTGGAAGAGTATAAAAATGTTACTCTGACTGTATTGGAAGATGATAAGAAAAAAATAGAAAAGGATTTAAATACATTGTTTTCTAACCAAAAGACTGTATTATCGGTTATTAACGCTCTAAGAGCAAGAATCAATAATCAACATGGGAAGACCCAAAAAACAAAAAACCCCTCTCTCAAAGAACGATTCAAATCAATTGAACGAAGAGACGCAGATATTAACGAAGACTAAATCTTTATTTGATCACATCAATCAAATTAGGGAAGTTAAGAATCCTAAGTATTTTGATACACTTACTGCAGCAGATATTAAATCGTTCAATAAGTATACATTATTGATGGGGTTAGGTATGGATCAAATCATCATTGAAGAAATTGCATTTGTATCCAAGTACTTTGACATCTTACCGGAGAAACAACTTTATAAAGTATTATGTGACTTAGTGCCGCATGGTAGACGGTTTTGTAAGTGGATTAAACCCAATAAGGTAAAGTTCAATAAAGAATTGATGCAATTAGTTGCAAATAAATTTGAAGTTAGCAAAGATGATGCTTATAGTTATTGTGTACTATTTTTCAGAACGGAAAGTGGTATTAATAATCTGATTGATATATGTAAACAATATGGTAAATCGGAAAAAGAAATAGAAGGATTAATGGAAAATGAATAAACTTTATATAGGTGTATCTGGATTTGCTAGAAGTGGTAAGAATTTGTTTTGTGATATTGCGCAGAAGGTATTGAAAGAAAAGTATAATTTAACATCCAAGACATATGCTCTTGCGTATTTTTTGAAAAAAGACTGTGAACCATTTATTCAAGAAAAGTTAGGTTTAAGTGCTTTTAGTGAAAAGACTGAAGACAAGAATGCGTTTAGAGATATGTTGGTGTGGTATGGTGGTGTAAAACGAAAACAGTCACAAGGTAGATATTGGACTGGATTGTTGTATGAAGAATTGAAGAATGATACTAATGATGTGAACTTTATCAGTGACATTCGTTATGTGGAATATGTTGGTGATGAAGCATATTGGTTACAGAAAGAATTAGGTGGTAAATTAGTACATGTTAGTAAGTACACTTATGGATTTCCTAGTGGTGGGAGACATTATAGGATTAATGATACGAGTAAAAAGATATATAATGAAGCTCCAAATCAACATGAAGCGTTGAATGATCCTAAGATTAGAATTCTTGCAGATTATAAGGTAGAATGGGAACAGATAATATCACATGATAAACCTATGGATGATTTGATTAATAATCCAATATTAAACAATATTGTAGACGAGTGTCTTAAGACACTATTGAAATAGTTCTAACATGGTTGTGATTATTGTAAAATTCAATTGTTTTATCGTCTGTCACTGATAGTAGTAAGTCTATAGTATTTTGGTCAAGGTTATTAATTGTATTAGCGTATTGTTTATTACAATCAAATAATTTTTGATACTCATCAACTTGTATATCTAATTACAAACCATCATCAAGCTCAGAGTTTTAAAAAAATAATATTATATAAAATATAAAATTAAACGATTAATTTATTACAAAATTTAAATTTAAAAAAATAAAATTGAAAATCTAAGCTCATTAAAGATCTACATGAATATCATGTAAATCTTCAAAGTGTTTTCATTTTTAATTTATGTTTTTTTGCAAAATCAAATAATTTTTGACCTTTTTCTTTTGCTTTACAACTACATATGTTTTTGAATTGGTCTACACAAACGCATAATTGCATCAAACTACCATTGGTTGTTAATGGTTCTTTTGTTTTAATGTAATTATAGAGTTCATTTAAATTGCTTATTCTCATGGTGATAACTTATTGAATATAAAATATGTAATTAATGATGTTACATAAATAGTGGGTATTTCTAGAAATGCGTAACCAAAAATGAATTTTCCTATTAAAATCAACCAAAAGTTAAGACAAAATGGACATGTTATCAATCTGGTAAAAAAACTATTATGTTTTTGTAATAGATATGAATGATATGTTAGTGTAAAGTCAGAATCTTTTGCATTTAAATAATCATTAACTTTAAACCATTTGACTTTTAATAAGTGACTATATTCAACAAATGCTTCGGTGTTGAACCATATAATAAGAATAAAGACAAATAAAAAAATTGTATAAACCATAATATTTTGTATATATACATATTAATATTGTTATGAAAGGAATTATTTTATCAGGAGGAACTGGTAGCAGATTGTATCCACTAACGACTACAGTTAATAAACAGTTGCTTCCTGTATATGACAAGCCAATGATTTATTATCCTATTAGTACTATGATTAGTTGTGGGATACGGGAATTATGCATTATAAGTACACCAGAGTATTTACCTTTATATGAAAGATTGTTTGGTGATGGTAAACATTTAGGTTTGGATATTTGTTATAAAGTTCAATATAAACCAAGAGGTATTGCTGAAGCATTTATTATAGCGGAAGATTTTATTAAAGACGATGTTGTTGGTTTAATATTAGGCGATAATATTTTTCATGGAATGGCTAAAATCAAACCAACACTGGACGGTGCTATTATATTTGCATATCAAGTGAATAATCCAAGTGATTATGGCGTAGTAGAATTTGATACTGATAATAAAGTAATTTCGATTGAAGAAAAACCAAAAGAACCAAAGAGTAATTTTGCAGTACCTGGATTATATTTTTATGACAATAAAGTTATAGAATACGCTAAGAACCTAAAACAGTCTGCAAGAGGAGAATTGGAAATAACTGATTTGAACCGTCTTTATATGGAAAGACAAAAATTATCCGTTATACCATTTCCAAGAGGTACTGTTTGGTTGGATGCTGGTATGCCAGATTCTTTATATCAAAGTGGTGCGTATATTCAAACAATACAAGAACGACAAGGGATAAAAGTTGGTTGTATTGAAGAAATAGCCTGG
>ENA-UOYL01000767-UOYL01000767.1-marine-metagenome-genome-assembly--contig:-NODE-767-length-11279-cov-3.790037_pt1 | contig 11279 bp, 10 predicted proteins | sample MGYA00238173_ERZ767189 | MGnify/ENA primary metagenome ERZ767189 (study PRJEB28943, sample SAMN06267163) | marine metagenome | isolation source: Columbia River Estuary | place: USA:Columbia River Estuary... | reverse complement strand
CCGTAGTTCAGGTTGCCAGAAACCGGGCCATCTGCTGATGCACGCCTGCTGGGACCAGTTCCCCAATCCGGCGGTGGGATACCAAGTGCCTGGTAGTCGATGATCGGGATGGTGGTGCTGCGGCAGTTGAAGTGGACAGGTGGTGTCGGGCCATCGCCGTACTTGAACTCCCGGCCGTCAAGTGATCGGCAGATGGCCGAAGTGCGACCGTCAAGCGTGGCGACGTACCTGTACTTGCCGGTGATGTCTGGATTGGCGCGGTAAACCTGCTGACTGGCTTGGTTACTTACGTCCTGCACACTGGTCCGCACGATGGTTAGCACCTGGTTGTTTGCCATCTTGGTCACCTCACCACCAGCCAGAGCACGTTGCCGGACTGACATGGCCTGCTGCCCAAAATCAAGGTTGCCGACCAGCCGTTGTGCGATCTGTGGCGTAGGTTCGCCGGTTAGGACGCCATTACGCACCACTGTGTTGAACATTTGCGCTTGAGACTCAGCGAGACCACGAAATGCCTTCTCAACGATCTGCCCATTGGGCAACGTGATAGCTGCACCTTGACCAGCGGTGAGATTGAAGGCACCAGTCCCAGGCAGTGTGAAATTGATTGCCGTTGGGTCAACGCTGACCACGGTGGCCGCAAAGTTTGGCGCTACCTGCACCGTGCGCACCATCTCCAATGCATCTATCTGGGATGGCAACAGCTCACGCGCATCAGCCACGCCACCACGGATGGCAAGCCGCATCTGATCGGTGATGAACTGGGTTTGCAGTTCGGCTAAGCCTTGCAGTTCACCCGATACCAATGCCGTGCTGGTACCTGCCCAGGTGTCCAGTGATTCCCGCAGTTGGGCCAAGATCACCCGCAGGCGCTGTGCTTGGTAGCTGGCAGGGGACACGATGCCACCACCTGCTGTAGCTACGCCCATGTCAATACGGCGCAGGTCATCCACTGCGCTAAGGATCACGTCGTTGTAGGCCCTCACAACCTGATTAGCCACCGCGTTGCTGTAGCGGTTTAGGTCAATCGCATTGCGGTAAATGTTCGCAACAGGATCGTTGCGGTTGATCCGCCGCTTGAACTGATCAATGTCAAGCAGCCGCTGGGTGACGCCGCCGCTGTAGGTCATGAATCGTTAGTGCTGATGTCCTCAGGGATGCTGTCCTCAACCTGCTGCTGCTGACCGCCAGCCATCTCGATCAACCCGCCGTTTTGCGTGGCCATCAGTTCCTCTTCAACCTCGAAGTCATCACCAAGCACGTCGCCGTTAGCCAGTTGCTCCAGCAGCGTCTTTTGGCTAATCACACCAGCGGTGTAAGTCTGAAGTAAGGCAAGCTGATCGGCTGGCTCAAGACGTGCGCCAACAAAGTCGCGGTTCACGATGCTGTTGCCCACTTGGGTGATGTTCAAATACTCGGCATGGAACCGCAGGCAGTTATCAATCGTGTCCTGCACCTGCTGGGCGATCACCATCATGGTGCTGTCACCTTGGCTGCGGTCGATGCGCTTGGCCTCGGCAGTTTCAGCCGATAGCTTCTGGCCTAAGACAGCGGACAAACCCAACTCGTTGATCTGACCAGCCAGTTGCTCCAGCCGCTTGAACTGCGAGTCGTAAGACTTGCCAGCCGGTTCGATGTACTCGGCGCGGCCATCAGCAGGGAACGCGATCGCTTCCCCAGGGCCAGCGCTGACCTCTTCGGCGGATGTGGGGAAGCCGTAGAACGCCAGCATCGGAACGCCGCTGATATGCAGCATGTTGTCCAGGTCGGACTGGATCTGGTACGTCTTGAGGTTCAGCTCGGCGATGTCTTCCATCGGCGGGCGTGATTCAAACATGCCGACGCGGTTGGAATAGGCCACGCTGAACGGGATCTCGCTAAGGCTGGTGGTGCCTTCATCAACGATCTCCCAACTTGCCTTCTCGCTGCGTTGGTGCAGTTCAAACGCACCAGGCGTCAACACGCGGATCTGTTCCACCTGCTTTTCGCCGTACAGACCATCGGCCACCACAATCCGTTCCATCAGCCGCAACTGGGTCAGCTTCTGGGCACCTTCACTCATCTCAGTGCGCCAGCCGAGGATGTCCCGTGGCGTGTAGGTCACCCAGTATGGTCGTCCATTTTCACCAGCAGCAGGAGCATCCACAAGGACGCCAGCGTGGCCATAACGAACCATTTTGCGTCCAAGTTCATAGGTCCAGATGTTGAGGTCGTTGCCTTGTAGGTCTACGTCAAACAGTTGCTCACGCACCACATCGGACACCTCTTCAAGGCGTACCGGCTTGCGGGTCAACATGCCAGCCAGCATCCGCTCAAGGCGCTGGTAGTACGGCGGGCAAACGCTGCGTGCAAGGCGGTTGTCGTATGACTCGTCTTCCTCGCGTGGTTCCTGCGGCAGGTAGCGGCGATGCTTGCGGCGCATCTCGTAGGTGCCGCCCATCAGATCCTCGATCAAGATCCAGTGGGCCTCCATGTTCGCCCAAGCGCTGTTGGGGTCGTTGACTGCCGCAACTTTGCGGGTCAGCTGCATGTTGTATGGGTTGAAGCCGGAATACACGATGCAGCGCCGCTACTTTCTTACAATCTACTGCGGGAGAACGCGGTCGATTGTAATTCGTGCCTGGCCGGTTGAATCGACCTTGATCACTTGGTGTTTGCGTGGCTCGTCACCCTTGGGCTTAAGCGCACGACCGACGGCGGTAACGATGGGGCGGGTCATGCTGCTGCCTCTTCGTCTTCTTCGCCCACGGTCAGGATGTCCAAGGCGATGCGCTGTTGCGTGAGCTGCAACGCGCCAAGCAGTTCGATAGCAGTCAGTTCTTCGGCACTGTCAACGATCAGGTCGTCCAGCGCGTCTAGGAAGGCTTCCATTGGATTGGAGTTGGGCGTGGTCAGCCTACTTCTTTTTGGGCTGCTTGGGCTTAGTTGGACGGAACTTTGGTTTGGGTTTAGCTGGTAGCCCAGCAGCAGCGCGATAAGCACGCATTACCTGATAGTCAAGGCGTTTGCCAACTGATCTTGCACCTTTAACTTCTGCAACAAATTCATTGACATTTGTTGTGGCATATTTGCTAACTCGTCTAGCCATTTTAAGTGAATTAGCGTCAAAATATTGCTGTTTTCCCAACGTTCTGTGCTTTGCATGACCAATTTCATGCCCAATAATTGATTTGGGATTGGCACTTGCAAAAAGTCCTTGTCTGCGGCTATCCAACTGATCTTTTGCTGGATTTTTCCAAAATGGATGAGCTGTATTTATGGTCATCCTTCTGGCGCCGGTTTGCAAATTCATTGACACAGACGCAATATTGCCAGATCTGCTTCGGCTTTTCGTTTCAATCGGCAAATCAGGCATTGATTTTTGCGCTTGTTTGATTGCATTTTGAATATTTGCTTTTTTATCTGTACCGTATCCATGTTTTATTTTTTTGGGTTTTGATATTGCACTTACAGGAAATGCATTAGCATTCATCAGCTTTCCGGGCCTGAATTTAGGTTTTTGCGCAAGCTCGGTTCTTTTGCGATTGCTGATGATTTTTTCTTGAGCCTTGCGCCCTGCAACATAATTTTTCCATTTTTCAGCGGGCATGTCAATTCTTGCAATTTCACGTTCTTTTTTTGTCTTTCCTATTGTTCCAAGTGGTATGCTGCCCATGCGATCTTGACTCATAAGATCAACTCGTTGCCTTTTATTTTTGCTTTTTTGTAAAGGTGTTTTTACCGCCGATTTATTTGCTTTTTGTTTTGCGGGTTTTGCCACTCCAATCTTCCCAGCCGCCGCCGGGTTGCGCTTCACCTTGCCAGCAACAGTGCCGCTTGGCTTGGCCGCTGCGGCCTTGGTGGTCTGCGTGGCCCGCTTATTCCCTGCCGCCGTGCGGAGTCTGCCGCCCCGTGCAGTAGCGCCAACTTTTCCACCGCCACCGCTGCTGCTTCCGCCACTTGCAAAGCGGCCTCGGTTGTCTCGGGAGTAGCGGCGGGCCATGTACTTACCAGATCATTTGCGCAGTCTAGTAGAGCCTGATACCCGTTCCTCTGCCAGCACCAGCGTGTAGTGGGTTGAACTCACGCCAGATGAGATAACCCAGCGCGTCGTTCATGTGGTCGTAGCCAGCATCTTTATCTGGATCGCCTTTCTCGGTGTAACTCTGAAGCTCAAGGCACTCAATGATCTTGACGCATGATGCGGCGATCTTGAGCCTTACTTCCCCTTTGCCATTCTCCAGCAAAGCCTGAACAGCAGCCACCCGATCCCGGACAGGAGGATTAGCCTTAGGTGACTGGTTAGACATGCCATAGCTTTCGAGAATAGCAATATCGGTTTGTGTTGCGTTTGTGCTGCGGTTGCCACCGCTGGCGTCTGGGTAAACGTAGATCTTGTGGTCTGGGTAATGCGCCTTGATCTTCTGGGCCAGTGCGTCGGTGTCGTGGGCACCGCTGACTTCATCCACGACGTAGAGGCTCTTGCCAACGCGGATGGCGATCACGGCGGACATGTTGCCGACGTTGAAGTCCACGCCGATCCGTAACGGTTCGCGGCTGATGTCCGGCATTTGTACGGCCACATGTTTGGCACGATCAAAGCGGTCATACACCTGGCCAGTGGTGAGGTTGACGAACTCGCCATCAAGGTACGCCTTAAGCAGTTGCGGGTCATAGTTGGCCTGCATCCGCTCGATGAAGTCAGGTGGCAGGTATGGGTTGTCCTGCGTGCGCATCCTGATCAGCCGCCGATCCTCGCGGCCCTTGCCGTCTTCACTTGCGAAGGTCTGCCACATCCAGCGGAAGCCTTCAGGCGTCGATGCTGCTGCAAACTGCCGCACATTGCCAGCACGCAAGCGACCAAGGATCTTGGGGAATGCCTTGTTGGCAATCGCTGGGTTCACCGTGTCGATCTCGTCAGCCAAGATCCAGGCGCCGTTAATACCAATAATCCGCTGCCAGTTCTCAAAGCTGCGACACAGAATCTTGGTATCGCCGCCGGGTAGATGCAAGTTGTACTCAGGCAGCGGGGAAGCGCGGAAGGTGTACGGAATGTCGTACATCTCAAGGAAGTCATCGAAGTCGCTCTGCCAGATGTCGCGGATCAGCGGACCCGTGGGTTCCATGACCACGCCAATGAATCCCTGGTTGGCCATGGCAAGGTGCACAGCCTTGGCGCACAGTGCCCGCGTCTTACCGGCGCCGTAGCCAGCGGACACACCAAGAATGCTGGTGGTCTGGTCATCGACGAACGCAAGTTGCCCAGGGTGGAGGTCGCTGCGGATGCGCTCCAAGGTGTCTTTCATTCCCGCATTGAGGGGAACCATGAAGCTGAGAAGGTGTGAGTCATCAAGACCCGCCAGCAAACTCATCAGCTCAACTCAAAACGCAAAAGCTTCACCTGAAGTTGCACTGAATTGATCGCAACCATCAGTTGCCCGCGATCTGCGGCCTTTTGTTCGTACTTACGAAGGCGTGCAAGTGCTTCGGCAAGGAATGCAGGACGCGAAAGATTGCAATCCTCCATCAACATTTCCCTTGCGCGGGCTATGTATGAATCTGTCTGCCGATCCGAAATACTCCATTGATCCGCCGCAAATTGCACGATGTCCGCACGCGACTTCCCTTGGCAGAGCAGGCCGTAGACCTGAGTGCAGCGCAGTGCAGCGGTTGCGTTGTTTGCTTTTGCCATGAACGAAGTATATGAGTTACTACAACGATGAGTGAAGAGCATCAAAATACGCGGCGCATCTTTCCAGGTATCGGATTTCCGCACTACGCAACTCATCCGCACTTAACTCCCGCACATCCGCTGCACCAGCTCGTCGCGCCACCACGATGAAGGCCCCCTTGGCTTCGATGCCTGTGAGGTGCTTTAGGCCGAGAGAATACGCGCCAAGTTGGTCGGTGTAGTCCAGAAGCATTGCCTCACTGCGGCGGTTGGCGCTTGTCTTCCAGTCGCAAATCACCGGACCGATGCCCGCCACATCGCCGAGAAAGTCAGCCGTGCCAGCAAAACCAGCCGGGTGATGCACGCTGAACTCCACCGCATGAATGGCGGTGACGTTCTCGCCAAGCCATTGCAGCAGACTGCGGCGGTATCCACTTGCGCTAAGGCCAACTTTCGGGGCGCTTGGCGTGGTTTTCTTTACCGCCCAGCGGATCAACGGGGCCGGTGGACGTGTAAGGCCGTCCTCTTTTTCGTAAAACGACCCACGTTTGTTCGCCGTCTGTGTTGCCAACTTCTTTGCGGTACGTAAGACGTACTCCGCTGCGTTGTGCGCTCGTGTGCCGCGTTCTGCTGCGGTATCGCGTTGGGCTGCTGCATTCGCCTCACCAAGTCGCGCTGCCCATGCTTCAAGTACGCCCTTGCTTTCACTCGTTGCGCCGAGTATTCGCGTCACGCTGTGATAAATCTCACCGTTGCCGTCGCGGTAAATGCGCCCACCCGGATCGCTTTCATCATCTCGCTCCAGCTTCCACCGTTTGAGTGACGCCAAGGCAGCGTTTGGGTCTAACGGTGGGTCAGTCATGTATTACATCTTAGCAGTAAAAAACCCCCAAGTTTCCTCGGGGGCGGTACTTATGCGCTACCTGACGCCTTACTGCTTGTAAGGATTCCCGCCTTCAATGATGCGGGTAAGGTCAAAGCCAGCACCTGTGACTTCTTCCCACGCCGCCTCGATGATCGGGGTTGCGCCTTTCTTACGGGGCACTGGGGTCAGTTTGTACTCCGTAGTAAGTCCGCTGCCTTTCTTTTCCAGCTGAAAATCAATCGCAAGCATGTCCTCGTAGTCGGGCATCTGGCTGATCCCGTCAAGAGCAAAGATGATGCTTTTTTGCGTGATGTTCATCACCTGGATCTCACCCGCGTCGTAGTTGAAGACGGGGAGTGCAATGGCAAACTTTGCGGGTTCGTTACCCGTGCCTTCGCGGTTTATGCGGCGGCTGTACTCGCCCATTTCCACGGCGATCTCGTCGGGAGTGGGCTCGTGGTCGAAGCGGAAAGGCTTCGGCTTACCCTGTGCGTCTTCGCCCCAAACCTCGTAATACTCCACGGGCTCGTCGCTGGTGAGCGCAAAGCGGATGGTCGTACCAGTGGGAATGCGGGAAGGGTTCAGGTAACCACCACCTGTGCCGGTGCTGATTGCGGCCTTGGCGCTTTTAGAAAGTAGTGACATGGGTGTTTTTGGGGTTGATGCGCGAGTGCGGATGGCGAGTGCCTGTGCTTTTGCGCCTTCATACCGTAGCACAGTGTCAAGGGGGTTGCGGATGTGAGTACCATGCAAAAACGCCCCCGCTCCAGTGCTGGAACAAGGGCGTGGTCTCCGTCACCGATTACGAGTGTATCACATGAGTCGCACCGCGAAACTCCTTGAGTTTGTACGCCAGCTCCCGCCTGGCTTTGCTTACTGTCCCGTTTATGCCAAGGGTGAAAAGCTTGCAAGTGGTGTTCCCAGCAAGGGAAAGACGCCGCTTGAGGCCGCGCACCACCGCAGTTTTGGTGCTGCGGACGTGGCGCTATCAATCGAGCAGCGCCCCAGTGTTTTCCGAGCTGTTGGTGTATTCACCGGCATTCGCAGCGATGGTCTGGTGATTCTCGACGTTGACCGCAACCTTGCCACGCTTAAGCGCAAATGGGGTGCAACGCTCGATGGCGCCCCGGTGGTCACGAGTACCAAGGCCAACGCGGCGAAGTACCTGTTTCTTGTACCAGAAAACCTTTGGAACAGCGTCAAAGGTTGCGGCTTAAGCGATACCGGCGCTGGATACGAGGTGCTATGGGGACGCCAGGGGCTCTTGTACGGCGCTTACCCGGGTGCTAGCGATGGCTCTAGTGGTGAGGGTGAGTACACGCTCCAGGGTGACCTCACGGCGATTCCTGAGGCCCCTGCGTGGCTCCTTGCGGAGATGAAGGCGGCAAAGGCGTCCGATGGTGGCCGCGGCATGATCAAGAACCGCAAGGCGCTTGACGTAAGCAACCGCACGCCCGAGGAGATTGCCGAGATTGTCCAGGACTGCTTAAGCGTTATCGAGCAACAGGGGATTGGCAGCCGTGACCACTGGTTGCGCGTTGGGATGGCGATCCATTCCGTGTTGCCAGACGATCTTGGTCTTGCCCTGTGGGGTGCATGGAGTGCGCAGGATCCTGAGTACGCCGAGGAGTGGGAGAAAGGGAACCCGTGTGAAGCCACTTGGAAAAGCTTTCGACCCGGTGCCGTAAACCTCGGAACCCTCGTCTGGCTTGCGGATCAGGTGGACCCCAAGCGTGCCCGATTTCAGGAAGTCACGCGGAAGATCGTGGAAGCTGCCGAGCAAGTCTCAACCCAACGAGTGCAGCAGGTTTACCTCACTGGTGAGGAGGTGCTGAAACGCGCCAAGGAACTTGAGGAGACACTTGAAAACCCAGCACTTCTTGACCAGGCCAAGACTGCGCTGGCTATGGAGGCGGGGCGGCGTGAAGGTGCGATTGCTATCGACCGCCTGTTGATGATGGACATGACCTATGAGCGTGCTCATGGGTTGGCCCCACGTCCGATTGCCGAATTGGATAACGAAGGCTTTGAGTACCTGATTCCCGGGTTGCTTCCCAAGCCTTGGACTTTGCTTATTCACGCGGATGGGGGCACGGGTAAAACCGCCATGTGTCAGACGATTGCCAAGCACCTAAGCCGCGGCCTTTCTTTCAATGTGTATGGCGCCCTCGTGCCCGTGCCACGTTCCAAGGTGCTGTGGCTTAACGGTGACCAGAACGAACGCATTGTGCGGCGTCAGTTCGAGGCAATTGGGGTGGATCACGGTGTTGATGTGATCGGCGAATGGGATATGGCGTGGTATCGCCGCTTCTGTCGTATGCAGAAGGAAGGACAGTACGACTTCGTGGTGATCGACTCACTCGATGGCTGCAACGATTCCAACCCGTACGAGGAAAACCGCAGGGAGTACGCCAGGCCGATCAAGCAGCTCGCACGACGGAATGGGGTGGACTTTCCCGCCTGCACCATCGTGGTGATCCACCACAACACCAAGACCGGCACCTTCCGCGGTACAAGTGCCATCCGTGCTGCGGTGGATGAAACCTGGAATATGCGCAAGGGGACGAACGAGGAGCTACTTGCGCGTCAGTTGAGCGCCAACTCGCGCATCCTTTCCGTGGAAAAGTCACGCGATGACCGGGAGGGTATGGAGATGGTCTTCACGCTCCTGCCCGACTTCACGTACCAGATCCAGCACCTGCCCCCTAGGGTCGCCGCCAACACGCCTAACCAGCACGTGTTGGACGTACTTGCCGCTATGCGCACTGGAGGCGGTTCCTGGAGCATCCACGAGCTGACTGCGCACGATGGCGTAGGCGGTGATTTCCGAGTGCGGGCAAACAGGTACGCGCTCCAGCTTTTGGAGCAGCAGGGACTGATTGAGCGCACGAGTGCTCCCAGTGCCTACAAGGCAAAAGGCAGACCTCCTGTCTTTTACAAAGCGGTGGGTAAAGCAGCCCCTGGTTTGCTCTCTAGATCTTCTACTAACTCTCTCTCGCGTGCGAAAGTACCCGTAGAGGGTATGTCAGAAGCAGAAACCCCAGTAGTGGAGAGCGTTTTAAATCACAAAGCGGTTTGTCAAAAGCCTATTTCTGACAAAAGTCCCGAACTGGAACCAGGGGTGGCACGACTAACGCCCGAGGAGGCGGAGCGTCTGTTTAAAGAGGCAAGCAAATTTGGCTAGGACTTTTGACAAAGGGGTACTTTTGACAAACCCCTGCGTTATTAAAAACCATTGCGTTGCAAGGAAAGTTGCTTTTTACGCCGTTTCTGCGTGTATAAGGGTTGAGCGCTCCTCGGCCCGTCTTTTCCCCCGATTGCCACCATGCACCGCCCCACTGAGGAAGAACGCCTTGAGAAATTTTTCGACAGTCTTCGTGGTTGGATGCCAGAACCACCAAGACGATGGCGCGAAAACGCGATTGATCCGATTGCGACACGTGAGACGCAAGGTAAGTCACCGGTTATGACGCAGGTGGACCTGTTCACGTAGTGCTACAGTGACGCGGGCCACTCCACCTATAGGTGGCCCCAATACCTACACCAAGGACCAGGTTATGACTGCTTTTTCACCGATGCCTACCGCAGATAGACCACAAACGTTGTATGGCATCGACAACCTTGAAAAACTGGCCACTGCAACGACTATTGCGTTCGACTGCGAAACCGTTGGACTCCAACCAGAACGCGGCAAACTGCGCCTGCTGCAACTCGCAGCGCGGGGTTTACCCGCGGTAATCATCGACTGCTGGGACTTAGACGACTCAGGGTGGGACAAACTTGCTGAGTTTTTTGCGCGTATAGAAGGGCGTACTTGGATTGCACACAACGCGGTTTTTGATCTTGGTTGGTTACAAGAGCATGAGGTATACCCAAAAGGATTTATAAAGTGCTCAATGTTAGCTAGTAAATTACTTAATAATGGTATCCCAAATCTTAAACACGGACTTGCTGTAGTCTCGGAAAGATACTTAAAACGCGAACTAAGTAAGGAGCAGCAACTGTCTGATTGGAGCGCACCGGTATTAAGTGCTTCTCAGCTTGAATATGCTGCTGAAGACGTTCGAGTTCTTTTGGAGTTAGACCCGATAATTGGTAGTTACATGTTTGCTGGAAACTTATATGATGCCTGGAAATGCGAATGCAACGCACTCCCCGCAATGGCCCAAATGTGGAGGACAGGGTTACCGTTTAATCGTGAAAAATTGCTTGCACTACAGGTTGAACTTGAGTCCAGCATTGAGAATTATGGCAAAAAATTTCTCGTGCAGCTTGATGAGGCATTACCTGAGGAACACAAACTCCCACGCGAATCTGATGGATCGTTCAACCTGCGCACCAAGGACAGTGGATCTGTACGAGCTGGGACAAAAGTTTACGCGGGGTTCAACCTAAATAGCTCCAAGCAGCTTGTGGCTAAGTTGACGTTACTCCTCGGGCAGATTCCGACCGATAAAGATGGAAAGCCCAGCGCATCACGCCAAGCGTTGCGGAGTTATGCCGCAGATCATGCCGTCGTGCAGATCTATCTCAGCTGGAAACGTGCGGAAAAACGCAGGCAGATGGTGGTGTCACTGGTGGAGCACCAGGCGCCTGATGGTTTTATTCGTGCGAGTTATTTGCAGCTCGGCGCCGAGAGTGGGCGGATGAGTTGCATGAAACCAAACTTGCAGCAATGCCCACGCGATTCAAACTTTCGGGAATGTGCCGAGGCGCCCGATGGTTGGACCTTTGTGTGCGCTGACTTTGGTCAGATGGAACTAC
>ENA-UOYL01000766-UOYL01000766.1-marine-metagenome-genome-assembly--contig:-NODE-766-length-11294-cov-3.025854_pt1 | contig 11294 bp, 9 predicted proteins | sample MGYA00238173_ERZ767189 | MGnify/ENA primary metagenome ERZ767189 (study PRJEB28943, sample SAMN06267163) | marine metagenome | isolation source: Columbia River Estuary | place: USA:Columbia River Estuary... | reverse complement strand
TTCTGGTGGCGTGGTCTCTATCGCGCGATAAGAAGAGCGTGAACACGCGAGCCGCCTTGATTCATGTGATGGGTGATCTTCTCGGATCGATTGCCGCATTGGTATCGGGCGTAGTCATCCAATTAAGTGGATGGATGCAAATTGATCCATTGCTCTCGATCTTTGTTTCTCTACTCATTCTGAAATCAACCCTCTCGATCCTTAAAGAGTCTTATCACTTTCTCATGGAAGGTGTGCCGCTTCACATCGATTATGTCAAGGTAGGCCACGATCTCATGGCGATTGATGGTGTAGTGACCGTTCACGATCTGCATGTTTGGGAGATGAGTCCAGGTCATCCTGCATTAATCGGTCATGTTGAAGTGAAGCAAATGAAGCAGTGGCCAAGGATACTAGAAAAAGTATCAGCCATGTTGCGTGAGACCTATGGCATTGATCATATTACCTTGCAGCCAGAAGAGGCAGGCAAACAAGAGTTAGAGCCGATTCCTGTTCATGTAGAGAAGGCGCGCCACACTGCACTCTTGAGCAAAGAGCATCACGGTCATACTGACTATGTAGCATGCTCTAGTCCCGCAGGAACGCACCGCATGGCATACCATACTTGGGGCGATCCACATAATCCCAGTGTCTTGTATTGCGTGCATGGCTTATCGCGACGCGGGAGTGATTTTAGAGTGATGGCCGAGGCTTTGTGCGATCGACACTATGTGGTGTGCCCTGATATTGTTGGCCGTGGAGACTCTGACTATCTCGCAAATCCCATGTTCTATGCGATTCCGCAATATGTTAGCGATATGGTGAGCCTCAGTAGTAAGTTGGGTGTGGAAAAGGTGAACTGGTTTGGAACATCGATGGGTGGCTTGATTGGCATGGTGTATGCCGCAATGCCTGGAAACTCAGTAAGACGCTTGCTACTCAATGATGTTGGCCCCCGAATTGAGGCAGCCGCACTAATTCGGTTGGCGAGTTATGTGGGTAAACCATTCTCGTATGTCAATCGCCATATCGCACTCGAGAAATTAAACTCCATCTGCGCACCATTTGGTAAACATACCGATAGTGAGTGGGAGTTACTGAATGGCCCTATGCTCATGCAAAAGAATGAGCAATGGATTTTGCACTATGACCCTGCAATTGCGGTACCGTTTGCTTCCGTAACTCCAGCGATTGCCAAAGCGGGCGAGTTGGCGATGTGGCAAAGCCTTCAGAAGATTAAGTGCCCAATTCTGATAGTGCGGGGTGCCGACTCCGATTTATTATCTCGAGAGACAGTGACCGAGATGTGTACGCTCAATCTCAAGGCTAGCAGTATTGAGATCCCCAATACTGGTCATGCCCCTTCATTTATCAAGGCTGAACAGATTGACATTGCACGCCAGTTTTTCCTATAGTTGTTCTTAGGAACTTTTATTCCGTAAATCTCGTGCCTAGTCCAGACCGCTCCAGCAAAGTTACTGATGTTCATCAGGTTTCCCAAAGGCATGATGCTTGGTTTGGCGAATCTCTAGAGCAGCACTCACACGAAGTTGCAGTCATTTTGCAGGACTTACATCTAGACGAGGCAACGCTGAAAGCCGCAGAGCATCTTCATAGCACCCTTGGCAAGGATGCATTGATCAAACAAATCGGCCAAGATGCCGGTGATTTACTCATTGGCTACCGTGGCTTACGTCAAGCTCAGGCTAAGCTAATGAAGCAAGATGGCGTTAGTAACGTTACTGGCCAAGAAGAGATCTTACGTAAGATGTTATTGGCCTTTGGGAATGATCTACGCGTTGTGTTGATCTACCTTGCATCCCGTCTACAAACTCTGCGTTGGATTACTAAAAGTCGTTTGTCTGCATCACCCGCTTGGGCGCAAGAAATCTTAGACATTGATGCAAGCCTTGCCAATCGTTTAGGGATTTGGCAAATGAAATGGGAAATGGAGGATTTAGCCTTTCGGATACTTACACCCACAACCTATAAAGAGATCGCTGGCTTACTCGACTCCAAGCGGGTGGAGCGCGAGCAATTTATTGTTGATGTGATTGCCCGATTTAATCAAGAACTAGGGCTTGCGCACATTACAGCCGATGTTCAAGGCAGACCCAAGCATATTTACAGTATCTGGAAGAAGATGCAAGGCAAGTCCTTGGAGTTTGCGAACTTGTATGATGTGCGCGCTTTTCGGATCTTGGTTGATGATGTCAAGGCTTGCTACGCCACATTAGGATTGGTGCATAACCTATGGCAACCTGTGCCTCGTGAGTTTGATGATTACATTGCTCGCCCCAAGCCTAATGGATATCAATCCTTGCACACAGTGGTCATTGACGAGCAGGGTATTGCCTTTGAGATTCAAATTCGTACACAAGAGATGCATCGACAGGCTGAGTATGGTTTGGCTGCACACTGGCGCTATAAAGAGGGGACTTACTCCGCAGATGCAAAAGACTTAGGCACGCACAGTGCAGAAGTGGCTTACGAACGACAGATTGCATGGGCTAGGCAGCTGATTTCCTGGAAAGAGGATGCCTGGGAGCAACTCAAGCATCACGAGATCGATGACCACATCTACGTACTGACTCCCTTGGGTAAAGTGATCTCCTTAGAAAAAGGCTCATCACCCATTGATTTTGCCTACGCGGTGCATACCGATCTTGGTCATCGTTGTCGTGGAGCGCGCATTGATGGGGCAATGGTGCCGCTAGATACTGCCTTGAGCAATGGCCAGACCGTAGAAATCATTTCTGTGAAGCAGGGCGGACCATCACGCGATTGGCTTCATCCAGAGCGTGGCTATCTACGATCACAGCGGGGCCGTGCACGTGTGCGTGCTTGGTTTAATGCCCTCGATGATGAGGCGAGTCAAGGCTCTCCAAAGCCTATTGAGAGCAAAATGGAGAAGCAGACTGACAAGCCTCCAGCTGACGATATTCAAATCAAGCCCCGTCAGAGCAAAGCGAATCAAAGTGGTGATGTCTTAGTGGTGGGCGTTGATTCTTTATTGACTCAATTAGCAAGGTGTTGCCGACCTGTGCCGCCTGATCCGATTGCGGGCTTTGTAACCCAAGGACGTGGGGTATCGATTCATCGCAGAAGTTGTAAAACATTCAAGGCATTGCTCGAGCGGGCCCCTGAGCGAGTTATCCAAACCGCTTGGAGTGGGAAGCTCGACCCAGAGCAAGGCGCTGGTAAGGATCGTGTCTTTCCTGCTGATTTAGCAATTACTGCATTAGATCGACCTGAGCTAATGCGTGAGCTCTTTGAGATTACCTCTAAGATTGGCGTGCATGTGATCGATCTCAAAAAATCAGTTCGCAAGGGCTTAGCGCAGATCCAAATGACCATTGAGATACAGAACACCGAGGCCTTACGACTCATACAAACTGGCCTTGAGAGTCTGCGGGGAGTCACGGAAGTGCGCCGGCGGTGATAAACTCTTGATCTATATAGGCTCGTAGCTCAGCTGGTTAGAGCACCACCTTGACATGGTGGGGGTCGTTGGTTCGAGTCCAATCGAGCCTACCAACGATATAGAAGTAAAGAGATGTAATTGGTATGCGCGTTGTGCTCATTTAGTTTGGGACGAACGCGCATTCTTATTTATACGTAGTCGTTTTGATGGAGCAGGTATGGTGGTAGTTACTCTTCCGGATGGGTCCAGGCGCGAGTTTGCTGCGCCGGTCACCATTGCTGAAGTTGCCCAAAACATTGGTAGTGGCCTAGCTAAGGCAGCCTTAGCAGGATCGGTCGATGGTCGCTTAGTCGATCTGAGTCACACAATTAATCATGATGTGCAACTAGCCATCATCACCGATAAAAATACTGAGGGCTTGGAGATTATTCGGCATTCAACGGCGCATTTACTCGCCTATGCAGTGAAGGAGTTATTTCCAGAAGCACAAGTGACCATTGGTCCTGTAATCGATAACGGTTTCTATTACGACTTCTCTTACCATCGCCCATTCACACCCGAGGACCTCATCGCTCTTGAAAAAAAGATGACGGAGTTGGCCAAGAAGGATGAGCCGGTTGTTCGGCAAGTAATGCCGCGCGATCAAGCGGTTGAGTTCTTCAAAAAGCAAGGCGAGGTTTACAAAGCAGAAATTATTGCCAGCATTCCGCAGGGTGAAGATGTATCGCTATATACCGAAGGAAAGTTCACCGACCTTTGCCGCGGTCCTCACGTTCCGTCCACGGGTAAGTTAAAGGTGTTCAAGCTCATGAAGCTGGCCGGTGCGTATTGGCGTGGTGATAGCAAGAACGAGATGCTGCAGCGTATTTATGGCACTGCATGGACCAAGAAAGAAGATCAAGACGCCTATTTGCATATGCTGGAAGAGGCGGAGAAGCGCGATCATCGTCGCCTTGCTAAACAGTTAGACCTCTTTCATTTTCAAGATGAAGCGCCTGGCTTAGTCTTTTGGCATCCTAAGGGTTGGGCGATTTGGCAAGAGGTCGAGCAGTACATGCGTCGTGTTTATCAACGCGAGGGCTATCACGAGGTGAAGGCCCCTCAAATATTAGATCGTGGCTTGTGGGAGAAATCGGGTCACTGGGATAACTACAAAGAGAACATGTTCACGACCGAGTCTGAGAACAGAGCATATGCATTAAAGCCCATGAACTGTCCTGGCCATGTGCAGATCTTTAATTCAGGCTTGCATAGTTATCGAGAGTTGCCATTACGCTTTGGCGAGTTTGGCCAATGCCATCGCAATGAACCCTCTGGGGCTTTGCATGGCTTAATGCGCGTGCGTGGCTTTACTCAAGATGATGGTCATATTTTTTGTACCGAAGATCAAATTCAGTCCGAGGTGGCCGCCTTCGATAAAGCGGTACGTGCTGTGTATGCTGATTTTGGTTTTACGGAAGTTGCCGTGAAGTTAGCCTTGCGCCCAGCAAAACGGGTTGGTGATGATGCCATTTGGGATAAAGCCGAAGCCGCTTTGCGCGGAGCATTAAAGGCATCTGGACAAACATGGGAAGAGTTGCCTGGTGAGGGTGCGTTTTATGGTCCTAAGATTGAATATCACCTCAAAGACTCGATTGGTCGCTCTTGGCAGTGCGGCACGATTCAGGTGGATTTCTCCATGCCAGCGCGATTGGGAGCGGAATATGTGGCTGAGGACAATAGCCGCAAAGTACCCGTCATGCTCCACCGAGCCATTGTAGGTTCCTTAGAGCGTTTTATCGGGATTTTGATTGAAAATCATGCGGGCGCCATGCCTGTTTGGCTAGCCCCAAGCCAAGCAATTGTCTTAAATATCTCTGAAAATTCGGCTGAATATGCCCATAAAGTTCAGCAATTGCTGAAAAAACAAGGGTTTAGGGTCGAGTCAGATTTGCGAAATGAGAAAATTACGTATAAAATACGCGAGCACGCATTACAAAAACTGCCTTATTTGCTAGTTGTTGGCGATAAAGAGCGTGAAAGTAATATGGTGGCCGTTCGTGCCCGTGGCGGAGTGGATCTAGGGGTTATGCCGCTAGACACCTTTGTCACCCGACTCCAGCAGGATATTTCCCAGAAAGTCGGACCCGAGCCTAGCTAGGGGGTGTGATGGCTTTTTATTGTTTTTAGAGAGGAATTAGAAGATCGCTACTGAAAAATTGCAACGCATTAACCAGGAAATTACTGCTCCTGAAGTGCGTTTGATAGGGTCCGATGGCAGTGCTGTCGGTGTAGTTAAGTTGAACGAAGCCTTACGGTTGGCAGAAGAAGAAGATACCGACTTAGTCGAGATTGCACCGAATGCCGAACCACCCGTTGTCCGCATCATGGACTTCGGTAAGTTCAAGTACCAAGAAGCCAAGCGTTTGCACGAAGCAAAGCTCAAGCAAAAGGTGATTCAGGTAAAGGAAGTGAAATTTCGACCTGGAACCGATGACGGCGACTATGGTGTGAAGCTACGCAATTTGATCCGCTTTTTGGAAGATGGCGATAAAACAAAGATTACGCTGCGATTTCGGGGTCGAGAAATGGCTCACCAAGAAATTGGAGTCAAGATGTTAGACCGGCTCAAAATTGATTTAGAGCCGTATGGTCAAGTCGAGCAGTTTCCAAAAATGGAAGGCCGACAAATGGTGATGGTCTTAGCACCCGCCAAGAAGAAGTAAGAGTTTGCAGTAGAAGTAGGTAGTACTTAGTAGCGCACTATCGGTACAGGAAGAGCAACCGTCGGTTGCCACCGCAGGCGCACAGAGAATGAAAAGGGAGCAGTCATGCCCAAAATGAAGACCAAAAGTGGCGCAGCGAAGCGCTTCAAGGTCCGCGCAAGTGGATCCATCAAACGAGGACAGGCGTTCAAGCGTCACATCCTCACCAAGAAAACCACCAAGAACAAGCGTCAACTGCGTGGTTCCGCCCCTGTTGCGAAAGCCGACGTTAAGTCGATTCGCTCCATGTTGCCTTACGCTTAAATCTTAGGAGAACACTATGCCAAGAGTAAAACGTGGGGTTACAGCAAGAGCCCGTCATAAAAAAGTTACCGATGCCGCAACCGGTTATCGTGGACGTCGTAAAAATGTATTCCGTATTGCTAAAGAAGCGGTCATGCGCGCGGGGCAATATGCGTATCGCGATCGTCGCAACAAAAAGCGCGTATTCCGTGCACTCTGGATTGCCCGTATTAATGCTGCCGTGCGTGAGCATGACATGACCTATAGTGTGTTCATGAATGGCATGAAGAAGGCATCGATTGAACTCGATCGCAAAGTACTCTCTGATATGGCCGTGTTTGACAAAGAAGCGTTTGCTGCTTTGGTAACACGTGTTAAATCTGCTGTAGTACAAGCCTAAGTCTTCACAGCCATGGTTTCTCTCGACCAACTTGTCGAGGATGCCAAACGCGATTTCTCCAAGGCCAGCGATCCCGCTGCTTTGGAGGATGCAAAAGCTCGGTATCTCGGTAAATCAGGCTTACTCACTGAGCGCTTAAAAGCGCTCGGTGGCATGTCGCCTGATGAGCGCAAGACCGCCGGTGCACAAATTAATCAAGCCAAGACTGCGGTTGAAGATGCTCTGAATGCACGGCGTCAAGCACTGGCCAACCAGGTCTTACAAGCGCGTTTAGCAGCAGAGTCCATCGACGTCTCTTTGCCCGGTAGAGGGCAAGTCGTTGGAAGCTTGCATCCTGTCATGCGCACATGGGAGCGCGTAGAGACCATTTTTCATTCGATTGGCTTTGATGTTGCCGATGGTCCCGAGATCGAGACCGATTGGTTTAACTTTACAGCACTCAATAGCCCTGAGAATCATCCCGCTCGTTCGATGCAAGATACCTTTTATATTGATGGTAAAGATGCTACGGGCAAGCCCTTGCTTTTGCGAACACACACCAGTCCGATTCAGGTGCGCTATGCCAGTGAGCATGTAAAACGATATGGTCAAGAGAGCATGCCACCCATCAAGGTGATTGCGCCTGGGCGCACCTATCGCGTGGATAGTGATGCTACTCACTCGCCCATGTTTCATCAAGTAGAAGGTTTGTGGATTGCTGAACATGTCTCCTTCGCAGATTTGAAAGGGGTCTATACCGACTTCTTGCGTACCTTCTTTGAGACCAATGAACTGCAGGTACGCTTTAGACCATCGTATTTCCCATTCACAGAACCGTCTGCTGAAATTGATATGGCCTTTGGTAGTGGCAAGTTAGCAGGGCGCTGGTTAGAGATCTCAGGTGCAGGACAAGTACATCCCAATGTCTTACGCAATATGGGGATTGATCCAGAGCGCTACATGGGCTTTGCTTTTGGTTCTGGTCTAGAGCGTCTCACGATGTTGCGCTATGGCATTGATGATTTGCGCCTTTTCTTTGATAACGATCTGCGCTTCTTAGCGCAATTTCCGGCTTAGTTCTGATATGCAATTTTCCGAGTCCTGGTTACGTCAGTTTGTAAATCCTGCGATCGATAGCAAGGCTTTAGGCCATGCAATGACCATGGCTGGATTAGAGGTTGAAGAGCAACGCTCAGTTGCACCGCCTTTTAGTAAAGTTGTCGTTGCAGAAATTATTTCAGCAGAGCAGCATCCCGATGCAGATCGCTTACGAGTATGTCGGGTGAACGCAGGCCCTGGTTTTGAGAACTTACAAATTGTGTGCGGTGCTCCGAATGCGCGTTCCGGTATCAAGATTCCATGTGCACTCGTTGGTGCTGAGTTATCACCCGCAGAAGAGGGTGGTAAGCCATTTCAGATTAAGGTTGGCAAATTACGGGGTGTCGAGAGCAACGGCATGTTGTGCTCGGGACGAGAGCTTGGTTTAGGCGATGATCACGCTGGCATTCTGGAGTTGCCTGCGGATGCCCCATTAGGCCAAAACGTGCGGGAGTATTTAAAGCTTGATGATCAAATCTATACCATTAAGCTTACCCCCAATAAAGCAGATTGCTTATCGATTATTGGCTTAGCACGTGAGGTTGCCGCAATTACGGGAGCAGCCCTGTGCACCCCCATTGGTAAGACGCTTACCGCCAATATCAACGATCGCCTACCCGTTGAGATTGAAGCCCCAGAACTCTGCGGTCGCTTTGCAGGACGGGTGATTAAGGGGGTCAATGTTAAAGCGAAGACTCCAGAGTGGATTGTGCAGCGCTTAGCGCATGCTGGGCAACGGAGCATCTCACCACTGGTGGACTTATCCAACTATGTCATGCTGGAAATGGGTCAACCCAATCACGTATTTGATCTTGATCGTATTCAAGGTGGGCTAGTGGTTCGTTGGGGTAAGCCAGGCGAGAGTCTGAAGTTATTAAATGAGCAAACGGTTGAACCTGCGCCCGACTCGTCTGCAGCCGCATTGAAAGTGGGCGTAGTTGCTGATGCGTCTGGCCCGATTAGCCTAGCCGGAATCATGGGCGGTGAGAGTACTGCAGTTAGCGATACAACCCAAAATATTTATGTGGAAGCAGCATTCTGGTGGCCAGTTGCCATTGCAGGACGTGCTCGGCGGTTTAATTTCACGACGGATGCTGGACACCGTTTTGAACGTGGCGTTGATCCGCAAGGAACCATTTCGGCTTTGGAGTATTTAAGCGATCTCATTGTGAAAGTTTGCGGCGGTCAGCTCGGACCGATTGATGATCAGATCAAGCAATTGCCAGAGCGCAAACCGGTCATGATGCGCCTAGCTCGTGCTGAAAAAGTCATTGGTATCCCGCTGACTGTTGCGATTGTGAAGGATTTGTTTGAGCGTCTCGGCCTGGAGTTCTCGTTATCGGGAGAGCATCAAAATACTGTATTTACAGTGAAGCCCCCGAGCTATCGTTTTGATCTTGAGATTGAAGAGGATCTCATTGAGGAAGTGGCCCGTCTATATGGCTTTGAGAACATTCCCGATCATCCGCCCAAGGCAGAGCTCAAGATGAGCGCTCCCCCAGAAGCAATGCGTAGCGTACACACAATACGCCATCGTTTAGCGGGCGAGGGCTATCAAGAGGTAGTCAATTTTGGGTTCATCGATAGCCAAACCGAATCCCACATGGGTCAAGCCAATCCGATTGCAGTCCTCAATCCGATTGCCAGTCAGTTTGGAGTGATGCGCAGTAATTTATGGGGTGGCTTACTCCATAATTTACGCAGCAATCTCAATCGAGGTGCAAACCGAGCTCGCTTATTTGAGATTGGCCGAGTCTTTCAACGGGATTCCAACTCGATAGATCAACCAGGAGTCGTTGCAGGCTTTATTCAGAACATACAATTAGGTGGTTTAGCCTACGGTTTTGCAAACCCCGAGCAGTGGGCTGACAGTAATCAAATGGTCGATTTCTTTGATGTGAAGGGTGATCTGCAACGTACTTTTAACCCATTACAGATTCATACAAAGATGTCAGCGACCCCGCATCCTGCATTGCATCCAGGTCGGTCTGCTCAAATCTATCTTGCGCAACAAGCAATTGGTTGGATTGGTGAGCTGCACCCTGCATTGCAACAGACCTACAATCTAGCCAATGCCCCAGTCGTATTTGAGATCTATTGGGATACGATCACCCAGATTGGTTTACCAGCACCGATTGAGATCAGTAAGTTTCCTACAGTGCAGCGTGATATCGCTGTCGTTGTGAAGCAGTCGATTCCAGCACAAAGCCTCATCGAGACCATGTTGGCCAAGAAGCAACCCTACCTGATTAAAATTGAGTTGTTTGATGAGTTTCGTCCTCAAAAAGAGAGCGCTTCGATGGCCGCCGATGAGAAAAGTCTTGCTTTTAGGCTCACCTTAGTTAATGATCAAGAGACCTTGCAGGATGCGCAAGTGGAAGCAGTTGTTCATGCCTTGTTAAGTGCTTTACAAAAAGACTGTGCGGCTCGTTTACGTTAGTGGCTACGTAAATTTGTTATATTCATCATTCAACTAAGACAACCTGTACGAAAAGAGTATCGATATGACTGCGAACAATCAAACGGTTACAAAGAACGAACTCTCGGAAGCTTTATTTGATCAAGTAGGCCTTAATAAGCGCGAAGCCAAGGACATGATTGATGCCTTTTTTGATCGCATTGGCCAAACCCTAGAGGCAGGTGTTGAAGTAAAGATCTCAGGCTTTGGCAATTTCCAGTTACGCAATAAAACTGCCCGGCCTGGACGCAATCCAAAAACTGGAGAGATGATTCCGATTGCAGCGCGTCGTGTAGTGACATTCCACGCTAGTCAGAAGCTGAAGGACGCAGTCGAGTCCCATGCTGAGAACCAAAACAGAGCTTGATCCAAAAGCGGACAGTCTGCCGCTTTTGCCCCCAATCCCTCACAAGCGGTATTTCACGATTGGCGAGGTTGGAGAGTTGTGTGGTGTAAAGCCCCACGTATTACGTTATTGGGAACAAGAGTTCGATCAATTGCGCCCGCAAAAAAGACGGGGTAATCGCCGGTATTACCAACACCATGAGGTTGTTCTAATCCGTCAGATCCGTACCCTTCTCTATGAAGAGGGATTTACGATCAGCGGGGCGCGCAACCGGCTGGACGATGTCTATTCGCAGGGTCGGGAGGCGGCGCGTGCGCGCAAACACCTCAGCGGCCCAAGAGCTGAGGACAGCGAGCTCGTCCGCGCGGCGCTCGCAGAGCTCGAACGCGCGCACGCGCTCGGCGAACTCGCCGTGGGTCAAGTCCCAGTACTCCTCGTGCCTGAGGCCCATTCGCAGCGCGAGGCGGAGCTCCTCGATGGCGCTGCGATACGCCAGCAGGGTGACGGTCGAGACCAGGACCAGCAGCAAGGTGACGAGTGGCAGCAGGATCGAGACCTCCCGCACCCAGCCGATGCGCGGAGGTCTTTTCACAGCAGACTCAGGTAGGCGTCCACGAGCCGGC
>ENA-UOYL01000765-UOYL01000765.1-marine-metagenome-genome-assembly--contig:-NODE-765-length-11299-cov-3.423187_pt1 | contig 11299 bp, 11 predicted proteins | sample MGYA00238173_ERZ767189 | MGnify/ENA primary metagenome ERZ767189 (study PRJEB28943, sample SAMN06267163) | marine metagenome | isolation source: Columbia River Estuary | place: USA:Columbia River Estuary... | reverse complement strand
CCAGCTACTAAAGCGGCACTTTTAAAATTTATTCGTTGCCGTATACCTACAATTAAGAATGCCGCAATTGTTCCAATCAAAGAAGTTAAAATACAAGGCAACATCACATCAGCTGGATTAGATGCATTTGCTGCAGCACGATATCCAATAATGGAAGTTGGAATTAAAGTTAGTCCTGCTGCATGGAGACACATGAACATGATTTGAGCATCACTCGCACGATCCTTTTCGGGATTTAATTCTTGTAAACTCTGCATAGCCTTCAAACCAAAGGGTGTGGCAGCAGAATCCAAACCTAAAAAATTTGCTGCAAAGTTAAGTGTCATGTAGGAAATCGACTCGTGATTTTTAGGGAGACTTGGAAAGACAACCATAAAGACCGGACTAAGTTTTTTAGCAAGTTTTTCAGAAGCGCCTGAGTCAATTAGTAATTGCATTATGCCACAAAAAAATGCCAAATAGGCAACTAAGGGAATGATAATGTCGATTAGGGTATTCTTGCATGTTGGTAATAAACCATCCGATTTTTGAACACCCGAATAGACTTGAACGGTTTTATTTTTGAAGCAATAGGTGGTATCAGGGTCTTTTGTATTCCGATTGACAACCATGGTTTTTTCAGGCGCTTTTTGAATACTATCCCTTATGAAAAATGGTGTTTTGTCCAAGTATACCTCACCAATTAATATAGGATCAGTTTTCTTGCCGTTCAATACAAAATCAATGGAATAATTATTCGAATTAATCATACCAATCAACACAAAAATGATGGAAGATATAAAAATCCCTAACCAAAACCTGCTTAATACCATAAAACGAATTTCGCTATTTATTTTGTTACATAGGAGATCATACAGATAAAACTATTAACATTCTATATTGAATTAAATAGTGACAACAAACTTAGCCGTCAAAACATTCTGCGTAATTTTGTGTTTTTAGATTATGAAAAGCATCTTTCATCCCGAGAATTCAAGAGGTCATGCCGACCATGGGTGGTTATTAGCAAAGCACTCTTTCAGTTTTGCTTCATGGCAAAATCGAGAAAGAATGAATTTCGGTGCTTTAAGGGTATTAAATGATGATAGTGTAGCAGGTGGAAAAGGATTTGGTCAACATCCTCACGATAACATGGAAATCATCACTATTCCACTCGAAGGCGCCCTAAGACATGAAGATAGCATGGGACATTCAGAAGTTATTCATGCCGGAGAAGTACAAGTAATGAGTGCGGGAAGTGGCGTTTATCACAGTGAATTCAACGCAAGCCCAAACGAAAAAATTACACTTTTTCAATTGTGGATTTTCCCCAATAAACAGCAGGTAAAACCTCGCTATGATCAAATTAGTTACGATCTAAATGATGCGAAAGATAAATTTCTTCAATTAGTTTCGCCAAATAAAGACGATGCCGGAACATGGATTTATCAAAACGCATGGATTTCCATTGTTGACCTATCTCAAGAACACTCCCTAAATTACTCCCTACATCTACCAAATAACGGCGTTTATATTATGGCGATAGAAGGAGAACACCAAATAGAAAAACAACTGCTTACAAAAAGAGATGCCATTGGTATTTCAGAATGCGAAACGATACACATTAATAATATACAACCAGGACGCCTGCTTTTAGTGGAAGTCCCTATGATTTTTTAGCTATGAATAATACCATTATTGACGATTTGAATTGGCGCTACGCCACCAAAAAATATGATTCTGAAAAAAAAATTTCAGCGAAGGATTTCGAAATTATTTGCGAATCACTGCGACTTGCTCCTAGCTCCTATGGTTTACAGCCATTAAAATATTTTGTAATTGACGATAAAAGTACGCGTGAAAAACTTTTACCACTTGCTTACAATCAGCCGCAGATAACAGATGCATCTCACTTAATTGTACTTTGCAGTTTTAGCAAGATAACGCCGATCATAATAAAAAACTACCTCGAATTGATGAGCGAGGTAAGAAATGAACCGCTCTCCAACTATGAAAAGTTTGGAGAAAACATGCAGAAAACGTTTGCCAATCTAAGTGAAACAGCAACAAGCGAATGGACAATAAGGCAGGCATATATAGCCCTTGGGCAAGTTATGCATACCTGCGCAAACTTGAGAATTGATGCCACACCGATGGAAGGATTTGACAAGGCAGCCTTTGATGAAGCACTTAATTTAACCTCGAATAACTTACAAAGTGTGCTTCTTTTGGCTCTTGGATATAGAAGTCCTGAAGATAAACTATCAAGCCTAGCAAAGGTTCGTAAACCCTTGAGTGAAATAATCGAGATCGTAAAGTAATCAGGACATTCTCAGCATATCATGTGAATAAGTAAGTGTGAAGAATCGAATTTACACCTGGTCAATAAAGAAATAATACCTATTTTTGAAAGTCATGAAACAATGGATCCCATTCCTTATACTTTTTCTCTCATTCCACACTCTGTCATTTTCTCAGGTGCGATTAAGTGCTAGTGATCGTGCAGATATATCCTTAATTACTGAAAAGTTAGCGATTGATAAGCAACAAGTTTCCAACCCTATTTTAGAGTATCTTCCTATAAATTATATTGGAAGCGAATATTACCTCTCTTTTGTTGGGAAAATTAATAAAAACTTTGACCGAAGATTTTTTGAAGAGCGCAGCATTCTTGTAGGAAATCCAATAGCGTCTATTGTAAGTTTAAAAATTAAGGTAAGTGATCTTGCCTCTATTGATGTTATTCAAGGAATTGATTACCTGAAAATTGCTTCAAGAATCAACTATCAATTGGACAAAGCAATTAAAGACATGCATGTTGATAGTGTTAACTTGGGAATTAATTTACCTCAAGGATATACTGGCAAGAATGTTTATATTGGTGTTACTGATTGGGGATTTGACTACACCTCTCCAGTATTTTATGACACACTGCTTAACCAAACACGTATAATTGCTGCATGGGATCAATACAAAACTAGTGGCCCTGCCCCACAAGGTTTTTCATATGGCACAGAATACAATACCATTGGATCTTTGTTGGCGGCTCAAACCGATACTGCAAATATTTATAGTCATTCTTCACACGGGAATCATGTCGCTGCTATCGCAGGAGGAATTGGTGCCGGAACAAATTACCGAGGTGTTGCCTACGAAGCTAATTTTCTTTTTGTAACGTTTCTCGTTGATGAGTCGGCGGTGTTGGATGCTTGGGAATGGATGTATCAAAAAGCACTTGCTGATGGAAAAAGATTGGTGATTAATATGAGTTGGGGACTCTACCATTTCGGAACCCTAGATGGTAATTCAATGCTCAGCCAAGCTATTACTGCTTATACTGATCTTGGTGTTGTTTTTACCAATTCTGGCGGAAATAATGGAAATGTAAATTTTCACTTGAAGAAAAACTTCAACAACGACCTCCTTAAATCAAAAATTGACTTCTACTCTTACGGCTCCAATCCCAATATGTGGGGACAAAGTATTCATGCCTGGGGAGAGCCAAATCACCATTTCTCTAATGGTATCATTGTAACTAACTCAGCCAACTCAACCTTGATTGAAAGCCCATTTTATAGTACTTTAACTACAAGTAGCTACATCGATACATTTTTGGTTACAGGAAATGACACCATTTGGTATAATATCTCTGCCGATGCTGCGCACCCATTGAATGGCAAACCACAGATGCGCTTGCGTGTGAAATGTTTGAACACCAGCTTAAAAGTCTTACTAAAATCTACTGCAGATTCAGGTCTTGTGCATTACTGGAATGTTACTGAACTCAGCAATGATGTTGGAAATTGGGGCATGCCCTTTTCATATGCTGGAAGCGGCACCACCAGTGGTGATACAGACAACGGTATTTCGGAACCATCTTGCGCAGACAATGTCATAAGCGTAGCTGCCTATGCACCTTCCTATACTACTAGTGGCGGATCAACTGCCGGTGGAGCGATTGCAGGATTTTCCAGCCGTGGACCTCGATATGATGGTGAGATGAAACCAGATATTGCAGCGCCAGGAGTTGCTATTTGTAGCGCCATATCGTCTTTCACCGACGCAGCCTATACCTCTGTTGCCAACGTAACATTTAATAACAGAACGTATCATTTTGCGAAATTTTCAGGGACATCCATGTCTGCTCCCATGGTGGCTGGTGTTGTCGCTTTAATGTTAGAAGCAAATCCATATTTGTCTGCAACACAAGTGAAAGAAATTATCATGGAAACAGCAAGAACCGACAATTTTACTGGAATCATTCCACCCACAAGAAGCCCAATTTGGGGAGCCGGAAAAATAAACGGTTATCAAGCAGTGAAAATGGCCCTTTCTGTTGCGGGAACAAGCGTCGTTAATAATACACTTTCATGGTCTGTATATCCGAATCCCGTTCAAAAAGAATTGTATTTTACCCTAGTCGATGAATTACCTGCGAGCTGTGATATTATATCCGAAAACGGCAGCTTTATTTCAAAACCAATCAGTAACGGAAAAATAAATGTGAGTGATCTCGCAGCAGGAAGCTATTGGATAAGAATGTTATTTAATGGGAAATTTGAGCAAAATCTATTTATCAAAAACTAAGCGGTTTTGCAAAATAATACGGCACAACTAAAACGATCTGACTTATCACTTGTAAAAGATCTAGCTTACCGTGTTTGGCCTGTTTCCTATGCATTAGTTATCACAGAACATCAAATCAACTACATGTTAGACCTCATGTATTCGACCAAAAAACTTGAAAAAGATTTTGATGAAGGGCAACAATTTTATGGGTATTTTGAAAATGAAAAACTACTTGGATTTATTACCTTTGAAAATAATCACCCGAGCACCAGGCAAATGAAAATTCATAAATTATATGTTGATACGCATTCCACTAAAAAAGGAATTGGCAATACACTCGTTGACTGTGCTAAAGATTACGCAAAAAAAACCAATATGAATGAGATCGTTCTAAATGTTAATCGTAAAAATCCGGCAATAATGTTCTATCAAAAAATAGATTTTGTCATCGATAGAGAAGAAATTATTGATATTGGAGAAGGATTCGTAATGGATGATTACATCATGAAATACATACTTCCATGTTAAAGATAGATATGCATACCCACATCATTCCGAAACTCATGCCCAATTGGACGGAGAAATTTGGCTATGGTAAATTTATTCATTTAGAGCATCAAGATAATGGGACCGCTAATATGATGCAGGGTGGTCAATTTTTTCGAAACATTGAAGAAAATTGTTGGGACGAAAACATAAGAATATCGGATTACGAAACATTTTCAACCAAGGTCCAAGTGGTTTGTACAATTCCTGTGATGTTTTCCTATTGGGCAAAGCCAGCTGACTGTGCAGCACTTTCACTCTTCTTAAATGATCACATTGCTGAATTGGTGCAGCGTTATCCAAGAAACTACATTGGATTAGGCACGATACCGATGCAAGATACCGAAGAGGCGATCAAAGAATTAGAACGGATCAAATCAATTGGATTAGTGGGAGTTCAAATCGGCTCAAACATCAACGACGAAAACCTCAGCGAAGAGAAGTTTTTTCCGATTTTCGAAGCATGTAGTCGACTAGATTTAGCTGTAATGATTCATCCATGGCAAATGATGGGGTTTGATACCATGAAAAAGTATTGGCTTCCTTGGCTTGTTGGAATGCCCGCAGAAACTTCTCGAGCAGCCTGTTCGATGATCTTTGGGGGCGTGCTTGAACGGTTGCCAAATTTACGGGTGTGCTTTTCACATGCAGGTGGATCGTTTCTTCCTACTATTGGGAGAATAGAACATGGATTTAATTGTCGCCCTGATTTAGTTGCCATTGATAATCCAATTAATCCAAGAGAATACCTCGGTAAATTTTGGGTAGACTCCATTACCCACGACATTGATGCGCTTAAATATATTCTTAACATGCAAGGGTCAAAACGTGTTTGCCTCGGTTCAGATTATCCTTTTCCATTAGGAGACCTTGAAATCGGCAAATTCATAGAAGAAAGTGATTTATCTCCCCAGGAAATAGAGGATATATTCAGTCATGCCACCCTAGAATGGTTGAAACTCGATAAAAAAGCGTTTTACTAAAATAGGGTAAGCTTGAAGGTGATTTTACATGTTTGATTCCGAAGGATTATTTGCTGATACACCGAAGAGCGCCTTTTACGAGATCAGCTTTTGCCTTAATTTCCTCCATCGATTTTCCAAGCACCGTTATATGACCCATTTTTCGAAAGGGTTTGGTAAGTTCTTTTCCATAAAGATGAACAAATACTCCAGGAATTTGAAGCACTTCTTCTATTCCTTCATAGTGTGCCGTACCGGAATACCCTTTTTCACCAAGTAAGTTCAGCATAGCACCAGGTTGTATTAGTGCAGTAGATCCAAGCGGCAAATTCAAAACAGCTCGAAGATGCTGCGAAAATTGAGACGTCTCGCAACACTCGATTGTATGATGACCACTATTGTGCGTTCGTGGAGCTATTTCATTGACCAAGAGCTTCCCATCTTTTGTTAGAAAAAACTCAACAGCTAATATGCCAACTAGATCCAATGATTGTATAATCGAAGATGCAATTTCAATCGCTTTTTGCTCAATTTCTAAAGAGATTGCGGCAGGTGAGAATTGAAATTCCACCAAATTTGCTTCTTGACTAAATTCACATTCAACAGCTGGAAAAACGGCTAATTGACCTGAAACATTTCGGGCAACAATAATGGAAATTTCTTTTTCAAAATCAATCATTGACTCAATAACACAAGGAGCATCAAACGCGCATGCTAATTCTTCTTTATTTCTAATTACCTGAACCCCTTTCCCATCATATCCTCCAGTTCGTAATTTTTGCACAAAAGGAAAATCAAGCTGAGCTGAAATAAGATCTGCCTTACCTTCCATTAATTGATATGCAGCCGTTGGAATTGAATTATCCGTATAAAATTGTTTTTGGATCCCCTTATCTTTTATAATCCGTAAAGCGGAAGGCTGAGGAAAAACAAGGTGTCCTTCTTTTTCCAACTGCTCCAATGCATCAATGTTTACGTTTTCAATTTCGATGGTTAAAAAGTGCTTATCTTTTCCAAATTCATAAACATCTTCAAAATTATTGAAATCCCCGACGGTAAAAGTATCCGCTATTTTAGCACATGGCGCAGCTGGATTAGGGTCCAAAATATGAACAGCAATGCCCATTTCCTTGGCTGCTTCAATCATCATCATCCCCAATTGACCTCCACCTAAAACACCGATTGATGCGTTTTGTACAATGTCTATATTTTTGTGCTTTTGCTGAGGCATGTTGCAAAGATAAACAACCTAATTCAATTCAAATCTCAAATCACCTTTTCTTATGTAATCAAAAATGAGTACTTTTGACTTTGCATTTGTATGAACGAGATACAACTTCACGACAAACATTTTGAATTATTTATTTCTTCCGAAGAAATATTAACCAAAGTAGCTGACCTAGCCAAAAAGATAGAGGCTGACTATGAGGGAAAAGAAATACTATTTCTTTCCATTTTAAACGGTTCCTTTATGTTTACCAGTGATTTATTGAAAAATATTCAAAAACAACTAGAGGTGTCGTTTATTAAAGTGAGTTCATATTCAGGCACTAGCACTACAGGGCGAGTGGATGAATTAATAGGCTTGGCAACATCTATAACGGATAAACACATTATTGTAGTGGAAGACATTGTCGATACAGGAATTACAATCGATAAAGTAATTACCTTATTAAACGCTTCAAATCCAGCTTCTATTTCAGTGTGTACATTTTTATACAAACCAAGTGCATTCAAAGGCAATAGCGCACCACAATACATCGGATTTGAGATACCAAACAAATTTGTAGTAGGTTACGGCCTTGATTACGATCAATTAGGTAGAAACTTAGCCGCATTATACCAATTAAAAGAAACTAACTGACATGTTAAATATCGTATTATTTGGCCCGCCAGGCGCAGGTAAAGGAACTCAATCGGAGCGTTTAACTGAAAAGTTTAAGCTCATTCATCTATCCACAGGAGATGTCTTTAGGGCAAATCTTAAAAATGAAACCGCTTTAGGCGAACTTGCGAGAACCTACATGGATAAAGGTCAATTGGTACCTGACGAACTTACCATCGAAATGTTAAAAGCAGAAGTACTTAAACATTCCTCACCGATCGGATTTATTTTTGATGGATTTCCTAGAACGAATGCACAAGCAATTGCGCTAGACGATCTGTTAGCAAGTTTAAATACTGAAATTTCTATTATGTTGGCCTTAGAAGTGGAAGAAGAAGAACTAAAAAAACGATTATTAGCAAGAGCTGAACAAAGTGGTCGAGCAGACGATGCCGATGCTGCCATTATTGAAAACCGAATCGCTGTTTACAATAATGAAACCGCTCCAGTAAAAACATATTATCAAGGTCAAAATAAATTCACTTCAATTCAAGGAATAGGAAATATCGATGAGATTACCCAACGAATTTTCACCGCTTTGGAAAACATACAAGCCTAACAATGGCATCAGACAATTTTGTAGATTACGTAAAAATTCACTGTACTTCAGGTACGGGCGGTGGAGGATCAACTCACTTCAGAAGGGAGAAATACATTCCTAAAGGTGGACCAGATGGTGGCGATGGCGGAAGAGGTGGCCACGTAATTGTAAAAGGAAATAAGCAATTATGGACCTTACTGCATCTTAAGTTTAAAAAACACATTAAGGCAAGTCATGGCGGACATGGAGCAGGAAACTTGAAAACTGGTTCTCAGGGTGATGATGTATACATCGATGTACCCTTAGGCACGATTGCCAAAGATGCTGAAACAGGGGAAATACTATTTGAAGTAAAAGAAGACGGAGAAGAAATGATTATCCAACGAGGCGGAAGAGGTGGATTAGGAAATGATCAATTCAAATCACCCACTAACCAGACTCCTCGCTATGCTCAGCCCGGCGAAGAAGGTATAGAAAGCTGGAAAATACTCGAATTAAAATTATTAGCTGATGTTGGCCTTGTTGGTTTTCCAAATGCTGGTAAAAGCACTTTATTGTCTGTTATTTCTTCTGCGAAACCAGAAATTGGCGATTACGCATTCACCACTTTAAGACCAAATCTTGGGATGGTTTTCTACCGCGATTTTAGGTCATTTATTATGGCTGATATTCCAGGGATAATTGAGGGAGCTCACACAGGAAAAGGATTAGGATTGAAATTTTTAAGACACATTGAACGAAATTCATTGCTGCTTTTTATGATTCCAGCAGATAGTCCCAATATTATTAATGAATTCAATATTTTACTGCGAGAACTTGAAATGTTCAACCCAGAATTATTGGATAAAGAGCGCATTTTAGCGATTACGAAGTCTGATATGCTCGACGATGAGATGATGGAACAAATGAAATCAGATGTTCCTGATATTCCCTACGTATTTATTTCATCTGTTGCGCAACATGGCTTAACGGAATTAAAAGATATGATTTGGAAATATCTTGACAATGATTGATTTTCTTGAACATATTGATCGTCAAATTTTGCTTTTTATCAATGGCTATCACAATCCATTTGCGGATAGTTTGATGTGGTTTTTATCCGGCAAAGTAATCCTCGTTCCAATTATCATTATTACTTATTTCTTCCTTTGGAAAAAATACAATTGGAAAGGTCTCTTGTTAATTACAATTAGTATTACCTGCACGATAATTCTTGCCGATCAACTGTCTGTTCATTTGTTCAAAAATGTATTCATGCGCTACAGACCGTCCCACAATTTAGAAATTGGACCATTACTGCATTATTATGAGTTTAAACCGGGTGAATTATACAAAGGAGGACAATATGGATTTATTTCCTCTCACGCGGCGAATTATTTTGGTTTCATTGGTGTGGTCGCTTCATTGCTGTATACAAAACATAAATTTGTATTTGCTTTACTTGTATCAATGGGAATTCTCATAATATTAAGTAGAATCTATTTAGGCGTTCACTATCCTAGCGATGTTGTTGTGGGTGCTATTTTTGGATTAATTATTGGAAACTTTGTGTACGCTATGATAAAAAAGAACTTGTTAAAATTTTCGATGCAAACATGACTTGGGCACTGGTATTTATTGGTGGCGGATTAGGTAGTCTTCTTCGTTTTGCAATCGGCAAATTAATCGTTTTTAAAGGCTTAGGTTTCCCTTGGGGAACTTTTATCTCAAATAGTTTAGCCTGCTTATTGTTTGCATTCATCTACCTTACCTTAATGAAGTTGCCTAAAAACGAATGGATACAGCCCTTACTTTTGGTTGGATTTTGCGGTGGATTTAGTACATTCAGCACCTTTTCATTTGAGAATATTCAACTCATTCAGCAAGGAAATTGGAGCATCGCACTGGTTAACATATCTTTATCACTGATTATTGGCTTTAGTAGTATATATTTACTGGTATCAAAAATCTAAACCATGCTAAGACTTTTTATTCCTTTAGCCTTCCTTGTCATATACATGGCTTGGCTATTCTACATCATCTTTATCCAAAAAAGCTTTAAAAGAAATTTAAACGGCGTGTATTTTGGCCTTTTCTTTTTTTCGATTTGGGCTATTATCGGTCTATTTATTTTTTGATGAATCTCCATGATAAATGACTAAATAACAGAATAAATTATCTGAATTATTCATTATCCGCTTTCTTACAGTCAATTAATGTTATTTGGCAAACAGCTACAATTTAAAGAAATAAGGTCGTTAACGATAAAATTTAGGTGATTAAATCTACAATATATTTTAAAAAAGAGCGAACATATTCTTTCTTTTACGATTTTTTTATTTTTTTTTACACCTTAAATCTTAATTGTCGTAAAGCCAAACTGCAACTAGTTGTTTTTACAAAAAACCAATGTGATATAAAGTTATCAACATCAACTAATGATAAGTATAAATAAAAAATGAAACATATATCAAGAACATCACGTAACCTTTGACAATATTATTAACTAAATTTTTAAGATTATGAAAAAATTAATGATTTTAGTAAGTGCTTTAGTTTTGACAGGGTCAACTTTTGCACAAAAAGGTACATCAGACAATCCATTCTCATTGGAAGGTGCCGTAAATTTTACAACTAATGATGGTTTTAATTTCGAAGCGCCCAATGTTCGCATGCGTTACTTCTTTAAAGACAACATGGCTGGTCGTTTAACACTTGGTTACATGAGTTCATCAGCAAATGATTCAAATTCTGTAAGTTCAAACGCTATTGGATTGGGTTTTGAATACCACTTAGCTGGAAACGACAAAATGTCTCCTTATTTTAATGTTGGAGCAA
>ENA-UOYL01000764-UOYL01000764.1-marine-metagenome-genome-assembly--contig:-NODE-764-length-11313-cov-3.495194_pt1 | contig 11313 bp, 9 predicted proteins | sample MGYA00238173_ERZ767189 | MGnify/ENA primary metagenome ERZ767189 (study PRJEB28943, sample SAMN06267163) | marine metagenome | isolation source: Columbia River Estuary | place: USA:Columbia River Estuary... | reverse complement strand
TTACAATTAAAAAAGCTGCAGTGCCTGCCCCTGTTGTTACCCCGAAACCTGTTGTTACCCCGAAACCTGTTGTTACGCCGAAACCTGTTGTTACGCCGAAACCTGTTGTTACGCCGAAACCCCCGAAGCCAACTCCTCCACCACCACCTCAAAAAAAATATTATTCTGTTAAATCAGGCGATAATTTTAGTCAAGTAGCTAGAAAAAACAATTTGTCTTTTGAAGAATTAAAAAAACTGAATCCCGGAATTAATGTAAATACTGTTTATATTGGGCAGAAATTGAGAATTAAATAAATTAGAATAGTTAATCTTTATTAACTTAACTCTTAAAATGCCAAGCATTACTGCCGCTATAATAACCCTAAATGAAGAGCGAAATATTTTACGTTGTATTAATTCATTAAAGGATTGTGTAGATGAAATCATCGTACTTGACTCCTTTTCAACCGATAGAACCGTGGAGATTTGTTTGGAAAATAACGTGCGTGTAATTCAACGAGAATGGCGGGGATATTCTCAAGCAAAAAACTATATAAATGCGCAAATTACGACCGAATTAATCTTTTCTGTTGATGCTGATGAAGCACTTAGCGAGGCGTTAATAAATGAAATCAACGAAATTAGGCACCAGGGGAAAACCACCTTTTATTCGGTTAATAGAATTACAAATTATTGTGGCAAGTGGATCCGCCATTCTGGTTGGTTTCCAGATGTCAAAGTTAGGCTTTCTCCACGATTGGAAACAATTTGGGATGGCGAAATTGTACATGAAGAATTACGCATACCGAAGGATACGGCTGTTGTTCCATTAGTCGGCTTGTTGGAGCATTATTCTTATTATTCTCATCTCGAACACAGAAAAAAAGCGGATCATTATTCTGAGCTGACCGCTAAAAAATATGTTAAGCAAGGAAAAACGGCTTCCGTGTTCAAGCCCTACATTAGCGGCATAGTAAGGTTTCTTAAAATGTATGTTTGGCAAAAAGGATTTTTAGATGGGAAAAGCGGTTGGACCATTGCTAAAATAAGTGCTTATTCTAATATTTATAAATATAAAGAAGTAAGGAGATTGAGTCGTGAAGATAAATGAGGTAAATAGAATTATAGTTTCACGAATAGATAGCATTGGAGATGTGATGTTAACCTTGCCCTTTTGTGCTTGGCTTAAGGAGCGATTTCCGCAAGCGACCTTAGTTTATTTAGCAAGAGGATACACCATTCCAGTTGTTACCTGTTTCAAGCCTGTTGATGAAATATTGGATTGGGATCTTATTGTTAATCTGCCGATAGCAGAAAAAATAGGGCTTCTGAAGGCAGATTGTATTGTGCATCTATTTCCCAACAAGGATGTCGCTGCGCTATCAAAAAAAGCTAAAATACCATATAGAATAGGCACGTCGCATCGAATATTCCATTTTTTAACGTGTAACTATAAAGTCAATTTCTCAAGAAAAAATTCAAGCTTACATGAAGCTCAATTGAATTTTGAATTAGCGCGACCTTTTGGTTTAAAAACCCTTCCAAGTTTTGAAAGTATTATCGCTATTGGGACACATTTTTCTCTACCCATTAAGCCTACTCCAACATCCGTAAAAAACATTGATTTAAGTAAAGCGATTGTCTTGCATCCAAAATCTCAAGGTAGCGCTATCGAATGGCCCATTGAAAAATACAAGGCCCTAAGTGAGCAATTAATACAATCAGGAAAAACGGTTTTGATAACCGGAACTGAAAAGGAGGGAGAAATGATACGAAAACAGTTTTCTTTTTCCCAACATTTGATCGATTTAACAGGTCAACTGACATTGTCAGAATTAATAGCGCTGTTAGCAAAAGTGAAGGTCGTTGTGGCCTGTTCTACTGGCCCAATTCATATCGCGGCTGTTGTTGGCACGCCAACAATTGCGCTTTTTTCTTCTCGAAAACCGATTCATCCTGGTCGCTGGAGTCCTTTAGGCGAAAAATCAAAGGTCTTGGTCTTTGATGAAAACTGCCAAAACTGTAAGAAAGGAAAACAGTGTCGCTGCCTTGAAGAAATTCCGGTTGAATTGCTTATAAAGCAAATTGATGTGCTCTAAGAATCCTTTCCTTGTAATTCGGAAATACCATTTCCTATTGGCCTTTTCTGCCGGATTACTATCTTTTTCCTTGCCATTTATAAAGGAAAAAAATGCATTGCTAAGCCTGTTTATTGCACTTGCTGTTTTGCTTGCCTATAATTGCCATCATCTTTCTAAATTGTTTTGGAAGAAGACGGATTCTGCCAACAATAGGAAGGATTCGATACCCATTTTATTCTTATGTGTGATCTCACTAGTGGGACTTTCTTATTTGTTATCGGCCCTCCATTTTCGAGTGTTCAGTATTTACGCACTCATTCTCTTAGCCATCTTAGCGACCTCCTATTCTATTCTGCAAGGCAAACGTAGCATTCGTACTATTCCGTATTTAAAAGCCTTCATTATTGCATTCTCGTGGACGCTACTTTGCTGCGTTTTACCAATGTATAATGCAGGGGAGCCCCATTGGAAAGCGGGTATTTTCAGCATCTTTTTTTTCGTTCTTGCGGTAATTTCTGATTTTCGCGACAAGAAATCGGATCCAATATCGCTTAAAACAATTCCTCAAGTGCTTTCCTTTAAAATGTTGAAGATGCTTATCTATGTTTTATTGGCGGTATTTACGTGTTTAAATTTATGCTTGTTTGGCTGGCCATTTTTTGTAGCTGCAATTCTTTCGTCCATTGTCTTACTATACTACTTCAGGAAATTTTATGCTGCTAGTAAAACCTTATATACTGATAGCTCAATTTTCGTTTTTGCATTTGTTTCTTTGTTATTACAAGTCATATTTGCTTAATAATTGGTATACTATACCAAGCTAATTACTTACAGCTTATACTCACCTAAATAGTTCCTCTATAAAGCGATTCTCAAAACATGTATATATTTAAAATCATTTTTTTTATCGGTTATTTTCCTGTTTTTAGACTTTATTGGACGCTAATCGCCATGTAGATTTAGTTATCTTTGTTGCTTGAAGTTAAAAATATGGAACTCGATTTTCAGTCTATAGACAAACATTGGCAATTATATTGGGCAGAAAATCAATCCAATAAAGTCCTTGAAGATGCTAATAAACCAAAGTATTATGTCTTGGATATGTTTCCTTACCCTTCTGGTGCTGGGCTTCATGTTGGTCATCCATTAGGATATATTGCTTCGGATATTTATGCTCGATACATGAGGCTAAAGGGATTTAATGTCTTGCACCCCATGGGCTACGACTCTTTTGGTCTCCCTGCTGAGCAATATGCTATACAAACGGGTCAACACCCCGCCCTTACAACTGCCAAAAACATTTCAAGATACCGCGAACAACTTGATCGACTTGGATTTTCGTATGATTGGGACCGGCAAGTAAAAACATCAGCCCCAGACTACTATCGCTGGACGCAATGGATTTTCAAACAGTTTTTTAACGCATTCTTCAACACGGATTTAAATAAGGCTCAGCCAATTTCTGAGTTAATTAGGGAATTTTCTATCAAAGGAAATCAGGGGGTAAATGCATACTCTGATAATCAATTGATTTTCTCGGCAGAAGAGTGGAATGAATTTACACCGAATGAACAAGAGAAAATGCTACTGAACTATCGCCTTGCATTTTTATCTGAAACGTGGGTAAATTGGTGTCCAAAATTAGGAACGGTGCTCGCAAATGACGAAATTATTAATGGCCTTTCTGTTCGTGGTGGATATCCTGTCGAGCAAAAAAAAATGATGCAGTGGTCTATGCGAATAAAAGCATATGCCGAACGATTATTAGCTGGTTTAGACAACCTTGATTGGACTGATGCCATAAAAGATCAGCAGCGTAATTGGATTGGTAAATCGGTTGGCGCAACAGTTTTCTTTGCTATTGAGGAGCATTCCGAACTCAAATTAGAAGTGTTTACCACTCGGCCGGACACGTTGTTTGGGGTCACCTTTATGGTGCTTGCGCCAGAACATCCTTTTTTAGAACAAATTGTCCCTGCTGAATTCTTAGCGGCTGTAAAAGCCTATCAAGTTGAGGTTTCCAAACGCACAGAAAGAGACCGTCAAGCGGATGTTCAGCATATTTCAGGTGTTTTTACTGGAGCGTATGCCATCCACCCATTTACTAAAAAAAAGCTGCCAATTTGGACAGGCGATTATGTCTTGTCAAGCTATGGAACAGGAGCAGTGATGTCTGTGCCGTGTGGCGATCAACGGGATTATGCTTTTGCTAAGCATTTTAATTTACCCATTTCAAATGTTTTCAAAGGGGTAAACATTGATCAAGAGGCTTTTGTAGAAAAAACTGGAGTCATTTCGAATTCTGAATTTTTGGATGGTCTAGAAATTAATAAGGCTATTGAAGTCGCTTGTCAGCGCTTAGTGTCAGAAAAGATTGGCTTTAGAAAAGTTAATTTTCGCTTGCGTGATGCCATCTTTTCAAGGCAGCGGTATTGGGGAGAGCCATTTCCGGTTTACTATGAAAATGAAATCCCTAAAATGGTGGCTGATGAACACCTTCCCATCGAGCTGCCTGTTGTGGATGCTTATTTGCCAACAGAATCAGGCGAGCCTCCTTTGGCGCGTTCTAAAAAGGAAGATTGGAATCATTTTCAAGGCGATCGGATGGAATACAATACTATGCCAGGTTGGGCAGGTAGCTCTTGGTATTTTTTACGTTATTTAGACCCAACTAATAAGGAGGAATTTGTAGGGAAAGATAAGGTGGCATATTGGAAAAATGTCGACTTATACATTGGTGGTAATGAGCACGCAACTGGGCATCTTCTTTACTCGAGGTTTTGGACAAAATTTCTTTTTGACATGGGTTTTATTCCCTTTGATGAGCCGTTTAAAAAGTTGATTAATCAAGGGATGATTCTTGGGCGAAGTAGTTTGATTTATCGCATTAAAGGTGAAAACACCTTTGTTACGCTGAGTAAAAAGAGTGATTTTGAAACCGACCCGATCCATGTAGACATTAACTTGGTTTCGTCGGATAAATTAGACTTGTCGGCCTTTAAAAACTGGCTCCCAGAATACACCGATGCAGCATTTATTCTCGAAGATGATGGCTCATTTATTTGTGGTTATGAAGTAGAGAAAATGTCAAAATCTAAGTTTAATGTTCAGACACCTGATGATCTTATTGAAAAATTTGGCGCAGATACGCTTAGAATGTATGAAATGTTTTTGGGCCCCGTTGAGCAAAGCAAACCGTGGGATACGAAAGGCATAACGGGCGTACATGGCTTTCTTAAAAAATTAAGTCGTTTGTTCTTAAGCAAAGATGCCGCTTGGGGAGTTGTTGATGATGCGCCAAGTAAAGAAATGCTTAAAATCTTGCACAAAACAATTCGTAGGGTTCAAGACGATCTCGATCGCTTTTCATTTAATACGGTCGTTTCTACCTTAATGATTGCGGTAAATGAATTGACAGATTTAAAATGTAATCACAAGCAGATTTTACAGCCTTTGCTGGTCTTGCTTTCTCCTTATGCGCCTCACCTTGCTGAAGAATTATGGAGCGCTATGGGACTTCCTGCTGGCACCTGCGCATTACAGGCATTTCCGCTTTTTGATGAATCAATACTTCAAGAGTCTACCTACGACTACCCCATTTCATTTAATGGCAAAATGAGATTTAAACAAACCTTTGATTTAAGTCTTAACGAGAAAGAAATTGTGGATTTTATTGTCGCATTACCACTTACTCAAAAATACCTAGAAGGCAAAACACCGAAAAAAGTAATCGTTGTTCAAGGTAAAATCGTCAATATCGTAAGCTAAATTTCAAGGAGGTATTAAACGTTAAAATGGCTTAATAAGGAGCTTGAACTTTTAATTTCAACAATATATTCTTTAATCAGTTTCGAATTTAAGTTAACTTGTGCCCCGCCTGCCATAATTGGTATTCCGCCAACATCTTTGTATAATTGTTTAAAATAGCTCTTCATAAATGAATCTTCTACGCATGTTAGCCATGACGTTAGTATTGCTTTAGGCTTAAGTATTTCTAAGCATGTTTGCAATGAACTATAAGGTAAGCTTTGACCAATATAAACCGTGTGAATTCCCTTGCTACGCAAAAGATATTGGTAAAACAACAAACTTATTTCATGCCATTCGTGTTCTGGTAAATAAAGTAATATGGGATCTGTTGTGACCTTGGGAATTTCTTGATTATTTATTTCTACTATAATCTTTTGTCGAATCAAATTTGATATGAAATGCTCCTGTGCGGCATGAATTGTCCCTACCAACCACATAACGCCAATCCTATCTAAAAATGGGATAAGGTGTTCACTGAAGGTTTTTTCTAACCCGATTGTGTCGATAAGATGCCCGAGAGTATCCCTAAACAGCTCTTCGTCAAGGCTTATTAAAGCAGAAATAAGCTTTTCTTGACTGTTGTCTAATTTAAGATCATGGCGAATTTTCCAAACTAATTCTTTTATTTCGTCAAAACTTAAAATGGCAAGATGTGAAATTTTGTACCCGTTTTTGTTAAGCAGACTCAAATTCATTAAGTGTGTTAACTCATCGTTGTTGTATGCTCTAATTTTTGAATCAGACCGTTCAGGATTTAAGATGCCATACCGCTTCTCCCAAATTCGTATGGTGTGTGCTTTAATACCTGACAACACCTCAAGGTCTTTAATTTTGTATACTGACATTGATGGTTATTTGAAATCTCAACAAACTACGGTTATTTTTGTTCAAGGTAACACAAAAAAATAAAACTATCTTTGATGCATGAAAATAAAATCGGTTTCTTTTGTGGTTTCGAATACAGATCACAAAAAATGCCCCGAAGATGGCTTGCCCGAATTTGCGTTTATTGGACGATCTAATGTTGGCAAATCATCCCTAATTAATTTATTAACAGGGAATAAAAAACTAGCAAAAACATCTTCAACACCAGGAAAAACACAGTTAATAAATCATTTTGTTATTAATGAACAATGGTATTTGGTTGATTTGCCAGGTTATGGTTATGCCAAAGTTTCAAAGTCAGCTCGGTCAAACTGGGAAAAATTTATCGCAGACTACCTAACAAATAGAAAAAGCTTAATGAATATATTCATTTTGTTGGATTCAAGGCTTGAACCCCAAAAAATCGATTTAGAATTTATAAATTGGTGTGGCGAAAAGCAATTACCATTTGTTTTAGTGTTTACTAAAATTGATAAATTATCGAGTTCTGCTTTGCAGAGAAACACCTCGAAGTTCAAAAAAGAAATGCTTAAAACTTGGGAGGAAATGCCCCCCGTTTTTACTACTTCAAGTGTTTCAGGTTTCGGAAATGAGCCGATTTTGAATTATATTGATCAAATACTTGAGATATGCTAGGTTTAGACTTGGCTTTCAAATATGAATTTTTTACCTTTGAGAAAATAAAATTAGAATGGGAAGAGCGTTTGAATATCGACGAGCAGCAAAAGAAAAGCGATGGGACAAAATGTCCAAGATTTTTCCAAAATTAGGAAAGGCAATTACTATGGCCGCCAAAGAAAGCGGAATGGACCCATCTACGAATGCGAAACTGCGGACAGCCATTCAAAATGCAAAGGCTGAAAACATGCCTAAAGACAATATCGATGCTGCTATTAAAAGAGCAATCCAAAAGGACATTGCTTCTTTTGCCGAAGTAAATTATGAAGGGAAAGGCCCTCATGGTGTACTTGTATTTGTTGAATGTGCCACCGATAATCCAACAAGGACAGTGGCTAATGTGAAATCATATTTCAATAAAGCAAACGGAGGAATAGTACCTACTGGGTCGCTTGAGTTTATGTTTGAACGTAAAAGTGTTTTTGAAATTAACCTGACCGACGACATCGATCCAGAATTATTGGAATTAGATCTAATTGATGCAGGATGCGAAGAAATAGAGGTCGACGATAAGCAGTTGTTTGTCTATGGTGATTATTCAGCTTTTGGATCCTTGTCTAAAGCGCTAGAAGATTTACAAATAGAAATTCAGAAATCTAGTTTGAGCCGTTTTCCTACTACGCCTGTCGAATTTTCGGAAGAGCAATTAGTTGACATAGAAAAAATGTTGGATAAAATTGAAGATGATGATGATATTCAGCAAGTCTTTACAAACATTGCTTAATTTAGTGTCTTCTATACTAAACACCAATATAATTAGTTAACGCATTTGAATTTATTTATGAAGCGACCATTTCACCTTTATTTGACCTTTGTTTTAGTCACAATCTTGGTGTCTTGTTCTACCGAAAAAAACACTTTTCTTAATCGATTCTATCACGGAATGACCGCAAAATATAATGGTCATTTTAATGCTGAGGAATTACTGAACCAAGCCATTTTAACCTATAATAATAGTCGCAAAGATGATTTTTATTCCATTCTTCCGATTTCACCACTACCAAATGAAACGGAGGTAAAAGGCATGTTCCCGTCTATTGATACAGCAGTTGTTAAGTGTTCTAAAGTAATTTTGAACCACTCTATGCCTAGTGCGGAAGACATGAGCTCGAAAGAAGTAGAACATAATAAATGGATTGATGAAAATTGGATTACGGTCGGAAAAGCATTGTTTTATAGACGAGATTATGATAAGGCACTCAAAAACTTTCTTTTCGTTAAGCGATTTTTTAAGAAAGATCCCTCAAGGTATATTTCTGAATTATGGATCGCTCGAATCTATATCGAACAAAATAAATATTCGGAGGCTAAATTATTGCTTGATGAGCTGCAGGAAACAGCATTAAGTCAGAAAAAGAAAACACTGAAAGACATCTTTAAAGTGTTTAAGAAAAAAATCCCAGAGGAGAATCAAGAACCTAAGATGACAAAATCATTGCAGTTTGAAATCTATAAAACCCAGGCCGATTTAGCGATTAAAAGAAAACAACTTGATGATGCGGCTTTTTCGTTATCCAATGCGGTTAAAACAGTCAAAAACAAACAAGAAAAAGCTCGACTTTACTTCATTCTCGGACAAATCTATCAAGAAAAAGGAACGGTTGAATCTGCACAGGAGAATTATTCAAAAGCCTTGTCTGCAGCAGCACTTTATGAAGTTTCCTTTAATGCCCGCCTCAATAGAGCGATGCTCGGAAATAACAATAAACTTAGCAAGGGACTCGATAAAATGCTTCGGGATGGCAAAAATGCGCCATATAAGGATCAAATTTATTTTGCCAAAGCAACACTCGAACTCAATAGAGGAAACGATGATTTAGGTAAGGCTTACTACACAAGCTCAGCATTTTATTCGACAAGTAATAAGCGTCAAAAAGCCCTGTCATACGAAAAATTAGGAGATCTTTCGTTTAATCAGAAAGCCTATATCAGCGCTCAAAAATACTACGATTCGTGTGCTAGATTCATGCCTGAAGCTTATCCCAATGGAGAAGTGGTTAAATCAAAAGCAATGAAATTGTTGGATTTGGTGAATTCATTGGAGAGCGCTCAATTTGAGGATAGCGTTCAGCGAATCGCAAAAATGCCCGAAAAAGAACAAACGGAGTTTCTTAAGGAGCTAATCAAAGACATTAAAAAAGAACAGCAGCGCTTAAAAGAGGCCCAAGCAGCAAAGTTGCTAGCCCTCCAACAACAATCGAATACGAATCAAAATACGAGCTCAAATAAATGGTACTTTAATAATTCAAAACTCAAAGAAGAAGGGTCAAATGAATTTAGAAAGCTTTGGGGCACTCGTGAAAACAAGGATGATTGGCGACGTTCTGATAAAATAATCTTTTCCGATAATAAGGCAGAAAAGGATGGGCCGGCAATCGACTCGGCCAAGGTGGATGTAGCAGTCAATCAATCAGAAGATACTTTGAGCATAGAAAGCTTACGCAAAGGACTTCCCCTAACAGATAGCCTCTTTGAAAAATCGATCATTAAAGAAATGGAAGCCCTCTATACTTCCGGTCTTTTATACAAGGAGTTACTCAGCGAAGATAAATTGGCGATTGCGCAATTTGAAAAAATATTCGAGATGAATAGAATATGCCTAACAGATCTTTCTGCCGCATTTCAATTATATAAATTAAATGAAAATTCAGGATTGGGAAATCAGTACAAAGACTATATCATTAAATATTACCCTAATTCTGACATGGCTAATTATTTCAAAGATCCAGATTTTTTTACAAAACAAAAGGAAGGGCGTATAGCTGCACAAAAGGAATATTTAGCCCTTATTTCCCGATACGAATCCAAGGAATATAAAGTGGTTTTTGATGCTACTGAACAAATTGTAAGCGGTGACAGAACGAATGCCTTGAGGGCAGAATATCTCTTGTTAAATGCGCTCGCAGCGGGACAATTAACGGAAAACAAAACAGCCATAATACCTAAGCTAACAAATATTATCGATGAAAAACCCGGCTCGCCACAAGCACTAAGGGCGAAAGAAATGTTGGACATCATTACCAAAGGATATTCTATAAATGAAGCGCTCCCCGTTCCTAAGCAAGGGATCTATACCTATAATGATACTGTTACGCAATTTTTGATTGTGCTAATGGATCAAGAGGAAGATGCTAATGATGCTAGAAATGACATTACCGATTTTAATACTAAGAAATTTAAAAGTCTTAAATTGAAGGTTCAGAGTAAATTAACGCTTAATGAAACAGGTTTTATCCTTATTTCGGAATTCGAATCTATTAAGCTCGCAAATGATTATATCTTTTCCTACAAGGCCGGATACGAGCAGTTAGACCAATGGCAAAATAATAGAATTCAGATTATTACGCTAGAAAATTTGAAAAAGTTAATAGAATCAAGTAACTTTGAATCGTATAAAGAGTTTTACGACCTTAATTACTGATTTATGTTAAAAAGAAAAGAATTTTTTGGTGGGAACACTTCCAATAACGAACAAACAGAATTTAATAAAATTCTATCTGGTACTGAATTTACCGGTGATATAGTTTCTGACTCAAATATTTTGATAGAAGGCGATATTATTGGCAATGTTTCTTGCTCTGGAAAAGTACAAATTAGTTCTTCAGGAAAGATAAAAGGAAATCTTGTTTGCGTCAATGCTGAAATCGATGGGACCATCCATGGCGAACTAACGATTGAAAATTTATTGACAATGCGTTCAACTGCACGAATCAAAGGTGATATTCAATCGACTAAATTAACCATTGAAGAAGGTGCTTTTTTTGAAGGGTCATGCGTGATGAAATCACCAATGACAACAACAACCTTTACATCAGATGTAGAGGAAGAGGATTAGAATCCGGCCCACCACTTGAAACCAAAAAACAATTCCTTCATTC
>ENA-UOYL01000763-UOYL01000763.1-marine-metagenome-genome-assembly--contig:-NODE-763-length-11314-cov-1.903978_pt1 | contig 11314 bp, 11 predicted proteins | sample MGYA00238173_ERZ767189 | MGnify/ENA primary metagenome ERZ767189 (study PRJEB28943, sample SAMN06267163) | marine metagenome | isolation source: Columbia River Estuary | place: USA:Columbia River Estuary... | reverse complement strand
TTTTGTTCAAGCAGAAGACGGCATACGAGATTCTCCGGAGTGACTGGAGTTCAGACGTGTGCTCTTCCGATCTTATTCAAGATTGGCGAGCTGATAGCTTTGGTTTAAGCCCGTCAGCTTGAAAACCGCTTTGCCGGGCAGCATAGCTTCAGGCAGCTTCTTCGGCTGACATTCCCGCCAGGATCCTGCCAACACATGTGCCAAGCTGTTGTTGGCATAGACTGGCGTGTTCCCTTGAGAAGGGTTCGGATGCAGACCGACACTCACGACTGTGGCCCGTTGGTTGCCTGAGTTGGTGGCCCGTAGGGTGGCTGTGTCGCCTTTGGTTGTAATGGTCCAGGTCAATTTCGGCCCGCCAGGGCTTTGCGGCGCGACATAAACTGGCAGGACATGGCGCAGAGTGACGTCGAGGGTGGAGGTGCCTTGTTCGGCTTTCTTCACCTCTGAGGGGACTTCCGCGACGATCAGTCGGAAAGTCTGTTCTGACGGGGTGCCTCGCTTCCCGCGAAATCCGAGTCGTATTTTTTTGAATCGCCGGGATGGAGTTTGAAGCTTGGTGGGCTGACGATGAATAACCTTGTGTCTTCATAGACATCAACCCCATCAACCACCGCCCATTTCAAGACTTCGATGTTATAAAGCGTGGGCTGGGTTCGCAGGTTTGTGATTTCCACAACTCCGCGGCCGGAGGCTTCCACGTCAACAATGACGGGAACAATTGTAGAATTTGCCTGCAGCGAGGTCGCCAGAAAAGCAAAGGTGAAAGCTGAATAAATTATGCGCAGAAAGCCAGTCATAGGAGTTCTCCTAAAAATGTGACCCAATTGGGGTCGATAAGTGATAGGGTGTCGCTATACTTAAGGAGTGTTAAATCATTGCTTAAATCGCGGGTAAGACACTAAAATTGTATATGAAAACATCAAATGAGCGGAGCGGGTTCTGGCCTTTAACGGTGGACTGAAAAGGGCCCTGCGACGAAAATTTCCAGGGCCCAACTCAAGGGATTAATCCAATCGATTGGGTTAATATGTGATGGTGATGCCCAATGTATCGGAGTAAGTGCCAACGACGCCTGCGCTATTTTCTTCGGCCAAAACGCGGCCATAGACAGAATAGTTTACGGTTTCGCTGCTTGCGGCGACGGCATTGCTCACCAAGGCACCATTTTCCGGGATGTAGCTTTCGACCCCCCGTGATTCATCAATGGCGATGATATACTCCAGGTAGTTTTCGCTCTCGGCCTCAGCCAAACGCCGGTTGGTGTCAACCAAAGAGCTGCCGCCATCAATGGTGATTGTGTAGGTTGTGCCAGTGGTGCAAGCGGCGCCGATGCTGCCTTCTGCGTCTGTTTCGGAGCCGGGCGTAATGGCGCCAAAATTCAGCGCAACGGCCGAAACGGTACAGGAGCCTTGAACGTTGGCAGAGACATTCATCGTTCCAGTTGCACTGCCAGCCTGCGCGACTTGAGCCGTTGTCAATGTTGCCAAGAAAAGCGGTGCAGCGAGTTTCATTGCATATGTCATTGTGGGGTCCTTAAATAATATTTGGTTTTAGATGAAGTCTTGGGAGGATTTGGGAGACTTCGCTGCGCAAATAGGTTCTAAAATACTAACAAAGGATAAATTTCTCTGACCAATTTCTCAAATGGACAGTTGGCTATATTCCGTCTTCAAAAGTGTAGGAATTACGCTTTTTATTGATACTAATAAACAATTTTGTAGTTTCTTAGACCTTTTGTTAAACTTGCTAATGATTGGTTTAAACTTTGAAGCGTTTCTCGCGCGGGACAGCCTGTTCTTGCACGGGATGGAGACCCAAAAGCCCTGGTGCTCGCCGGCCAGTGAACCCGGCGCCTATCCCTGCTATCTGATTTGCGATACGCCGATTTTATTGATCGCGCCCTCTTGTTGGTTGTCCTGCAGGCGGATACATCGTGTGGACGAATGTAAGGGGTAGGCATGGCACAGACACCAAATTCCGCGGCAGAGGTGAGCGAAGAGCGCGCAGCCTCAAAACGAGTTGGCGTGTTGAAAGCTTTGCTTCCCTATTTTGGCCCCTATAAAGTTTGGGTCGTATTGGCACTGGCGGCCCTCACCATTACCGCCAGCGTGTCACTGATTTTGCCGGTTGCAGCCCGCAGGGTGATCGACGGATTTTCGGTGGGGGATGTATCCCTGCTCAATCAATATTTTATGGGCGCCATTGCAGTGGCCGCGGTCTTCGCTCTGGGCACAGGCCTGCGCTATTATGTGGTGACACGTCTCGGCGAGCGCGTGGTTGCAGATTTGCGCAAGGCCATTTTTGACCGTATGATTGGCATGTCGCCGGCCTATTTTGAGAAATTGATGACCGGTGAAGTTCTCAGCCGTATCACGACCGATACGACGTTGATCCTCTCTGTCATTGGCTCCTCTGCCAGCTGGCTGTTGCGTAATATGCTGATGATGTCAGGTGGATTGATTATGATGCTCTGGACCTCTCCAAAGCTGACCGGTTTGGTCCTGTTGATCGTGCCGCTCATCTTAGGACCGATTTTGGCATTGGGGCGTAAATTGCGCGGCTTGTCGCGGCAAAACCAGGACTGGATCGCGGCCTCCTCTGGTAAGGCGTCAGAATCGCTGTTGTCGGCGCAAACCGTACAAGCCTTTACCCATGAGGCCCGCAGCTCGGCAGAGTTCTCAGATGTCACCGAGAAAGCCTATGACAGCGCCCGCGCAAGGATCAAAACGCGCGCCTTGATAACGATGATCATTATCTTTGTGGCATTTAGCGGCGTGATGGGGGTTTTGTGGATTGGGGCCATTGACGTGCGCAGTGGCGCCACCACCGCCGGACAATTGGTGCAATTCGTCATCTACGCTGCCATTGTTGCCAGCTCAACAGCGGCCTTGTCAGAGCTTTGGTCCGAGCTGCAGCGGGCGGCCGGGGCCACGGAGCGCCTGGTTGAGCTGTTGGAGGCGGAGGATTCGATTGCCGATCCAAAAGGTCCGATCCCGGCGAAACCGGGGGCCGTGGTGTTTGAGAATGTGCAGTTTGCTTTCCCAAGCCGGCCGGGCTCGCCGGCGCTCAATGGGGTGAATTTCACGATCAATCCCGGCGAGACAGTGGCCTTGGTAGGCCCTTCAGGAGCTGGAAAATCTACGATTATTCAGCTAGTTCAGAGATTTTTTGACCCGCAAGCTGGCCGTATCACCTTTGGCGGTGTGCCTTTGCCTCAGATGAGGCGCAGTGATTTTCGCCAATTCATGGCGCTTGTTCCGCAAGATCCGGTTGTTTTTGCCAGTTCCGCCTATGACAATATCTTATTTGGCCGCCCAAGCGCCAGCCGCGATGAGGTGATTGCGGCGGCCAAGGCGGCGGCGGCAGATGATTTTATTTGCGCGCTGCCCGATGGCTATGACAGCTATGTCGGTGAGCGCGGCGTGATGCTTTCTGGCGGGCAAAAGCAACGGATTGCCATTGCCCGCGCAATTCTGCGCGATGCGCCGGTGCTCTTGCTGGATGAGGCCACTTCGGCCCTGGATGGCGAGAGCGAGGCTTTGGTGCAAAAAGCATTCGAGGTTCTGTCAAAGGATCGCACCACCTTGGTGGTGGCGCATCGTTTGGCGACGGTCAAAAATGCTGATCGCATTTTGGTGATGGACCAGGGACAAATTATTGCGCAGGGCACCCATGCCAGTTTGGTCGCAGAGGGCGGGCTCTACGCGCGCTTGGCCAAATTGCAGTTTTCTGAAACAGAAGGTGTTTAGCGGTTATCTGCAAAGACCTGTGCAAATTCCTTGCGCTATTTATGAATATTTAGCATCCTGAATCAGAGCACTGCGGATTGGCGCTAGTGCGTTTTGGGAGATGCTTATGGGATTTGCAACTAAAGCTGATCGGGATGCAGTTGAAAACGAAATGCCTTGGGCAGAGCGGGATGTTCCTAAAACGATGTATGAGTTCATCGATCGGGTGGCCGTGCGTCATGGTGCCCGCCCCGGTGTGAGTTTTCAGATCACCTCGGGGCAGACGGACAAGGCGGAAACGCTGAGCTGGCAAGAGTTTCGAGATAAATCGGTGCAGGCGGCCAATCTATTCCGTCGCCTGGGTGTTGGTGAAAATGACGTTGTGGCTTATCTGTTGCCCATCTGTAACGAGGCCGCCTTGACGCTTGTGGGGGGCAGCATTGCCGGCATTGCCAATCCAATCAACCCCTTGCTGGACCCAGACCAGATTGCCGCGATTCTGCGCGAGACCAATGCGAAGGTCTTGGTCACACTGCGCGGGTTCCCAAAAACGGATTTGCCACAGCTGGCGGCCGATGCGGTGGCGCAGGCACCGAATGTGCAGACTGTGTTGGAAGTGGATCTCAACCGCTACCTGACACCACCGAAATCTTGGATCGTGCCGCTCATTCGTCCGAAAGTCACCGTCACCCACAGCGCGCAGATCATGGATTTCAACGCAGAGCTGGCAAAGCAGAATCGCATATTAGATTTTCAAGATGCAACTGAAGATCGCGTCGCCGCCTATTTTCATACGGGCGGTACAACGGGCATGCCGAAGGTTGCGCAACATAAATATTCCGGCATTGTCTATAATGGCTGGCTTGGCGATCGCATGTTGTTTGAGGCGCAAGACACAATCATATGCCCGTTGCCGCTGTTTCACGTTTTTGCCTGTCATGTGATATTGATGGCCATGATCAGCTCTGGCGCCCATGTGGTCTTTCCCACCCCGCAAGGTTATCGGGGTGAGGGGGTATTTGATAATTTCTGGAAACTTATTGAGCGCTGGAATGTGACTTTCATGATCACCGTCCCGACCGCGCTCTCAGCGCTGATGCAGCGTCCGGTCAATGCGGATATCTCGTCGCTTCGCACGGCGTTTTCTGGCTCTTCACCTCTGCCGGTTGAACTTTTCAAGCGCTTTGAAGCCGCGACAGGGGTTGAGGTTGTCGAGGGCTATGGTTTGACTGAGGTGACCTGTTTGGTCTCATGCAACCCCGATCAAGGTCTCAAAAAAGTGGGATCGGTTGGGCTGCCCTTGCCCTATACGACCGTTAAAATTCTGCGTGACGGGCCCCAGGGACCTCAGGAATGCGATGTCGATGAGATTGGAGAGATCTGCATTGATAATCCGGGGGTCTTTGCCGGCCATACCTATACGGAAGCGGCCAAGAACAAAAATCTCTATCATTACGATCGCTTCCTGCGCACCGGGGATTTGGGGCGGATGGACGCGGATGGCTACCTGTGGATCACTGGCCGCGCCAAAGACCTCATTATTCGCGGTGGGCATAACATTGACCCGGCCCTGATCGAGGAAGCTCTCGCGGGCCATGAGGCCGTCGGATTCGTCGGCGCGATTGGCCAGCCGGATGCGCATGCGGGGGAAATTCCCTGTGCTTATGTGGAGCTGGTTGCAGGTGCAAAAGTCAGCCCAGAGGAGCTGATGGCTTTTGCCAGTGAACGTGTGGCAGAACGGGCTGCGCAACCAAAATATATTGAGATCATGCCAGAGCTGCCGAAAACGGCGGTGGGAAAGGTCTTCAAGCCGGCGCTGCGCAAATCCGCAATCACCCGCATTTATAATGCGGCGCTGGCGGAGGCGGGCGTGTCGGCCGCGGTGCAGACGGTGATTGAGGACAAGCAACGGGGGCTGGTGGCACAAGTGCATGGCACTGCGGAGGATGAGGCGGTGAACCAAGTGCTTGGTGGCTTTATCTGGTCTTGGGAGCGCGCATCTTAGGGCTTGCGGACCAAAGACGCGTCGCATCAAATGCCTGGACAGGCTCTGGAGCGCTCACTAGGCTGCGTTTCAACTGATGGATGAGGTAAATTATGGACGCGTCGTTTTCACGCCGTAAACTGGTCACCCCAGCCGAACTCAAGGCGCTCAACACACGCTCAAACCTGTGGGGGGCGGCACAAATGGCGAGCCACCTGGGGGCAATTGTCTGCGCGGGTTACCTGCACAGCTTGGCTCTGGGCACAGCCTGGGTTTGGCTGACCGGCTTTGTTTTAGGTGTTTTGCTCAATTTTCTCTATGCCGCCCAGCATGAGTTAAGTCATGCGACCGTTTTCGCAACGCGCCGGATAAATGTGTTGTTTGGCCGTTTGATTGGCTTTGTGATGATCTTTCCGCGAGACTACGATCAAGTCATGCATTTCGCGCACCATACCCATACGCAAGATTGGGAAAAAGACGGCGAATTGGTGCGCGCGCCCTATACGCTTATGACCTATCTTCTGTGGCTCTCAGGCGTCACCTATTGGCGAAATCGCATCTTTGGAGTGATCCGCCGGGCGCGAGGCGTGATTATTGAGCCCTTTATCCGTGCGGAAGAAGAAGCCAAGATCATTCTTGAGAGCCGGGTTCATGTGGCGCTCTATGCGGTGATCCTCTTGGGCTCTCTTGCTTTGAATTCATGGGCGGCGATGAGCTATTGGCTTTTGCCGATGCTTTTGACCAAACCTGTGCATCAATTGCAAAATACCATTGAGCATTTGGGGCTCAGCCATGAGGATGATATTTTAAAGAACACGCGCTCCACGCGCACGAATGCGGTGATGCGCTGGCTGTGCTGGCAGATGCCCTATCATACGGCGCATCATGTGTTTCCCTCGGTGCCTTTTTGGAAATTGCGGCAGCTCAACGCGAAGATTGAAGCGCAGGTGGGGCCTGTGTACCGGATGGGCTGGATCGAATTTCAGATCGAGGTCATCAAGCGGTTTGCGCAAAAAGATGAAAGCCAATGGCCCATGGATGAGGTTTGGATTGTGCCGACCTCAGCTGGGCGCGAGACGCGGGTTGAGGCTTGAGGGCGCCTCCGCATATGCGCGTTCCAGCTCTATTAATTTTTGCTTGCGCCACAGCCCGCCAGCATAGCCTGTCAGAGTGCCGTCAGCGCCAATGACGCGGTGGCACGGCAATACAATAGCGATTTGATTGGCGCCATTGGCGCGTGCCACGGCACGCATTGCTGTGGGGCGCGCGATAGATTGCGCCAATTGCGCATAGGATCGCGTCTGCCCGGCTGGGATGTCTTGCAAAGCGCGCCAGACCGTCTTGGAAAAATCTGTGCCATGCAGGGCCAGGGGCAGTTCAAATTTCGGCCGCTGCCCCGCAAAAAATTCGGCCAGCTGCGCTTGCACCAGATCGGTCAAGGCAAAGCGACCAAAACCCAATTGCCCTTTGGAAAATTGAAACAGCCGTTGGACCTCGCGGGCCAGGCCCTTGCGCTCGGGAAACTCCAGCAAATGTAACTGCGTGGCGTCACAGATGGTCACCATCGCGCCAATGGGTGTATCGATCCAACTGGCGCGCAGCTGGGCATTTTCGACAAATTCTCCTGGAGCCCGCCCCATGAGTTTTGCGAAAGCGGCGCGAAATGCGCTGGGCGATTCAAATCCTGCGCTCAGCTGGGCTTCGACGACCTTATCGCCCTTGGCCAAAACCTCGGCAGAATGACGCAACCGGCGATGACGGGCCATTTCCAAAAAGGTCATGCCAAAATGGCGCTTAAAGGCGCGCCGTACGGTGGAGGGGTCAAAGCCCATCGCCGCAACGCAGGTCTCGCTCCAACGGCGCATTGGGTCTGCATCAAAGGCTTTCAGCATCTGGTCCACAAGCGGATCCAACCGGGCCACAGGCGCCAGCGGGTGGCAGCGTTTGCAAGGCCTAAATCCCGCAGCGATACAATCGCCGGGGGAGTCGAAAAACGTGCAATTTTCCGGCTTGGGATTGGGAGCCGGGCAATTGAGGCGGCAAAAAATCCCGGTTGAGGTCACGCCGACATAGGCGCGCCCCTCATAGGCGTCACTGCGGGCGACAAGTGCCTCATATAGCACATTTGGATCAGGTAATGAAAACATCATATCAGCACCCTAGCGTGATTCTCTGTGCTGTGGCGCCGTTTTTCGGGCGGGACTGTGAGTTTTTTGCGTTTTGGTCTGGGCGTTGGGGCAGGGGCGCTGCGGGCGGCGTGAAAATCGCTTGCGTCACCTCGGAACTCATTGCAGGTTGACCAGATGACACAGACTCTCAAAACCTTCACCAGCCTTTGGGCCATGCAACCGCACGATCAAACGGGGATTAAATTGCCCTATGCGCAGGTCTGCGAAATGGTGGCGGAGGCCGGGTATGACGGGATGGCGATTGACCTGGGGGCCGGTGATGTGGCGCAAGCCCATGAGGTGCGCCCGCATATGGAACGTCATGGCCTCACGCCTTTGATTGTTGCCTTTCCCAAGAGTGTTGAAAGCCTGCGTGAGACGCTGGTGATGGCGAAGGATTTCGGCAGCCCGTTTGTTGATGTGATTGGTCAGGTGATGCCGCTGAGTGTTGATGGGATGATCCCTGTGATTCGGCAATGGATGGATATGGCCGATGAGATTGGCGTTCCCGTACAATTTGAAACCCACCGCAATTGCATCACGAATGACCTTTATACGACGCTTCAATTGCTGGACTGCATTCCAGATATGCGGATCTGCGCGGACCTGTCGCACTATGTCGTGGACCGCGAATTTTGGTTCCCCCTTTCGGAACGTGACATGGGATTGATCAGCCGCATTTTGCAGCGCTCAGATAGTTTTCAAGGCCGGGTGGCCAGTCGGCAGCAAATTCAATTGCAATTGGACTTTCCGCAGCACCAAAAATGGGTTGAGCTGTTTAAGGGCTGGTGGCGCGAAGGGCTGCAAGATTGGCGTGCGCGCGGGGAGGGGGATTGCATCTTTCTATGTGAGCTTGGCCCGCCAGAATATGCGATGACCGATGCCCAGGGGCGCGAGATGTCAAACCGCTGGGAGGAGGCTTTGCAGATTAAAGCTTGGGTCGCAGAGATCTGGCAAGAGCTCGGCGGCGATCGTTAAAAGCCGCTCATCGCCTTTCGTGAAAAATAAAGCCAATGAAATTTAGAAGCAATTGCGCCGCAAGAATTTGGGTGCTGTCGGTCGGATCGTAGGCCGGGGCCACTTCGACCAGATCAATCCCCGCGACTTGGCCGCGCTGGGCCAGGCCCTGCAAAATTTCCAACACGTCGTAATAGAGAAAGCCGCCATGGCTTGGCGTGCCGGTGCCCGGGGCGATGGAGGGGCAGAAGGCGTCAATATCTATGGTGACATAGTAGCGCGCTCCGGCGGGGATTCGCTCCAGCACGGCCTCAAGCCCTAATGCACGCACTTGCCGCACCGACAGGATATCAGACCCGCGGGCCCTTGCGTCATCATAGCCTTCTTTCGCGGTGGAGCTGACGTTGCGAATGCCCAGCTGTGTCATGCCACTGACCCATGGTTTTTCAATCGCGCGGCGCATGGGATTGCCATGGCCCGCAGTCACCCCGTGACGGCTGTCCACAAAATCCAAATGGGCGTCAATCTGAATCACATGCACGGGCTCTTGCTCGGAAAAGGCGTTGATGCAGGGGATATTGATGGAATGATCCCCGCCGATCACAACAGGCAGCGCGCCGGCGGCCAAAATCTTGCGCACGCCAAACTCGCTGTTGGCATGGCTTTCATCGGTTTTCGTATGGATGATATCTGCATCACCCAAATCAACGATTCGCACATCGCTTGCGAGGTATGTGGCGTCATCTTCGTGGTCATAGGCACCGGCATGACCGAAAGAAAAGAGCGTCGAAGCTTCGCGGACAGCTCGGGGACCGAAACGCGCACCCGGTCGCCATTGGGTGCCAAAATCGAAGGGCGCACCCAAAATCGCCACATCGGCCTCAATTGCATCCCAATCTGCCACATAGGGCCGTTTGCCAAAGGTGGAAATTCCAACAAAAGGCAAGTTCAGCCGCCCGGCTTCATAAACATGATCTGACATAGAGACTCCATTTCGCTTCCACGCGGCAAGTGTTGTGCGATTGAGCTGAAAATGTCGATGAAAAATTGGAGCGTTAAGAGTGACCGCGCCTGCGGCAGGCGTAGGTGAGGGTGAGGGTGGCCGCAGACGCGTTCTATCCCAGGATGCAGAGGATTTGGCCCGCAAAGCTGACCGCATCCACTCCGGGTGGGAACTGTATGTTCTTGTCCCTTACCGAAAGGGACCGCAGCAGGTCATGAGGCGGGGATCATAGAGGAGATGCGACATCTAGGTCGGCGCCCTACGGCGTGACTCTGTCTATTGCGCCCTACCCTCTGTTGCCACATCGCGTGCTAAACTGACATCGCTAAAGAATGATTTGGGCTATTGTAATTGCGCTATAGTATACAAATTTGCGCGAATGCGCTTAAAATAAGCCTTTAAATTGAATTTGTAGGTCATTTATTCAACTTTCTTTTACCTTTTCTTCTGCGCCAAAACAGGCGCAGGGTTCTACCTCTGCGTTGGAGGCCGTCCATGCGATCATGCGGCTGCAAAATTTGAGCTAAAACGCTCAAACCCATCCCGAGCGACCCCCAAAAATTATGCGATATATGCCAAAACCATTGCAATGCGCTGGGACTTGGAAAATATAGGCCCTGTATTTTACGCATTCATCTGATCATGATTTTTAAGTTGGGCGAATTTAATGACTGAATTTGGCGAGAACCTGCGATGGCTCTGCGGTTTAAGAAAATCTGTGTCCTTTGTTGCCCGCGAATTGGGGATAAACCGTCAGCAATTCGGTCGCTATGTGAACAATAAGTCCTATCCCAATACCCATAATTTGATCGCTATTTGCGATTATTTCAATGTGCAAGCCGTGGATTTTGAGTTGCCACACAGCGAGTTTTCTCAGAAATATCGCAAGGTCGCTTTGTTCAAACACGCACCTCGGCAGAGGAATTTGGCGTTTCCGCTGGATGCTTATTTTCGCCAGCCTCCGCGACTGTTGGAGCGGTTTCGTGGAGATTACTTAATATATTTCAACACGAAGACCTGGCCAGATCACTATATGATTGCATTTTGCCGCGTGTTTGCGCGCGAGGATGCAACCTTCTTGCGCTATATTATCCGGGGACGCGAACCGCTTTTAGGCAATCGTATATTGTTCAAAGGTGGCGGGCAGGCGGCGAAGTTTGAACACAACCTATTCATTCAATCCTATTCAAAACCTTTGGCTGGACCCTTGGTTTCGGAGATCATTTCAATCCGGGATTGGAAGCATACAGAATTGCTCCCCAGCCGTATGATGTCGACCCATATCGATACAAATGAAATTCTCTATAAAGCACGCCTTTGGCGCCGCCTTGTAATTGGCACGGAGCTCAGGGAGGGGATGAAAGCCAGCGGCTTGGTCCGAAAGACTTCACCGCGCGTCCCCACGATGATTCGTGACATACTTGAGGGGCCAGATTTTCAGGTTCGCACGGTTTGAGCAGGGCTGTGCGATGTG
>ENA-UOYL01000761-UOYL01000761.1-marine-metagenome-genome-assembly--contig:-NODE-761-length-11324-cov-5.901307_pt1 | contig 11324 bp, 25 predicted proteins | sample MGYA00238173_ERZ767189 | MGnify/ENA primary metagenome ERZ767189 (study PRJEB28943, sample SAMN06267163) | marine metagenome | isolation source: Columbia River Estuary | place: USA:Columbia River Estuary... | reverse complement strand
AGACGTCACGCTCAAGAACTGTGACGCGCTGCTCATCCTGCACTACGCACTCGGAGGTGGCCGATGAGCGACAAGATTAAGAGCTTCATCGATAGCGGCACCGGCGTGTACAGCATCAGCAAGAAAGAGGCTGGAGAAATTCACAAAGCGGCTAAGAAGGTGAAGAACTATGCGTTCAGTTACTGGACACGGAACCGGAAGAATAAGGAGGCGAAATGAGCGACACCGTTCACATCGTAAAATGCAACGTCTTGAACGCTGTCCAAAGCCAAGAAATCATTGCTTTGAAAGACCGCATCAAGCGGCTGGAGGAGGCGGGTGATGCGCTATGCGCTGCTGCCGCCTTTATGGGGTGGCACATGGAGATTGAGAAGTGGAACAAATCCAAGGAGGCCAAGCCGTGAGTGAAACACCGAGGACGGATGCGGCGTGTAACATTTACGATCTACAAATAGTAGCTGAGAACATCGAACGCGAACTCAACGCGGCCAATGAGCACATCAAGCTACTCAAGAGTTCTGGTAACGAGCTGATTGAATGGCTGAAGGATGGTGCTATTTCCGACTCAAACTATCGGTTGCTGGCCAACGCATGGCAGCGAGCAAAGGAGAACAAGCAATGAGTGAATCCGAAAATACAATTCAAGAGCAATGCTACGGCACTTGTTGGGGCGCACAGCAACGGATTGACGAGCTAACCCAGCAGCTCAACGCAGCAAACGAGCGAATCAAGCGGTTGGAGAGCGTAGAAAACAGCCATGCCGCTGTTCTAAATGCCATCGACAACTGGATTCGGCAGTACAAAGCCAAGGAGGCCAAGCCGTGAGTGACAAATATTTCCCGTGGCCAATTCTGATCCTCCCTTTCGGTTTGGGGTTTGTTGTTGGTATGTTGCTCGGAACGATATCAACCAACAGCTCATGGAAAACATCAGCGGTGAAGACGGGCCATGCTCAATGGGTTGCGAACGAACGCGGAGAAGCGGAGTTTAAATGGAAGGAGTGCAAATGAGCGAACCAATCTACTTTTCAACCAACAGCCACCCAATATCCAATCCAACGACCCAAATCATGCGGGTCGATCTGGATGGTGGGTTCACGGTCAACGAATCCATACCCGCCACAGACGCTGCCAAAATGGTTCTTGGACTGATGAAGCAGGAATGGCTGGCCGATGCACAGGCCACCAAGATTCGCGAGCAAGAGGAGTATATCAATCGGTTAGTGAAAGCTGGAAACTACTTAGACGAATGTCTTTTATCTATAGCTGGAGAGAATCTTCCAGCAAAGCAATTGTGGCTCAAAGCCAAGGAGGCCAATCCGTGAAACTATCTGATGCTCAAGTAGTCATCGACAAGCTAAGTGAAGTCTGGACCGTTAAGCGGCTGTGTCCTGTGTGTGCCTCTGGCAAATTGTCGCTCACTGACATGGTTGAGGTTAGAGATTACAACGAAGGGAATCACTGTCCCGGTGCTGCTATCACACCGATGGTAGAGGTCGTGTGCGATATTTGCGGCTATGTCATGCTGTTCAACGCCATCGCCCTTGGTGTTGTTGATTCGCAAACGGGACAGGTAAAGGAGTCCAAATGAAAGACAGCCCCGCATTCGTTTACGTCCACGCATGGAACGGCATGGTCCGCGTAGAGAGTCTTGATACAGCCAAGCACATTGATGGCAATCCAGAATGGAAACACGTTTCGACGATTAATCCTCACGTTGTTCTGGAGCAAATTCTCCGAGCAAAGGGCAAAGACAGAAATCAGATCATCAAACACCTACTAACATGAGCACACACATCAAAATCGAAAATCAGACCGAAGTCCCAGTATTGGTTGCTCTCTTTGAGCAGCCCAAATGCAACGACCATCCTTCTAGGAGCGCGGTCCTTAAACCCGGCGAGAGCTGCGACTGGGGCAGTGGCTCCGTACCGCTCGGCAACTACCAGTGCTACGCGGTTATGTCCGGTGATGCGTCATCCCATGATGAGTGGGTCTGGCATTTTCCCGGCATTGCAGAGGTAGTAGCTCCGCTGGAACTAGGCTTCAAACTGTGGCATGCAGGCGACATCGACTGGGCCAACGTCAAGGCTATGTCGAGTGACGATTTGAACGCTACGTTCGGCTCCACCTACACCTCGGCCAAGTCATCTACAAAATCATGGAACGGAATGTCCTCCTGCATATTCCACATCCGCGGCGGTCCTTCCTGGGTCGAGGAAACGGAACAGGTTGGCATCTACAGGCCCAAGACTGTGGCCTACAATGGAGTGCAAAGCACCCCCATGAAGAGCGAGTAGATTAAAAATGAGTCTACTTCAAGAATTAGGGTTGACGAAGGAGTCAATGGCGAAGATGTTGGGACCAGTTCCCGCATTCAAAGCCCCTGATCCATTGATCTGCCGGCGGTGGGAAGCTGTTCCAGCAAAGATTCGGGAATCGATTCTAAAGGATAACTCAACATTCACCTACAGGGAGTTGGCCAAGAAATACGGTATCTCGCATTCATGCGTATGGAACATCAAGAACAAACAACCAAACAAACAATAGAGGAACTACAACGATGGAAACTGTTATGTCACGAATTGGCCGCATGCTTGGGATGCGGATGCACAACTCAAACCGGCCTTTGTGTCCAGTGCCACAAAGCACAGAAACGGTATCGAGCGGTCCAGATACCGTTGCAATAGATAAAGAACCAAAGAAGAAAAAAAGAAAGTATCTCAAACATACATACATGAAAACCAACGATTCAATCGACAAGGTAAGAGGATTCAGGGTTAAGGGACTTACCTACAAAGCTATCGGTGCAGAGTTAAACATCTCAAAGCAACGGGTGTTCCAGATCATCGCCGCCGGCAAGAAGCGGGATGCCTCGAATAACAAATGGACCGCGGGTCTCAGCTCTCGTAACGCGAACCTGATGGAGAAGCTTGGGATCAAAGACAAGGAGACCGCCATCCATGCAATCCATAACCGTGACATCGTACCGTTCAAGTGGCCGAACTTCGGTGTTCGATCCTACCACGATCTGTGCTCGTGGCTTGGTACTCTACCAGCCGATCCCGGCTTAGGCCGGCACTGCCCCCATTGCGGTAAAACCTCTAAGCAATGAGCCGTCACGCATTCCCGCTCGTCGAATCCATCAAGGTGGTCCATCTCTCAGATGGAAGAACCATCCGAGTGGTGCGTGATCGAACCGAAGAGAATCTAAAGACCAACTACGGAGATGGTGATATCCACCTCACTTGCGTGTCCCAAGCCCATGATCCCATCGAGATGATCAAGACTCTGGCCCGCATGGAGAGCGTTCGATCCGTAGAACTGGTTGATTCCAAAGGCAACGGACTCGTAGTCCACAAACAAAAATGAAACAGTCCTCAACACACGACCTCGTCAACGCGCTCAATATCCTCTCAGCCGAACTAGATACCCAAGATGGAATCCCCAATGCGCTCTGTGCAGAAGCATCCACTCGTCTCCTTGAGCTGGTCCAGCTCACGAGCGACCTTACAGCACACATCATCTCCAACCCTGTGCATCATGGTCGATGCAACGCCAAGACCAAGGGTTCCTACTGTAACTGTATCTTGGCTCGCCTCATCACCTCATGAAGACCCCAAGGCAAGAGCAACCCTGGTACGAATCCCGCCTCTCAAATAACAAGAAACCTGGTCCCATAACCGAAGATGAACGAACCATCATCACCGATGAGAACCGCCGGCTCATCGAGCAGTCCGCTCAGATAATTGCTTGGGGAATCGCTAAAGGCTGGATCGCTTACCCCGAACCAATAGAACGTCGCATATGGAAAATCCCTCAACTCTCCCACCCTCCCGGTTCGTCAATCGATCCAACCCTGGAGTCGTAGTCACAGTCCTTCATGTTGGCCAATATCGGCTCGCAGAACTCAAAGCTCCCGTCATCATCTACCAAAGAGGCAGCAACATCTACGTTCGCCTCACCTCGGAATTCCACACCAAATTCAAACCCTATGAAGAAAGCTAAAGCCAAGCCCGCCGCCTACGCCGCCAAGCCCAGCACCAAGAAGATCGGAACCTATTCCCCCAAAACTCAAGCCATCAAACGGCTGATGAAGATAGACAAAATGAAGTAGCCCCCAACGATCGGTCCCAAACAAACAACGATATGACACCGCACCAACGTGCGGCCCTTTGGCTTTCCAAGGTGCCGCCAGCCGTCTCCGGTCAGTCCGGACACTCAACTACCTACACCGCCGCCGTCGGCCTCGTACACGGCTTCCAGCTATCCGAGGCGGACTCTCTAGCCCTGCTATCCAACTGGAATCAATCCTGCCAACCACCTTGGTCCGATCGCGAACTCATCCACAAGCTCCGCGAGGCCGCTTCCAAGTCTCACTCCAAGCCAGCCGGCCATCTCCTTCAATCTGGATCGGCTCCCTCAACCGCTCCATTCGATATCACCAAGGTATCCTTCAAGCGACCGTCACCAGCGGTTGCGCCCGATCCTCAAGCCAGCGAGTTCAAGCGGTTCCTTCAAGCCGCCTTCGCTCCCACCGAGGTGGTCTGTATCTGTGATGCGGTCGAAGAGGGTAGGCCAGTCACTGCTGGATCATTCATCCCCATCGAGGAATGGATCGCCCGCTTCGATGATCCGGCATCCCGCATCCTATCACCGGAACGCGAGGGGATCTTCGTTCGCATCAACCCCTTCCGGCCCAACCTCTACAGCGGCTCCGACAACGATGTCAGCGCGTACCGCCATGTCCTGGTGGAGTTCGATGACAAGCCCAAGGCCGAACAGGAGAAGCTCTTCCGCGATTCTGGCCTACCCATCACCGTACTCATCGACTCCGGTGGCAAGAGTATCCATGCCTGGGTCCGCGTAGATGCGCCCAATCGCAAGGAATGGGACATCCGCCGGGATATCATCTACAGCAGCATCCCGGGCATCGATGCCAAGAACAAGAACCCCTCGCGCTACTCCCGGCTCCCCGGCGCATGGCGTAGTCCTACCTCCCAGCAAAAGTTGCTGGCCACTAACCTCGGCTCCGCTTCATGGGAGGACTACCTCACCTCACGCGAGACCGATGATGATCAATCCACGGTGGTCTCGATCAAGGATCTCATATCCTTCGATTCATCCAATGATCCGGACAACCTGATCGGCCAACGCTGGCTTACCCGCGGCTCCTCCATGATCGTCAGCGGTGGTACCGGTATCGGGAAGTCCAGCCTGATGATGCAGATCGTCATCCAATGGGCACTCGGTAAGGACTTCTTTGGTATCGCCCCGGTGCGCCCATTGAAGATCGGAGTCATCCAAGCCGAGAACGACAAGGGCGACCTCGCCGAGGCATTTCAAGGCGTGGGGTTCGGACTCAACCTTACCGGGAGCGACATGAAGATGCTCCAGCAACAGCTAGAGTTTAGGACCGAGGCCGTCCGTACCGGCGACCAGTTCCTCGCCTACGCCCGCCGCTTCATTCACAAATCAAAGCTCGATGTCATCGTGGCCGATCCTTTGTTCTCCTACTTCGGCGGTGACCTTTCGGACCAGGGCGAGGTCAGCGTGTTCTTGCGTAACAAACTCCAGCCTATCCTACAAGAAACCAAGGTCGCGTGGATCTGGATGCACCACATCTCCAAAGCCCAGCGCAAGGACGGCGAACCCATGACCACTATGGAACTCGCCCATGCCGGCTTCGGATCCTCGGAGCTTGCCAACTGGGCGCGTGAGATAGCGGTTCTGGCAGAGGTAGGCCAGTTCAAGCCTAGACGCTTCCAGTTGGCCTTCTGCAAGCGTGGAGGGCGGCTTCCCAAACCCATCATCAACCTCCAGCACGGGACCGATCGAATCAAGTGGGAGGAATACAACCCGCTGGTCATCACCGGTGCCCAGCTCAAGGAGAAGAAACCGTTCAACAACAAGGCCAAGAGGAAAGATAGTATATGAAATACCGCGATCAGTTCGGGAAGATGCCGCCGCTCAAGCATGATAAGATCATTGCTTCCAGCGAGGTGGTTATGCACATAGCCAGTGGGATATCATGCGATATCGAGCGGGCCAATAAGTTGTTCAATGAGCTTCGCAAGCGTCGGATCATCGTCTTCGACAAGCTCGACCGGACATGGCACGGCATCGACAACCGCTCCATCCGCCACACCGATTCGGACCGTATCCGGATGCTGGAGATCCGGCTGGAGACCCTCGAAAACAAGCACAAGAAGCTCCTCGCCGCCTACCGCGCCCACATCGACCTAATTCCCAACTAGGGGGGTTCCCTAGGGGGTAGTCCATAGGCCTATGTGGCCCCCCTTTCTAAGAATTTACTCCCCCCTAGGAACGCCCCCACTAACCCCTCTCAATAGGGGTATGGTTGCTCCCCCTTAATTGCTACTATGGCAATGGGGGGCAACCACAGTAAACTAAACTCAACTACGAAATCGCTCGTTCGCTTGGACCCCCTATTTGGAAGTTTTAATTTTCTTCTCCTCGCCGGGGTCAGGGTACGGGGTGGTGGTTGGATGGATGGAAGCGAATGCCCCGCGCTGGAGTCTGGAGGGGTCTAGGAGCGCGTTTGATGGTTGGATGGAGTGAAGACAGCGGAGAGCAGGGTTTTGAAGGCTAGAGAGGCGGTTGCGGGGACGACCCCGTTTCCGAGGAGTCGCAAGCGGTCCACCCGATTGGAATGCCCATTATCACTTCCACGAAGGACGGGTTCAATGGGCCAGCTATTGATGGACGACCACTTTGGCCAACTTGTTCCGCAATGTGAACATCCATCGCTTGGGCTGTAGTAGAACGGATAGGTCCACTCTTCGCATTGATGACATTGAGATTCACCATGCTCGCATTGGCACCCTCCAAAGACAGCCTGTCCACATTCTTTGCACTCCCAGTCGCCGCCGTCTTCAATTCTCCCCGTCGCGCCATCGCTTCCAATGTCTTGGATTGCTGACTTGATCCGTTCAACCGAAAGCTGTCCTCGTTCGCACACGGTGTCGGTAGCAACGATGAAGACTCGGTTCCTGCGATGCGGCGCACCGCATTCCTCCGCGCTAAAGATTCCCCACGAACACCGGTAACCCATCTCTTCCAAGTCGCTGATGACTGTGGAGAGTCCCATCGAAATGTGTCCCTCGACGTTTTCGAGGAAGATAATTGCAGGTCGAACTGCCTCGATCCCTCGCTTGATGTAGGGCCAGAGATGCCGCTCATCGTCCTCACCTTTGCGGAGTCCGGCATGGCTGAATGGCTGGCAAGGATAGCCCGCACTGAGGATATCCACGCTGCCGTGAAGAAGACGCCACGGGAAATCCCGTACATCAGTCCAGATCGGAGCCGCATCAAGCGACCCATCTTCCATTCGCGTAAGTAACACCTCGATCGCGAACGCATCGATCTCCGCATAAGCAAGAGTTCGCAGGTCTCGGACAACGCTGCGGAGTCCAAGGTCGATGCCCCCGTAGCCGGTGCAGAGGCTGATGTGCGTAATTGTTTTGGTACTATCCATGTTCCCATAGTGTTAAATGTTGTCGGTTGCGATGAAGAAGTCAGACTCCTCCCCGTTCATGGTCACTCCATTGGTCCATGTCAGACCGATGCAGTCCCCGTTCAGGACGCACTCGATCAGGAACCCGGCAATCACACTGCCACGAGTCGGATCGAAGATCACCCGATACGCCCCGTTCTTCCAATGCACAGTCTTGCCGGCCAGCACCGCGGACTTGATCTCGGAGAGGCTCACTTCGCACCTCCCTTGGAGGCCACTGCCTTCCATCCCGTGTACCGGGCATCGCAGTACACCAAGACATCGCAGACCGAAACACCGGGCACCCGCACCACAACACCGAACGGACGCTTCTGGGTCCGAACCGCCACCATCCCAGCGGTCTCCGCAGACTTCCGCAGGTACTCGTCATACCCACTCCAGTCCTCGTACTCACGCTCGTCCATCCACCTAGACTTGGCCTGCTGCACAGAACCGTTGATCTTGCTCGCGTAATCGCTGATCAGCGCGATCAGCTCTTCCTTGGTTTGTTTCATATCGTTCGTTGATTTACCACCGCTCCATGCGGCGATGGGGTGAACCTACCGCACCATGATCCTCCTCGTCAAGGGGTAATCTTTCATGGCATGGAGAAATCCCTGTACCCCGATTCCCGATTCTGGATTTCCGAATTCCGAATTCCGTATGGCGTATGCAAGATCTGGAATACCGCACCATGAGATCGCGGAGCCGCGGGGCGCACATGAGCGGCACATGAGCGGGCGACGGGGGGGTGTGACATTCGATGTCCTAGGGGGGATCCTGGTGGGCTAGTGTTAAATCGAAAGTGACCAGTGACCAGTGACCAGTGACAAGGAAGGAACCACACACAAGGGGATCGATTGGCCAACTAGGAAGACAAGCGGACAAGCGGGCCCAAGGAAGGAAGGAAGGCGGGCGGGGTGATCGGGGCACTCGGGCAAAGAAAGAGCCCCTAGGGGATTCCTAGGGGCGTGGTGATGGACTCGGGATTTACTTACCGTTCCCGGCAAGGGCTGAGAGAATGAGAAGCAAGGTGAACAACAGGCAGAGGGCAAGATACCCAAGGACACGAAGTAAGGGCTTCATTAGATCATGACATGGACATATGTCCCGTCAGGCAGGTGCCCCGTTGCAAAAATGATATTGTCGCCGAAGTCCCGGGAAAAGTCCCGGGAGAAAAGCAAGCGGGCCGCTTGCTTGTGTCCGTCGTGCCTGTCCGTTTCGTAAGGGTAAGGTATCGTCAAGTTACCCTTGCTCCAACTTGCTTTGATGCGGGCACCCTTCGTGTCCGTCGGCCCGAGAAAACGTGTTTTAATTGCTTCCATGGTGTGGGTTAGATAAGGCCCAAGGCGATGAGAATGGACGGGCACCCATGCGGGCAGGAACCGTCGGGTTCAACGATGCATCCCTCGAGGCAGCAAGCGGGCGACGTTCCTTCCCAGAGAGAATCTCGGATGAATTGCTCGAGGTTGGCGGGGGTGAAGCCTGCGTGGGTCAAAGCTTCGGTGGCTGTGATGAGGTAGGGGTTTACTTTGGCTTTCATTATTTGAATCGGGCGTCAATTGCCCGGCGGACCCCACAGTTTCCTGTGGAGTCTCCCGGAAAATTAGGCTTCAACGAAGTGACCAGCACCCTTTCCGTGGGGTGGAATGTGGACAGACTCGAGACCGTTTCGGTTCCCAGCGCATAGTTGGCACACGGAGCATGGGGTTCCATCGCGATCGGAAGCGCAAAGGGATTCACCAACGGAAGCTTCGCTTCCAACGCGAAAGGTTGACCACCCCATGCTGCGGGCGATGACCAGTTGCGCGACCGAGTCAACGCTGGCCATAAGTAAAGACTTCCAACCTTGAAGCGATGGCTTGCGCCACTGATGGGTATAGCCTGTCCACCCGCTTGAAACGCCCGCGATGGCAAGCGCAAGGCTAATGGGAAGATGAGTAGGATCACCGTATGCGCCGAAACGGACTTTTCGGCCCACGAAACATTCGAGACTACGCAAGGGCGCATAGTTTCCGGCCCGCCACGACTTCCAGATACCTTGCGGAGCCTGCCCGGGGTTGACGTAGCATGTCCTTTCTACTCCGAAGCGGCCGTCAACCTCATGACCGCGATGCATGCAATTGCCGCAAATCAAACGATCCAAGCCCGTCCGGATCGCTTCGGTAGGACTCACAGAGCGGACTAGGATCCAGATCTGGATCATGTCGCCCGTCTTCCGATTGTCACTCGGGGTGGAAAACCCGGTCGCGATGATGACTCGGGAGTCGTCTTCGTGGAGAATGAATCCGTTCACAGGGAACCTCCGTTGAAAAGAGCAATGATCGCTTGCCGGTTTGATTCCCTTTGGTCAAGGGATCGCTTGGTTCTGCGGTAGTTGCTGCAATGGGAACCCCACGGATAATTGTATCCCGGGATCCCGAGATAGAAAGCAAGCGGGGTGACGTAGTTTCGAGTCCGTGACCCGTTCCGGTGGATCGCTTCAATCCAAGAATCCGCCCGGGATCGCTTGAAACGGGTTTTCCGCAACTCTTCCCACACCCTTTGGAGCGCAAGGGAAGGGTCAAGTCCGGATAGAAGCAGCTCTTGGTATCGGTGAATTGGGTTCAATTGACACCCCCGACGATGAGTTCGGCGACGATGAGCGCGAACACGGCTAGGACAAGGGCGGATCCGATGAGGATCGCAAGGGCGGTGAGGAAGGGTTTGAGGGATTTCATGAGTTGAAGAGTGCCCATAGTTTTAGGGCGTACGCAAAGAAGATCACAGTTGCTGACGATTGGCAACGGAAAAGGTAAAGAAAAATTATTTGAGCTATTGAAAGGGGATGAAAGCAAAGGCGGGGGTTCACCTGGAGAAAGGGGGAAAGGGGAAAGTGCCCATAAAACGTCCTTCCGATGCACCTAAAAAAAACGGTCCTGATCCAAAGGTCATTGCCGATGCCGACTGGTCACGTGTCCTGGACGCAGCATCGCTCGGGCTTCCGATGGAAAGGTTGTGGGCGCTTTCCGGAATGAGCGACAAGACTTTCAACAAGTACTTGCTGCGATATCCGGAGAGGAAGGAAGCCATCGAAGCGGCCAGGACTCGGGGCGAATATGACCTTACCTCCGTTGTTCGTTCCTGCGGCAATGGCTGGCAAGGTTCCGCTTGGTTGCTAGAAAGAACCCGTGGATACGTTGCTCGCGCATCGTTAGAGCACACTGGCAAAGGTGGTAAGGAGTTATCGGTTAGCGGCAATCTCCTTGGCGCATTCGGTGGACAATCTAAATAGGATAGGCAATAGGAATAGTATTGATAAACTATATGATCCATTGCTCATATTTAAATACAATAGCGGTACTACAATAGTGGCTATTGTATTACAATAGACCACGGTGGGGGGGCCACCCCAGGGTGGGGGTGGGTTGTATGTAATACCCCCCCATCCGTACCTAACCCAATTTTATGAGTGTCAAGCAAATTAAACGGAAGAAATCCCCTTCACTAGGAATGGGTTCGCATATCCCTGCATGGAAGCAGCGTAAGCTCCTGGAGGAGGCACAACATTTGGCCAACTTCCCTAAGATGATGTTGGGGCTTCGCGATACCTATCCTTGGCAGGAGAAGGTGCTGGGAGCGTTGAACGAGAAGCATTCCAAGGTGGCCCTCAAGGCCGCGAATGGCTCTGGCAAGACGAGCATGGTAGCCGCGAGCGCGGTCGTCTGGCACATGCTCCGCTGGCCTGGGAGCTTGGTGGTATGTACGGCTGGTGTGTACCGACAGGTGGCCGATGCTCTGTGGCCGCATCTTCGGAAGATGATCAATGGATT
>ENA-UOYL01000759-UOYL01000759.1-marine-metagenome-genome-assembly--contig:-NODE-759-length-11335-cov-2.441819_pt1 | contig 11335 bp, 8 predicted proteins | sample MGYA00238173_ERZ767189 | MGnify/ENA primary metagenome ERZ767189 (study PRJEB28943, sample SAMN06267163) | marine metagenome | isolation source: Columbia River Estuary | place: USA:Columbia River Estuary... | reverse complement strand
ATTGATCCAGGTGCCGGTTGCCAGACTGGTAGCATCCGTGCTGTATTGGAAATCGAGCCTGTCTGCCCTCGCAGTGGCTCCGAGCCTCCACTGTTCTCCAACATAACTGATTTTGAGTGATGATACTGCACCGCCGGTCGTATTGGTAAAGGCTACCCCAATGGATGGAATCAAACTTCCTGACTGAACCGTACCAAGCGCCCTGTCATCAGCGGCATCAAGACCAAAGCTATAGGTATCCCCTGAAGTGGAGGAACCTGTTCCGGCAGTATAGGTTAGGTTGGCGTTTGTTCCTGTCTCCAGCAGGAGCCATCCGGAAGGAAGGGTTGATGCCGTTCCTGTTTTTGCCAGTGTGTTGAAGTTTTGCGTATACGGCGTTGCAGTGAGAGATACTTGCGCATGCAAGGCATTAACAAAAAAAATCACTGTGGCAAAAAGGACAGAAAAGGAGGAAGGTAAAAAACGCATGAAAAGGGGATTTATGCGAATATAGAGGGATTTTGAAAACCCTCACCCATCCATCCGTCAAGTCAGCATTAATTTTTCTAACCCAGCCTTAAAATGACAGACTGGAAGAACTCCTGACTGCCTCCACTTCACATCCATTGGCCCAATGGTTTCGCCAAACGTTGAATTATTTGACATCTTGTTGGAAAGCCTACTCCTTGATCCAAATCAACGGATTCCTGATTGGCAGGTTCCTGATCACTTCATCTTCAGTGGGGGCATGGTCCAGTGATTTCCAGGTATTGAACAAGCCTTGATCATTGAGTGCAATGGCACCAAAAATCAGAAAGGGGTGCGCCACTGGCCAATTGTCCCAGTACATCACATCCTGCTTGAAAGTCCATTTCTTCTTGTCTTCCACAAATGGATGCATGAAGGATATCCCCTTTCGGATTGATCGTTTGTCTTCCAGCGCAAATTCCCATACATTGTTTTGCTTGTCAGAAAGCATTTTACAGAGCATGACCATGGCATCAAGGTTGAACAGGGCATACCCGTATGGCTTTGTTCTGGCCAACTCCTTAGGAAAGCTTCCATCTGTGGCCATTTGGCCTGGCAAGTGCAGTGTTTTGTAGCGTTGTCTGCAAAGATCCAACAAAGAATCGTTTTGGGTGAACCTTGCAAACCCAGCCACCTGCATGGTCCAGCAGGTGCCATGGTTGTTGAGTGCATTCATCTCGTCGATGCCATATTTATGGTGCGTGACCCAGTTGAGGTATTTTTCAAACCATGCGCGATATTGAATAAACTCAGCAGGCTTGGTCGATTTGCTTTTTTCAAGAACGATGAGGGCTTGTGACACTTCAATCATTTGGATCATGTCTATGATGCCAATTCCCCTGCCGGTGAACCTGCCCTTGATGGCCTGTGCGTAGAGCAGGTGCGGATTCATCAGGGTTGCCGTATCAATGAACCAAGCCCTTGCATGCTTGAATGCCTGGGCTGCATACCGCTCCTTTTTGCTTGTAAGATAGGCTGATGCAAGTGAACCCATGACCCGGCTGAAGCGAATCATGGCCTTTCGGTGATCAATAAAATTATCGGGATTGGTCATGCCATCCCGCTGTATATAAGGACTGTCAGCACTTTTAGGATTGGGCCACCAATAATCCCCTTCAGAAAAAAAATCGTGTTTGCCTCCGCTGCTCCGGCTTGATGTTGAAGCAGTCATAGTAACAGGCAGTTGTTCCATTGCCCAACTTGCTTCCTTTTGAACATACGGCATCAAGACCTTTGCCGCCGCTGATGCCATGGTTGATGAGGGGGCAGGAGTTTGTGCTGAAAGCTGGACGGAAAGTAGCGCTACATTGAGCAATAGAATAGAATGCTTTGCAACTGAACAGATCATGCGAATAGCTTGTTTGAAGGAAAGTTAGCGAAATTTGGCTTTATCGGAAAACATCATCGAAAACGTTTTCCTACATATATACCAAGCCTCTTGAATCAAACAAATGCTATCCTTATCTTTGAATCCTTCATGAGGCCATTACTGCTGACAATTTTCTTTTTTGTTGCAACAACCTGTTGCCTGCAAGGACAATCCCTGAGCGCCATGCAACCATTGCTTGATACAGGTTATTTTGCCAGAAAGTCAGTTGAATCGATAAAAATTGATGGACTGCTTACAGAGGACACTTGGGAAAAAGCACAAAAGGCAACCAACTTTATACAAAATTTTCCTAAAGACAGCTTGATGGCATCTGCCAAGACGCAGGTGATGGTTTCCTATGACGAAAAATTTTTGTACGTAGCAGCGAAGCTTTACAATTCTGTCAGCAAACAGTCCTATGTAACGCCATCGCTGAAACGTGATTTCAGGGGAGAAGCCAATGATGCCATTGTTATTAGCATTGATCCATTCATGGACAGGACGAATTCATTTTCTTTTGGTGTCAATCCCTATGGAGTTCAAAGGGAAGGGCTGGTCGTCAATGGCGGCGTGAACAGCGAGGACCTCAGTTTATCCTGGGACAACAAATGGTTCAGTGAAGCAAAAATGTTCGATGATTATTGGACAGTAGAAATGGCCATTCCTTTGAACACACTCCGGTTCAGGAACGGTGCCAAAAAATGGCTGGTTAATTTTTACCGCATTGACAGTTACAACGCAGAACGTGCAGGATGGGCAAGGGTTCCCAACCAATTTTCGATGATTTCATTGGCCTTTTCAAAGCCTTTGGAATTTGAAACACCCATCACTAAAAAAGGACAGAATATTTCTTTGATTCCCTATTTATCGCCAGGCGTTTCTAGGAATCCCTCAAGCGCCGGGAGCGATAAATTCAATACCCGTTCCCGGTTCAATTATGGAGGTGATGCCAAAATTGGGCTTGGTTCATCGCTGAATCTTGACATGACCTTCAACCCTGATTTTTCCCAGGTTGAAGTTGATAACCAGGTCACCAATCTTGATCGGTTTGAAATTCTCTTCCCAGAGAAAAGACAATTTTTTCTGGAGAACGGAGACCTGTTTGCCAATTTTGGGGTAGATGGTATACGACCATTTTTTTCAAGACGCATAGGCGTTACCAGAGACCCTTCAACCGGACAAAATATTCAAAACAGGATAGAAGCTGGCATGCGAATGAGCGGCAAGATTGGCGATGACCTGAGGCTTGGGGTGCTTCAGATGCGAACAGCAGCCATTGACTCCATTGGTCAGGCAGCCAATGATTTTTCTGTTATAGCACTACAACATAAAGTCTTTACAAGATCCAGCATTGGTGTATTGTTTACCAACAAGGAAGTGTCAGGCAGCAAAGATTTCAACAGGGTTGCCGGCATTGACTACAATATTGCATCAAAGAACAATGCATGGAATGGAAAATTGTTTTACATGATGTCCTTCGACCCATTCAAGACCAGCAATGACAAGGCTATGGGAGGAAGCATCGTGTACAACAAGAGAAATTTTGAAATGAGGCAAAGGCTTTATTCGATTGGAAAGGAATTCAATCCTGAAGTAGGTTATCTGAGAAGAGGAGGATTCTTGCGGTATGCAGGTGACGCTACCTGGAAGATATACCCCAAGAACACAAGGGTCAACAAACACGGCCCTATGGTTGACTATGATTTTACCCTCTTTCCATCAAAAGGAATAACCGACTACGACCTTAACTTCATCTACAACATCTTGTATAAAAATTATTTCACCCTGCTGTTCAGGGCGAGAAGGGACTTCACCAGATTGACAGAAGATTTTGACCCTACCAATTCCGGTGGAACCAAATTAAAGGCGAACCAGGAGTTTGTTTATCACTCCATCATTGCCAGTTTAATTTCAGACCAAAGGAAAAAATTGGTAGCAAAATTACAGACAAGGTCTGGTCAATACTTCAATGGCAGCAGGTTGAATCTTGATGGTGAAATTACTTACAGGATTCAACCCTTTGGAAGCATCTCCAGTGTATTCTCCTTCAATAGGCTTCGGTTTCCACAGCCCTACAAAAGCGCAAACCTTCTGTTGGCCGGGCCTAAAATCGACCTTACTTTCAGCAAATCTGTTTTCCTCTCAACCCTGATACAGTACAACAGCCAGATCAACAACATCAACATGAACATCCGGTTTCAATGGCGCTTTGCTCCTGCTTCAGATCTTTTTCTTGTGTATACAGACAATTACTATGCCGATAATTATATGTCCAAAGGCAGTGCGCTGGTATTGAAAGCAACGTATTGGTTCAATCTTTAGGCATTCAATAGCGAATGGTTTTAAAGACAATTTCTGCATACCCGTTTCTTTCATAAAAAACACCAATCGTTTTTTTATCTAAAATGACGAGATCACTGTAGGCAGCCCAATCGCGCTTCTTCTCATCTGCAGACTTGTCAACAACAATGGATTTCTTCCAGGTTTTGCCTTCGTCGTAACTGATGCGAAGGGTAAGGTTATCACGTTTTTTTTCATCCGCTGCATTGCAGGATGCGATGATGGCCTTGCCTTTTTTGTATCCCAAAGTAATGATGGATCCCTGGCATACCGGGTCTGGAAGAGATGGTTCAAAATAGGCGGTATCCCAGCTTGCACCACCATTGCTTGAATAAGCAAGAATCCGCTGTTTGATATCACCACGCTGGTTGCGAATGCTCATCATCATGCGTCCGTCAGACAACTCAGCTGCCATGGTTTCATTTGAACCAGGAATATCAACGTTGGTAGAAAGTTTAAAGGTTTTACCATGATCATCAGAATACAATCCATGCGCATTGCAATCCCTGTACTGGGCTTGCGGATCACCAGCAGTATGGTTTGCGGCTACAAAAATTCTTCCTTTATAGACGCCATGTTGAAACTGGAATGCATGGCCGGGTGTGTTGGCATAGGTCCGCCAATCTTCCTTGAACTGGTAGGCAGGATTGGCAGTTGGCTGAAAAGGCCTGTGGGCCTGCAGTGTAATGTTTACAGCGTCAGACCAGCTCTTGCCCTGGTCGGTGGATTTGATGTACCATACTTCCCTCAATCCGTTTCCCTTGCGCACTTCACCTTCATGGTTGTTGCCTGTATTGTAAAACAAATACACAACACCCTGGGGATGTTCAGCATCAAGCATGTCTACAACCGGAGCTGGATTGCCGGCCTGAAGCGATGCATAATTCACCAGGACCTTTACCGGCGACCATGTTCTACCCTTGTCTGCACTGCGTTTCATGACAATGTTGATGTCGCCATAATCTCCACTGTTGTTCACCCTTCCTTCAGCAAAAGCAAGTATCTCCTTGTTCTTTAATGCAATGATGGCAGGAATGCGGTAGCTTTTATGGCCTTCTGTACCACTGGTAAAAACAGCTACCTCCTGGCCAAACACCAGGTTGACCAAAAGCAAGAAGAGGAAGGGTAAATATTTCATGATAATGCATTTGTTTTTGGGGGTTTAAGAAATATCAATTGGATGATGAGCACAATCACAACCACGAAAGCCAGCATGGCAAAATCTTTGCCAAGATTGCCGGCATCGGTTGATTTACCCAGGTAATCGGTGATCAATGCTCCTGCAAAAATCCCTGCGGTATTCAAAAATCCATATCCGGTTGCGCGTTGGTTGGGTTGTACGAATTGACAGAGGATGGGCATGTTGTTGGTGTCAAACATGCCAAATCCAAAGCCAAACAAGAATGCTGATGCAATGATGTGAAAGACCGTTACGCCATACCCCATCAAGAACAAAGCAGGAATGGTCAGCGCAAGCCCAATAGCGCCTGTATAAATCCTTCCCCTGTTGTTGACCTGAAACCACCTGTCAGAGAGGATTCCGCCGACGATGACTCCAAGCAAGGAGGAGATGGAGATCGAGATGGTGGTCAGCGGACCTGCAACAGACATGTCTATTTTCAGGTTTTCGGCGATCAATGTTGGGGCCCAGTTTTTGATGGCCCAACCCGGAAGACTGGGCACAGAAAAGTAGAGCACAATGATCCAGAAAGGGAAAGAACCCAAGAGCGAAGCCAGGCCTGAAAAAAAGTTTTTGTTGGGTTGATGCGCCAATGATGCAGGAGTGATTTCTCTTTTTTTATCTCTCAGGAAAAGGATAAGCACCATGGCATAGAGCATCCCTATCAATCCAAACAAAATGAATGTATTTTGCCAGGAATAATATTTTGATACGGTGGAACCAAATCCACCCAAGGCCTGTCCCATATAGATGCCAGACATGTGGATGCCAATGGCCAAGGACCTTGTTTTGTCGGTATGGAAATCTGCAATCAATGACAGGCCAGCAGGAATGTACAGGGCCTCACTGAAACCCATGATGGCGCGCAATACATACAACTGATTGAATGTTTCTGCATAACCCATGGAAAAAGTGACGGCAGACCAAACAAAAAGACTGCCAATGATCAACCATTTTCTGCTGATGCGATCAGCGATGATGCCAGAGAAAGCACTCATGGCTCCATAGACCCAGAGGAATATAGCCATCAGCCTTCCGAAATTGGTGGCCTGTTTCAGCTCAGCAATGTCTATCTGCATGGCAGGACGCATGGTGGAAATCATCTGCCTGTCCATATAGTTCAGGAGTGCAACGCCAAAAAGCAGTGCGACGATGATCCATTTGTAGTTTTTGGAAGTACTCATTTTTTAGATTTTAGTTCAAGAGAAAAAATATTGGGTGTTCTCACACCTGCTCTGATTTCTCCACCGGGTATCATGATAAAACCATCCCAAACGAATGCATGGGTTGTTACTGGTGTTGAGAATGGCAAGATCCCGATATTATTCCAGCGATCATGTTCAATGTCATAGGCCAATATTTCATGGCTGAATCCCGGATGGGTTGATTGAAGGACGACTCTTTTTTTATCCAGTGTTTCGATAACGATGGAATCTGTTTCCTTGTTTTTTTGAGCAACCAGCGCTTCAACCTTTGAAAAAATTTCACCCCTGTCTCCTCCAAAAAGCAATACCCTGCCGGCAGGATCAAGCAAGCCTGTTCCTGCAGACAATCCATAAGGAAGTGGTGCTTTCACTGTCCATTGTTTTGTGTTGATGTCAAAGAAATGATTGGTGGAATACAAATCGCTGATGCCACTCTGCTGTTTCGCACGACCAGCCAGAATATAAATGCCTTTTGACTTTTGTCCATTGAAAAAAACGGCCACCCCATGGCTTATGGGATGCGGAAGTGGAGGCAATGAGGTCCACCCATTTTTGGAATTGTTCAAGTCCAAAACAAATACCTTGTCTGATACCTTTGACACTGTTTCCCCGCCCATGACGTATACACTCGATTGGTATGCCACGGCCATGGCATTCGTCAAGGGGATTGGAAGGTCTGGCAAAAAAGCCAGTTCATCAATATCCTTGAATACCTTCAAGATCATTACCCTATTGAGTATTCCCGTTTCATTTTCACCGCCGGCGATGAATAAACCTTTTTCTGTTGATGCCGTTGCGGCATAACCAAGGTTCATTGGGAGTGTATACTTGCCAGAAAAAGTCAGTACACCTTTGGTGTTTTTACCATAGAAAAAAACATCATCATAATAAACCTTTCTACCTCCTTCCCAGGGCAATTTATCTGGAAAGTTTGTACCTCCTGCAATTATCATGAAATCACCAAACACTCCTGCACTTTGTCCTGCAAGCCCTATGGAGGGAATACCATTTGTGGCGGGAAATTCTCCTACCTTCTTCCAATTGGTCAATTGATTAGGTTTGTGCTGACTATTGGCAGTCAACATCCAGAGCATTGAAAAGATGATACAAGCGTTTGCACGGACCATTTCGTAAACCCGTTTTATGTTGACCAATATTACGCTTTTTCATGTATCAGTTGCCCGAAAGAATGGATGATGTTTCATCAGCGACGCACTGTTCACATCCAAATAAAGCCTCGCATTTTCATGCAACCTCAAAGCCGTTGAAGGATACAAGACACTGATGTCTGCATTGATCGTATGGTCTACTGCCATTGCCTTGTTGATGCCCGGCACCACACAGACAATGGATGCGGCTTTCAACAATGCAGGAATGGTGAGGGTGATGGCCGTTTGGGGAACCTCGTCAATGGAAGCAAAACACCCATCATGCACCTGTTGCATCCTTGAGACCTCATCCAGCGCAACAAGCTTTACCATGAAGGGGTCGTTAAAATTGGCCACGTGCGGGTCGTTGAAAGCAAGATGGGTATTCTCTCCAATCCCCATGCAAACCATGTCTACGGGATGGGCTTCAAGCAATGCGGCATAGCGACTGCATTCTGCTGCAGGATCAGCAGCATCTCCATTGATATAATAAACAGTATTGAACGTTTGTTTGCCAAAAATGGCCTGGTCTAAAAAATGACCAAACCGCTGTGGTGCATTTTCATTCAGTCCAACGTATTCATCCATGTGAAAAGCATTCACCCTGCTCCAGTCAATTTCATCATTGGCGGCCAAGTGAAACAGCATTTCATTTTGAGAAGGCGCTGCAGCAAAAATGATGTTTACAAATTCTTTTGTGTTGAGCAATGCTTGGATCTGCACTGCTGCATCTGTTGCTGCAGCCATGCCCATCTCCTCTCGTGTAGCATACACATTGACATGCAAGCGGTCTGCATTAAAAGTTTGGATGGGCACCATGGTTTGAAATAATAATGTTGTTGAAACTAAGGAAGATGGACAATCTTCCCGGTTTTTGCACTTTCATAAATGGCCAGCACAATTTCCACAGCCTTCCTGCCTTCTACTGCATCAACCAAGGGCTGGGTATCGGTTTCAAGGGCATGGATCATGTCTTCAATCTGCCGCTGGTGTCCAACAAAACTGATGTCTGCAGGATTGGAAGCACCGCCCCCGTGCGCGAGGGCATTCCCTTTCATGCCTTCATTGAGTTGTCTGTCTTCCTCCGTCATCTCAACAAACTCCCACTTCGTCAAATTGCTTTCTTGCAACACTGCCGTGCCCACCGTTCCATTGATCTCAATCCGCTTCAAATCTCCCGGGAAAATAGCAGTAGAACATTCAATATTGCCCATTGCACCATTGGCGAATTTCAGTACGGCAACAACCGTATCTTCCACTTCAATTTCCTTGTGTCTTCTGTTGCCAGCAAAAGCCTGCACCGCGTCAACCTTTCCCATGTACCACTGCAATAAGTCAACCGAATGGATGCCCTGGTTCATCAGCGCACCACCGCCATCCAGCGCGATGGTTCCCCTCCATGGATTGGATTGGTAATAGGCCTCGCTCCGGTGCCATTTTACATAGGCATCCCCCAACACAATATCACCAAACTTTTGATCGTCGATTGCTTTTTTTAACAAGAGGGCCTGGTCATAAAAACGGGAAGGGAAAATGACCCCCACCTTCATTCCTGTCTGCCTTGCTGCTGCGATGATGCTGTCGCATTTTTCAAGCGTAACTTCCAGCGGCTTCTCCACCAGGCAATGTTTGCCTGCCTGAATGCATTGGAGCGTAGGATTCTCATGCGCGCCGGAAGGGGTGCAGATACAAACAATGTCAATGGCAGGATCAGCCAACATATCCTCCAAGGAATGAAAGGCCTTGCAATGGTGTTGCGATGCAAAGGCTTCCATTTTTTCAATCCCCCTGCTGTGCAATCCAACCAATGTTGCATTGCCGATGGCCTCGATGGCCTTGGCATGTACATGCCCAATCATTCCCGCACCAATGATTCCAAATCCGAATGTTCCGTTGTTCATGCTATGCTTGATTAAATGATTATTTTCCTTTTTCTTTCAGGGCCAATATGAGTGCCTCTACTTTCTCAGGTACTTGTTTTGTGAATAGGCCTGCGCCAATGAATACCAAGGCTGACACCATGGTGGGCAATCCCACTTCAAGGGCCAGGTTGCCCAAATTCAGGTTCTTGGTGATGATGAAAGTAAGCAATCCTGCTACAATGGAGGCAATCGCAGCCCTCGGGCCACAACGTTTGAAAACGGGCAAGAGTCCGAACAATAGCGGCATTGAGGTTGGCCCAAGCAGGGCAGCGAACCAATTGACAATCAGCCCCAGCACACCACCAAACCGCTGGTAGTTCAATGCAATCACAAGCGTTGCCAATGTGAAAAAAAAAGTCGTGATGCGTGCCGTGCGCAAGGCGTATTTATCATTGTTGAATGTTGGGGAGAGCACGGGCAGGATGTCGCGTGTGATGACAGCCGCCACTGTATTGACATCAGAAGAAGTCATGCCCATGGTTGCTGCAAACAAGGAGGCGATGACCAATCCTATCATGCCTGTGGGAAGCACCTCGAGCATCAACCATCCATAGGATTCTGAAGGCACAGTTTCTGCAGGAAGCAGCAGGGGTGCGGCCCACATGGGAAAGAACAAGATCAGGGGCCACAACAAATACAAGACTCCGGAAAGCCAGGCGGCTTTAGAAGCCTCTTTTTCTGTGGGGGATGAAATGTATCGGGTGGCTAAGCTCCAGCTGCCTCCATTGTAACTCAGGAAATAAAGGAAGAACATGACCAACACAAATCCTATTGAATAGGGTTCATTGAAAAAAGCATGGTGTTTTGGAGGAAGCTGTTTCCAGATACCCGTGATGGAATCTGTTCCACCCAAGCGGTTCACCACCAGCACAAACATCACGATACCGCCCAAGACCTGCACAATGAACTGAATAAAATCTGTCACAATCACGCCCCATAGCCCTCCAAACGTAACATAGACAAGGGTTACAACGCCTGAAACCATGATGCCTGTTTCCATGGGGATGCCTGCCACCACTTTGAGCAGGATGCCAATGGCGGCCCATTTTGCCCCCACATCAAAGACCTTGAGCAGCACGCCATTCCAGGCCACCACCTGTTGGGTAAGCAGGTTGTACCGGATGCGGAGGTATTCTAACGGAGACTGGATCTGCAACTGTTTGCGCAACCTGACCCAATAGACTGGAAAGATTCCTGCGGCGCCAATGATTACCAACCCTACAGGCAATGCCCACCAGATGTACATCGTAAAACCGTGTGTGAAAGCCACTGCCGCATAGGCAACAAATACGGCACCACTATGCCCGGAAACATGGTGAGAAATTCCTGCCAACCACCAGGGCAGATTGCCCCCTGCAACAAAATAATCCTCTGCATTTTTGCTGCGGCAATAAGACATGATGCCGATCACCAACATGCTCAGAAAAAACAAGCCGATAACAGCAAGATCAATGGATTGTAGCTGCATGAAAAAGGCCTAGGCCATTTGATGAATTATGCTTTTAAAGATAAAGCATATCACCTTCGTATCCGGGAAAAAGTTTGGCGGTATCCACCACATTGAGGTGCTTTTTTGCCACTGAAGCAAATACGGATCGGAAGTCAGTTGTTACCGGCAAATCCCTGTTGTCTTCCAGCGAGGCCTTATCCAATGAACCCATCTT